>Ga0210388_10001501_pt1 | contig 18359 bp, 17 predicted proteins | sample IncBWC19OmetaG_FD_155485 | JGI IMG/M metagenome (GOLD analysis project Ga0210388, IMG submission 155485) | Forest soil microbial communities from Barre Woods Harvard Forest LTER site, Petersham, Massachusetts, United States - Inc-BW-C-19-O ... | reverse complement strand
CGATATTCAAATATAAGCATTATATGTTTTTCCATGAAGGGGCCATACGATGCTTGTCTGGCCCCGAAAACTGGTGGTTCCCTATTACACTAAATAGAAAGGCACCGGATGGTATCGGTGCCTTTTCCATTTCATATTCCCTTTTTTAATACTAATGCACCACGCAAACGACATCAGGGTCAGCGCCTGTTCTGTAAAACGCGCCTGGTGTCAGCCCACCTGTTATGGCAGCCGCATTGTTAACATACACTGGAAGCCCTGCTACCTGCAAGGGGCTCGTTGGCGCATTACTACCGATCCCAACATAACCACTACCGGTTATACGCATACGTTCTAATTCATTGCCAGGGGTAAGATTGCCATTAGTGGTATAAAAAATGAGATTCTTTCCAGCGGATGCTTCAACTTGTGAGCCAATAGAAGCGCCAACTAAATGAGATGGACTGCTTCCAAAGCTGAAAGTTAATCTTGTTCCATAACCAGCTGTGTTGCTACCGGCATAAATGTTCAGTCCATAATTTGTTGTGTATGGGCTTATTCCCGGTGCTTGAACAGTAAGAGGTGTATTCAAAGCATTTAATGAAACTACTCCCAATGGCCCAATTCCCACATCTCCTTTACTGTAATAAATAACATTAAACAATTGCTTCTTCCACATGGAAGTATCACCTGTAGACTGAGAATATAAAGCATATGGAACTGACAACATCTGAGATGTACCCATAAGAGTAAAACTATTACCACCTGTCGGGTCGAATTCTATCTTTAGATAATAAGTACTGTTACCCCAATTTACAGTGTCCATATTACCCGAGAGCACCGTCCCGCCACCCATTACAAGGTTTGCGAGACCAAATTGGTTTGTTGTAGCTGTATCTTTTTCGCTATATGAAACTGGCCCAGTAATGCTTCCCAGTAATATGCTCATTCGGAAAGACACTAACTTATTCGCTATTATGTTACCTAAGTTATTGCGTGCTATAGTTTGATATTTGAAAGCTTGCGGTGCTTGCCCAACTGTTTGGGCAGCGATACACAATGAAATGGCCGTAATTATAAGTGTTATTTTTTTCATGATTAGATGTATTAGTGATTGCTATTTTACTTTTTGGATTTTTAATGTCTGTATAAGTTTGCCCGAGTCATCATAAACCCTGAGAAGGTAAATGCCATCTGCCAGACTGCCTAAGTTCATTTCACCCTGACCATTTTCAAGAACTCTTCTGTAAACTGTTTTACCTTCTATCTCTATCAATTCCGCATTCAGGTTCTTGTTTTCATTGCTCCTGATATTGATAATGCCATCAGAGGGATTGGGGTAGACAGTAACTATTACATGGGGCTCATTGACATTCTCAACCGCAGTAACCGAATATGAACTCTGCTGGAACCCCTGTGTTAGAATATTGCTGCCGTCCGAATAAGTCTCTATGATAGGCTCCCCCATTGTCCAGCTTAATGAACCGGCTGCATTGCTGTAATAATCACCTGTCGTGGTGGTAATATCCGGCTTCAAAGTTTGCGCGCTTATATTCCCTGCCATCAGGACAACTGCGCCCGCAATTAAAATGTACCTTTTTCTTTTCATGAGTATAAAATTTAATAATTAGACGCTGAATTTACCCTGTTGCCCTGAATGGAAAAAACTAGTTGACACTAATTTATTAAAGCAATATTCCCCAATAAATACGATACATACAAGAAGCATTTGTTTCTTTTGAGTTCATTCATTTCATATCATTCATTTGATTCAAACCGTTTATTTTTTTCATTCGGTAAAACCATCTGTTTCGCGATATACTTTGGTGCTATGCTATCCGAAATCATCAAAAGAAAAATAGAACAGAAAGCAGGACAACGTATCCGTTACTCCCGTGATTGTGATACGCTGGCTGAGAAAATCTTCTCTGACTGTAAGTGCAGTATCAGTAGTTCCATATTAAAGCCTTTATTCGGATTTGTTAAAGGCGAAAAGGGCCCCTGTGCATTTACACTTGATATATTGGCAACTTTTAATGGTTACCAGCCCTGGGATGAATTGCCCCAATCATTTAATACTGAGGGCAAGTAGGTACTAAAGAAATATCCGAGTTGAATCCATCGTAGCTTAAACCAGATGAGAAGTTTGAGGTAAGTTATAAGCCTAATGGCGAAACGGGTTTTCTGGATAGTTCCTGCAGTTATCTTTTCGCTTATGAAAGCTGTTCATGACGTATGGATTCTCCTTATTGAAATAAATCGTTGATTCTCCTTTATTCAAAAGCAATCTATTTCCAGATTAGTATTTTTAAAAAAATCAATACAAAAACTATTTCTTCGAATTCGACTCTTTGATCCTATTAAACTCTTCTTCCAATTCCTTACATGCTTCAGTACAAACATTCTCAAGTTGTGAAACCATATCAGGTATTGCATTCGCCTGTAACTGAATATTATTTGCATCCTCCTGTACCTTTCTCGCTAAATTCTCAAATTCTTTACTAATCCCCATGATTGAAAACGAAGGGACCATTTTATGCACGGAGGATTGTAATAAATTCCAATCCTTATCATGAAGCCCTTGTTTCATTGCTTTAATTAAAGGGGGAGTTTGTTCCAGGTAAATAGAAATCATCTCCAAGATCAATTTTGAATTAGATTTTGAATGTTGAGTTAAATAGCTCAAATTAACATACTTTAGCTTTTCATTGTGAGTATATGCGCGTTCAATCGATTTATCAGATACAATAGGGATATGAGGCTTTACCAAAGAGACTATTTTATCATACAATAACTTATCATCAAGGGGTTTGGAGATATAATCATTCATCCCAACAGCCGTACATTTAGTCAAATCAACCGTAGTTACATCTGCGGTTAAAGCTATAATAGGGATTTTAGAGTTCATGACATTTCGGATATATTCCGTTGCCTCAAATCCATTCATTTCAGGCATCTGAAGGTCCATTAAAATAATATCATAGGTATTCACCTGCAGTTTCTCAATGGCTATTTTACCATTTGAAGCGATATCGTACTCAAATCCGAAATCACTTAATAATGTTTTCATTAAAAGCTGATTCAGCATAATATCCTCAACCACTAATATTTTTACATTTTCAATTTTCCTTGTTGATTCTGTAATGTTTGGTTCAACTATAGTGTTATCACCTATTTTATTAAAATTTAAGATAAAACTAAAAGTGGAGCCTTGCCCGACTTTGCTTATCACATTTATACTTCCGCCCTGCGGCTCCACCAGTTGTTTTACAATCGCAAGTCCTAGTCCGGTTCCGCCATATAGCCTTGCAGTGCCGCTATCTGCCTGCTGGAAAATTTCAAAGATTGTTCCTATTTTATCTTGGGGGATACCAATTCCCGTATCCGTAACTGAAAATTCAATAGTTACTTTTTCTTCATCCTCACTCAGTAAATTAACACTTACTGATATTTTTCCCTTTGTGGTGAACTTAATCGCATTACTTACAAGGTTTAAAATAATTTGATGCAAACGCGTAGGATCTCCCATCAGTATTTCTGGTATTCCTTTGTCATATTCCTTTACTAAAACCAAGTTCTTCTCTTTGATTTTTATTTCAAACAAATGGAGCATAGAGGAAATCGCTGTTTCCATTTTAAACGGAGTTTGTTCAAACGACATCTTCCCTGCATCAACTTTTGCTAAATCGAGTATATCGTTAATCAAGACTGTTAGAGTTTCTCCACTTGTCTTTATAGCTTGCAAAAATTCATTCTGTTTATCAGATAGATTTGTTTTTAATAGCACTTTTGTAAACCCAACAATTGCATTCATAGGAGTACGGATCTCATGACTCATATTTGATAAGAACTGTTGTTTAACTTTAACTGCCTCTTCAGCTATCTGGGCTTTCAATTCAGCATTATCCTTTGCTTCAATTAACTCAGTATTACTCTCTTCTATCTTTTTAAGCATCTTTTTTTCAGCCTCAAGCTGTACTTCCAACACTTTCTTTTCTTTTACCTGAAGCTCAATAGCTAACCTCTTTACTTCTGTTACATCAATAAAAGTTAATACAACCAATTCTTCATTCTTTGCCTGCTGTATAATACGGTGTGCATTTAGCAAAAGTGTTTTATTGCCGATAACAGGGAATTCATATTCCACTTCAAAATCGTGAAAGCGATTGTTTTTAGGGACTATGTCTTCCAGTAATTCCCTTAGGCGTGGTATGTTCCATTGACTATTATTCAATTTATACAAGGATATACCGACACTTTCTTCCTCTCTTACGTGAAACACTTTAGAGAAGGAGCTATTAACAGACTTAATCCGCATATTCTTATCAAGAATCAACATTGGTTCATGAATGGTCGTAAGAATGCCTTCGTAATATGAATATAACTCCTCCACTTGCTGGATGCGCGAATGTAACTCTTGATTAGTTGTAATAAGCTCTTCATTAGTAGACTCTATTTCTTCTTTTGATGTCTCCAGTTCTTCATTTAAACTCTGTAATTCTTCGTTACTTGAAACTGCTTCCTCGTTAGCACTTTGTAGTTCTTCGTTCGCCACCTCCTGATCATGTGTAATTACACCCATATCCTGGCGGGCAGAAGCAATTTCTTCTTCTAACTTTCTTATTCTACGGTCTTTGGCAATTGAGCTGTTCTTTGGGCCATTACTATGAAGATCTCCTATTTCCATCTGTTGCCCGGTAAAGACAACAACTAATAACGGCTCCTCTCCTTCTATCTTAAGGGGTGCAACTTCCAGGTTAACTATTTTCACTGTGTTGCTTTTCACATCTCGATTCATTTCAATGCCTTCTTTCCGGACTGCCTGCTTTGATTTGATGGCATGATGAATTGCATTACGTAACTCAAAGGTAATCTCAGTATTAACCATTTTCAGAATATTAAAGCTGGCTTTACCGGAAGATTGTTGTAGGTATGAAGAAGTCTGGCCTCTGAACTGGAGAATTTCCATATCATGACTAATAATAACACTTGCAGGTATATACTGCGATAACAAAACAGAATCAAAAGCACTGCTTAAAGTAGTACTTACTATAGGAATTGTTTTTTTAGGTGATATAGATTCCGGCATAATTCTTTTGGAAGGGGCCATCCTTTTATTAACAAATGGCAATTCAGTCATCCTATTTATGCCTGAGGTCTTTTTGCGAGAATATATTTTATATAATTTATTAATAGGAGTAAATAGTTGAGTCGATGCACCAATCGTCTCCGATTTGCCAAGCATTAGGTAACCGCCATCATTCAATGCATAGTGAAAAGTAGAAATAGCTTTCTTTTGGGCTTGAGGTTCCAGGTATATTAAAAAATTGCGGCAACTGATAAAATCCATTCGCGAAAAAGGAGGGTCACCAAGAACATTGTGTTGAGCAAAAATGCATACATCTCGCAAAGATTGAGATATGCGGTACCTGTCCTTTGTCTTTGTGAAAAATCGTTGAAGGCGTTTGGGTGAAACATTAGTAAGCTGTAATGTAGAATACTCGCCAATTCGTGCTTCCTTTATTGCGTCAGCACTAAGATCAGAAGCAAAAATTTGAAAAGGTACATTTGTGGCCTTATTATCCTGCAATTCGAATAGCATTATTGCAATAGAGTATACTTCTTCGCCTGTGGCACATGCAGCAACCCATATTCGAAGTGCTTCTCCTTGCCTTTTGGCGTTTAACAGTTTGGCCAGGACATTTTTCTTCAACAGCATAAACGCTTCAGAATCCCTAAAAAAATCGGTAACGTTAATAAGTAGATCTTTATATAATAATTCAACCTCATTATTCTTTTGCCCTACATACCCAGAATATTCTTTGATAGTCTTCAACTGATGAATCATCATTCTGCGTATTATCCTCCTTTTTAGGGTACTCATTTTATAAAGGCTGAAATCAATTTTTTCCCTTTCATGCAAAAGGGTAAGAATTGCCCTTAAATCCAAATCATTATTTTCAATTTCATCTTCAGGTGCCCTTTTTGTTTTGTTCTTTCTAACTAATGAGTATTTGTTTCTATCAGATAATTCTTTTGCAATTTCCTCAGGCGATAAAACAAAATCAACGACCCCTTCATTTATTGCAGATTTTGGCATGCTTCCAAACTTAGCTGAATCATCTTGTGCAAATGTCATTCCACCTTCTAGCTTTATTTCCTTTAACCCACGAGTACCATCACTTCCACTACCCGATAAAACAATACCTATAACATTTTCCTTGTGGGTTTTGGCAAGGGAAGAAAATAGAACATCAATGGAAAAATTAGCTGGCTTATTCTTCGGGCGGGGTATCAGCTTAATATGTCCATTTGTCACCTCAATTTCTTTATTATAAGGAATTACATACATATTATTGGGCTGCATCATTTCCATATCTATAACCTCCTGTACTTTCATTTTAGTTTCCTTTGATAAAAGACTGGTAAGTATACTTTTGTGATCTGGGCTAAGGTGCTGGACGTAAATATATGCCATACCCGTATTAGGAGAAAGGTTTTGCAAGAACCTGGTTATAGAGTCAAGCCCCCCGGCTGAAGCTCCTATAGCCACTATAGTAAATGGCCAATTCCCCTTTTCCTTTTGAGATGGTTTACTTTTTCTTTTTGAAGTGCCACTTGATTTCGTTATGCCCATTATATGTAGTATAAATAACTGATTCTAGTTTACTACCGCATAGGCTTTCGCTTATAATAATAGTTTTTTGTGAATATGGGTTAAATAAGTATGAACCCATACCCGCAATGTTAGGGAATAGTAATCACCCCATCATTACATAACTTCAGATATAAGTTACACAAATACGGGTTAGTAAAATCAGGACACAAAACCCGCATTATTACTGGGTTTTCATTGGCAGAAAATTACCTTCTATGGATGTACAGATAAATAAACCAGTCAATTGAGACGAAGATGCTTAGCTTTTGTAGCATTTCGAAATAATATCAATAAGATCAGGGCGTATAAATGGTTATACAAGATGTTCTTGAACGGGTGGGTGGTCAACTATGTATTTATTCAACATAGAGTTTAATGAATCATAATAGGCCTTAAGGTTCCTGAAGGTTACTTCCGGAGTAGTTTCATCAGGAATCGTCTCTTGCATTTCCTCAATGTATTTTGATAATTCAGGGTACTTTTCCATCATGATCATTGTGGTCTTAAGAATTCTGGAATTAAACTCCTTTTCCATACTGTTTTTAAGAATATTTCGTAAGCGTATAATTGCCGTTTCACTTTTAACAACATATTCATAAGCTCCAAAAGTAATACAATCAGTAGCTATTTTAAGCTTATCTTCAGAAGAAAGCATTATGACAATAATCCTGGAATTAATTTTCTTGATTCTTTTTAAAATATCTATACCATTCATGGCATCCTCAGATTCTGTATTTAGGTGATAATCTAAAATAACCACATCAATTTTATCTGGGTTCTTCTGAATTTGATTTAAACAGTCTTCACCGGTGGAAAAAGAATTAATCTCAATTTCAGATTTGAAATACTCCTCCAGAGAAAGTGTTAGTGTTTTTAAAAACACCTCATTGTCTTCTACTAATAGAAGTGATATGCTTTTTTGAGTATTCATTTTATTTATGTTAGTGTGTTGTTAATGTATCTATTTATAACGCAAAGGTGTAGTTCCAGGATCAGTTGAATGTTATATAACCTGGAAAAAAAGTTACATTATTCACACTTATATACAATCCTATTTTACGGGCCGTTTTGAAACAGCCGAAGAAAATCGTAATTTTGAACTTGTATTAGAAATACTTTAAAATGAGGCACGAATTTATTGGTGAACCATTATTTTTAGCACCTTCTATATGGGAGATTACGATAAGGCTGATTCCTGAAAATGAAATGGAAACTAGAGCTATTCAGAACATTGGAACCACCGAGGCTGAACGAGAGTTAATTAGTAACTACCTGCTCTTTGGTATACCAGGTTGGTCGATACTTATTATTAAAAGCCAAAATGGCGCTATTTTCAAATTAAAAGCTACTAATATTTAATGGGTAGAAATGGAGATAATTTAATTACTCCAGCCTACCTCTTTGATATTAGGGTCTAACTGAAGTTCATTTATAATACTTGTGAGCTCTAATGAATTAAGCCCCCTGACTTTATATGAAATATTAAATCCTTCCTCCATCTTGCTCAATGAAAAATCTGATATTTCTAACAGGGCATTTTGAAATACTTTATTCACAACCTCTATCGACTTTGCACTATTGTTAGTTATAATCTTTATGCTTGTTTCTTTAAACCTATCGAAAAACTTCTTTTCAATTGGCTTAAGTCCCCAAAGTATAATTAATGCTATTGCGGTTGTTACTGATGCAGCAAAATACATGCCTCCACCTGTAGCTAATCCTATGGCTGCTACTGTCCATAATCCTGATGCAGTTGTTAAGCCCCTTACGGCCCCTTGCTTTAAAAACAATATAGTCCCTGCTCCTATAAAACCGATTCCACTAACAACCTGAGCAGCCACCCTTGACGGATCCAATACTACATTCTTAGTGCCTAAAATATCAGAAAACCCATAAGCGGACACTAGCATTATGAGTGAAGACCCTACACTTACCATCATGTGTGTCCTAAGCCCCGCCGCCCAATCCTTCCTTTCTCTCTCTATCCCAATAATGGAACCGAATAATGCGGCTAATACTAATCGTATAATTACCTCCCTCCAATCAATCATTTTTTAAAAGTAGTTTAAATTAACGAGGATACGTCATGCGTGACCTATAAGAATTGGAAGCATCTGATTTATGTAATATTTTTTCACAATAATGTAATAGGTTAGAAATGCAATCGCCCCACTTTTGTCTCATTGTGAAAATTCATTTGCAATATAAAATCAAATAAAATGACAACAACCGCAACAACAAGCGAGAAAGAGCAGTCAAGCAGCTCTCCTTCTGAGATCAAGAAAGGCATTGAAAACCACAAAAAGGCTGCAAAGCATTTTGAAGAAGCTGCAAAGCATCATCATGCTGCTGCTAAACATCATGAATCCGGGAATCATGAAGAGGCATGCAAAAGTACAGTTAAGGCTCATGGCCATCATGCTCTTGCCAGTGAAGCTCAGAGAGAGGATGTGAAACATCATGCATTAAATAGCTAAACAATAGTTTAGTCATTTAAAACAACCCCATAAAAGCATCATGAAAAACATGATGCTTTTATATTTTTCGTAAGTATACAACATATAGAAAGATGATGAAGCGATTCTGGATTAAGTGGTCGAATTTGTTAAAGCAAACATCAATTGAGTTTGTAGCTGATAATGCTATTAAATTAAGTGCATCCCTATCTTATTATGCTATATTTTCCCTACCACCTTTACTCATTGTAATTATAGCTATCACCAGCTTGTTTTTTGGACATAACGCGGTAAACGGAGAACTTTATTGGCAAATTAAGGGATGGGTTGGTGATGATACGGCAATGCGATTACAGGAGATGCTTAAAAATGTAAAACTTTCTGATAATAGTTTATTGGCTACTATCATTGGAGTTGTTGTTTTATTGGTTGGAGCATCGGGTATATTTTCTGAAATCCAGGGCTCTATTAACTATATATGGGGAATACAAACAAAACCTAAACGCGGTCTTGCCAATTTTTTTAAAAATTGGCTCATGTCATTTGTAATGATTGGTTCTGCGGGCATTTTATTAATGATAGGGCTTATTCTAAATACTGTCATAGAGATTTTAAATAAGAACCTTATTGATATGTATCCTAAGATGAACGTGCTGCTATTTTATCTATTAAACGTTATAACAGTTTTTCTCATGATCACAGCTTTGTTTATTTTGATATTCAAAACATTACCTAATGGAAGAATATCAATGAAAGGTTGCATCATAGGTGCCTTACTTAGTTCATTACTATTTATGATAAGTAAGTTTATCATTGGAGCTTATTTATACAACTCTCATATAGCGTCTCCTTATGGGGCAGCCGGTTCAGTAATATTGCTTCTGGTCTGGGTCTACTATTCCTCTGTGGTGCTCTATTTTGGTGCGGAATTCACTAAAGTATATGCACGCATACATGGTCAGGGAATAACTCCCGATGACTATTCCATAAATACTTCCAAAAGCAGTCAACCGACATAAAATCATTTAAAGAATTAAAGGTACTAAATGAGATATAGTAGTAATCTGGGAAATGTGTAATTCAATTCGGATATTATGTAATGCTATACTTGGTTGAGAAGTTCATTTTTGCCAGAATTACCTCTATCCATGAAATTAGCTAATACAAGATTAAAAAAAATACTTTTAAGCATAGGTATTGTTCTTATCAGCATAGTTGCAATTATCATTATCTGCATTTCACCAATTACAAAGTATTTGGTGGAGAAATATAGTGTAAAGTATACAGGAAGACAAATCAAGATGGATTGGGCCTATGTAAACCCATTCACCGGTTATCTGTTTTTCAAGAATTTAAAGATCAATGAATATCAAAGCGACAGTATTTTTCTCTCAGCGACCGATTTAAAGGTTAATATCAGTTTGACTAAATTATTTTCTAAGACTTTTGAAATCGAAGAAATTACTTTAGATCAACCAAAAGGGATAATTATTCAGAATCAAAAGGACATCAATTTCAGTGACCTTATAGAAAGGTTTTCACCCAAAAAGTCAGATACTTCAAGTTCCACATTTCATATTAATATCCTTAATTGGATAATAAATGATGGGGTATTATGTTACCGTGATAATAGAATTCCAATTAATTATTCCGTAATCAGCTTAAATATTGAGAGCCCTGGCTTAAAATGGAATACAGATACATTGGCAGCAAAGATATCTCTGCTATCAGGTAATGGCGGAGGTAGTATTAAGGGCAATATTACTATCAATTTAAAAAATCTTGACTATAAATTGGATGCGGTTATTAATAAGCTTGAGCTAAAGTTCCTGGAACAATATTTTAAACAAATATCAAATTATGGCAGCTTCAGAGCAAATCTGGATGCTGACATTAAAGCTAATGGAAGTTTTAAAGATGCCGAGAACATGAATGCCAAAGGGTTGGTCAGTGTCAACGACTTTCATTTTGGAGAAACACCAAGTAAAGATTTTGCTTCCTTCGAAAAATTCACATTACTTGTTAGTGCCTTGAATCCCAAAAATAAGATATATCAATTAGATTCAGTATCACTTACCCACCCTTATTTTAAGTATGAACAGTATGATTACCTGGATAATGTAGAAATGATGTTCGGGAAAGATGGGGTTCTTGCCTCTAATGTTAAGCAGAATCAGGAAAAATTCAACCTTATTCTTGTAATTGGAGATTATATAAAGGCCCTAGCAAGAAACTTTCTTAGAAGTGATTATAAAGTTAATCGCTTAGCTATATATCGAGGTGATTTAAAGTATAACGATTATTCCTTAAATGAAGAGTTTTCAATAGACGCCGATCCAGTTACTATAACAGCTGATTCCATTAATAAAAGTAATTCCAGGATAAAATTATTTTTCAAATCAGGTATCAAGCCTTACGGTTATGCGTCTGTTAACTTAAGTATTAACCCCAAGGATAGTTCTGATTTTGATTTAACATACAATTTACAAAAACTGCCTATTACTATGTTTAATCCTTATCTTATTACTTATACATCCTTCCCATTTGATAGGGGGACTATAGGGGTTGATGGTGTTTGGAAGGTAAGAAGTGGTATTATTCAAAGCCAAAATCATTTACTGATGATAGATCCACGTGTGGCAAAAAGAGAGAAGAATAAGGGTAATAAATGGATTCCTATGTGGTTGGCTATGTTTTTTATTCGAGATCGCGCAAATGTCACAGATTATCAAATTCCAATAACAGGCAATTTAAAGAGCCCCAAGTTTCACTTGCACGATATTGTATTCAGCACATTGCGAAATATATTTGTAAAACCACCCACTAGCCCATACCTCATTGAAGTGAAAACTCAGGAAAGAGAAATTGAAAAATCACTTATAATGAAATGGGGCATGCGACAAAGCATTATGTCGAGAATCCAGAAAAAATTTGCCACAAAAATGGTGCAATTCCTTACGGAAAATCAAAGTGCATCTATTATTATCTCTCCACAACATTATGAGGTAAGGGAGGAAGAGTATATCTTATTTTTTGAGGCCAAGAAAAAATATTATTTGTCACTCAATCCGGAAAAATCTCAAACGCTTAATGAAGGAGATTCCATTTATGTAGATAAAATGTCTATAAAGGATTCCTTGTTTGTGCATTACTTAAACAAACATCTTACCCATTCCCTTATATTCACCATACAAGGCAAATGCAGTAATTTAATTGGGTATAGCCTTGTTAATACACGGTTCAATCAATTAAATGAGGCTAGAAAGAATACTTTCCTTTCCTACTTTAATGAAAAGGGGCTTAGTAAGAGAGTGATATTTAGTCCATCTTACAATACTATTCCCTATGATGGTTTCTCATATTATAAGATAGAATACAAAGGCGAGTTTCCTGATTATCTAACTGAAGCTTACAGAAAGATGGAGGAGCTAAATGGCAGGGCACCAAGGGAAAAATATAATAAAGAAAGAAAGAAAATTAAATTGAGTTTAAACTGATGAACTGAAGTATCAAAATGTTACTGAATAACCTTTCGCTGAAATATTAAAATTTAATTTATATAACTCTTTTCCTACATTATGTAATAGTTCAGTAGTTAAAGTAGATGATATTTGCATCGTTATAAAAATCATTAAAGAAAGTTTAGTGTGTATTGGTGGAAGGGCGCTGCGAGGCGCTCTTTTTTTTATAATGTGTGATTAATGTAACTTATGCTAGGAGTTATGTAATACGAAAGGGTGAAAAGTTACGCACTTTTGCCCTGTGAAAATTATTTCACTAATAAATCAAATAAAATGAAAACAAAAAGACTCTATGTATTATCAGCATTCATAATGCTCTTAATACCGACTTTAAATTTTGCACAAGCTCCAACTTTAGGAACTGCTGCTGATTTTGTCTTATTCTCTACAAATGGTTCTTTGACAAATACAGGTATTTCTCAACTTACCGGTAATGTAGGTACCAACAATGGTTCAAGTACAGGTTTCGGTAATGTGAATGGTGTTATGGATAATAACAATGGAGCAACTGGTACTTGTGCATCAGACTTGCTCTCAGCCTATAATCAACTGAATGCGGATGTTCCTACTTTGTTCCCTTCCTCTTCTTTAGGTAATGGAGACACCCTTGTAGCCGGTATATACTCTATATCTGCAGCGTCGACACTGAATTTAAAGCTGTATTTAAATGCAAAAGGAAACCCAAATGCTGTATTTATTTTTCAAATTGCGGGGCCTCTTTCTGCGAATGCTAATTCCAAGGTCATATTGATTAAAGGAGCTGTAGCATGTAATGTGTTCTGGAAAGTAGAAGGTTTAGTAAGTATGGCTTCAGGTACAAGTATGAAAGGGACTATTATTGCAAATAATGCTGCAATAAATATGAACAGTGGTGATACCCTTGAAGGAAGAGCTCTTTCTACTGCTGGAGCTGTTACTGTCGATGGAGTATTGGCATACACACCTATAGGCTGTGGAAGCCCTGCTCTTACAGGGCCTGTTGCGCCTAACTTAGCTACAACTGCATGTTATGCAATATTTTCTGCTAACGGAGCAGTTACAAATTCAGGTGTGACATATCTTACAGGCGATGTAGGAACAAATGTTGGATTAACCTCAGGGTACAATGCTTTAGATGTAACCGGCACTATCCATCCTATTCCAGATGGTTCTACGGCCGCTTGTGCGACTGATTTAGGAAATGTATACACATATCTTAATGGGCTACCTTCTGATATTGAATTATTGTATCCGGCACAATTTGGAAGCAATCTTGTCCTTACTCCACATACATATATTATGAAGGCAGCAGTAACATTTACTGATACTCTTTACCTAAACGCACTAAACGATGCCAATGCTGTATTTGTTATACAGGTAAATGGTGCTTTTGCAACCAGTACATATTCAAATGTTGTGTTGATCAATAAAGCCCAGGCAAAAAATGTGTACTGGAAGATTGATGGTGCAGTAAGCATAAATCAATTTTCTGTATTTAATGGGACTATTATATGTAACAATGGCGCTTTAGCCTTGGGTAAATCTGTTACACTTAATGGTAGTGCACTTACTACAAATGGTCAATTAACTACAGATTCAGTTACCGCAGTTGCTACCCAGATACCAGGGAGTTGCACAACTACCGGAATCGAAACTGTTACTCCGCTCAATGAAACTGTTACCATTTATCCAAACCCCTTTGGTATGTCTGCAACCATAACAATAGATTATGCAACACCGCTTAACAACTGTGTATTAAGCATTTACAATGTATTGGGAGAAGAAGTAATGAAAACAGCTATCACTCAACAGACAACTACTCTTAAAACAAGTAATCTTCCAACAGGGATATACTTTTATAAAGTAATTAATAATAATAACACTCTACAATCGGGTAAGCTTATCTCAGTACAATAAATAAGCTAAAGTCAAAAGAAGTGCCCCTGCTTAGTAAATCCAAGCAGGGGCACTTCTTTTTAATTAATCGCCTGATGTATGACTTATATAACTCTTACCTTAAGTTATGTAACACTTATCGGGCTTTGGTTATAGACCTTTGTACCATCGTAAAAATTATTTTACGATTAAAACTAAAAATCATGAAAAACTTCTTTATTGCAATATCCTTATTCTCTTTATTGTCCACAACAGCAGTTGAAGCTCAAAATGCCACAGATGATACCAGGAATGTTGTTACGTTTGGTATTAAAGCCGGAGCTAACTATTCGAATGTTTGGGATGCACAAGGTCAGAGCTTTGTAGCCGACTCAAAAATTGGTTTTGCCGCTGGGGCATTTTTAGGGATTCCAATAGGAACATTCCTCGGCTTTCAACCGGAAGCATTGATTTCACAGAAAGGGTTCCAGGGTTCAGGGATATTATTGGGTTCTCCTTATTCCTTTACAAGAACTACAACCTATCTTGATATTCCACTTCAACTTCAGATAAAACCGGCTGAATGTCTCACACTGGTTATTGGCCCTCAGTATTCCTATCTTCTGAATGAAAAGGATGTATACACTTATGGAGGTAATAGCACACAGCAGGAACAGGCTTTCTCCAATGATAATATCAGGAAAAATATATTTGGTTTTGTAATCGGTGCAGATGTAATTATCTCACATTTTATCATCTCAGGAAGAGCAGGCTGGGATTTGCAAACCAATAATGGCAATGGTTCATCCTCTACCCCACAATATAGGAATCAATGGTTGCAATTAACTATTGGGTTTAAGATTTAAAGAATAGGACTCATAACAAACTTAATAAACACACAAATGAAAAATACAAATAAAAAACAGCCCATCATAAAAGACAGTAACCCCAGTGCTGACCATACAAGATTAGATGCTGATGCAGATAAAACAGGCACTGATGCAAACTCAGATTGCACAGAAAAGGTAAAAGGTGCAAACAAATTTGATAAACCCAGAAGAGAAAGGAATCCGGATACTACCGGTATAGATGTGAATTCGGATAAGACCAAAAGGGAAAAGCCCAGGCACAAGCAAAAAAGAACCGATAAGTAAGATTAACATTATTAAATAAAGAAATCATGAAAAATTCAAATAACTCCGGAAAAATAATTGGCGCATTACTTATTGGCGCTGCAGTAGGGGGGATACTCGGAATCCTATTTGCTCCTGATGAAGGAAGCCAAACCCTTAAGAAGATCACGGGCAAATCAGATGATCTTACCGATAGTATTAAAGAGAAGCTTGATAATTTCCTTGAAGAAATTAAGGAAGAGATGGCAGCAGTCAAGGAAAAAGCCAATGCTTTTATAGAAAATGGAAAGGCTAAGGCTTAGGAACTGAACTAAAATGGAAAAGAAGAAATTAACTACAGCGGGTGGCAGGCCCTATTACGAGAATGAAAACTCAATGACGATAGGCAGTCGAGGGCCTGTTTTGCTACAAGATTATTTTTTGCACGAAGATATGGCGCACTTTAACCGTGAACGTATTCCTGAAAGGGTAGTTCATGCTAAAGGAACAGGAGCATTTGGCACCTTTACTGTAACACATGATATCAGCCAATATACGAAGGCGAAAATATTTTCAGAAATCGGTAAACAAACAAGAATGTTTGCTCGTTTCTCGCTAGTAGCAGGAGAAAAAGGAAGTGCTGACAGTGAAAGAGACCCGCGTGGCTTTGCCCTAAAGTTCTATACGGAAGATGGGAATTGGGATTTGGTTGGCAATAATACACCCGTTTTCTTTATTAAAGATGCTAAGAAGTTCTCTCATTTCATTCACTCGCAAAAGCGTGATCCAAAAACGAATTGCAAAAGCCCTACTATGATATGGGATTTTTTCAGCTTAAATCCTGAAAGCCTTCACCAAATAATGATACTAATGAGTGACAGAGGAACTCCATTTTCATACCGTAACATGAATGGATTTGGCAGTCATACCTTTTCTCTTATAAATTCAATGGATCGATTAGTATGGGTGAAATTCCATTTTAAAACATTGCAGGGAATAAAAAATTTCACTGGTAAAGAAGCCAACGATATGCGGGGCATTGATCCCGATCATGCACAGCGGGATCTAGTAGATGCAATCGATAGAAAAGATTTTCCAACATGGGCTTTGAAAATTCAAATAATGACAGACAGGCAGGCAAAAACGTTCAAATGGAATCCGTTTGATGTTACTAAAGTCTGGAGTCATAAAGATTTTCCATTAATTGATGTTGGGATAATGGAGTTAAATGAGATTCCCCAGAATTATTTCCGGGATGTAGAACAATCTGCATTTGCTCCCGCTAACGTGGTTAATGGCATAGGATATTCACCTGACAAGATGTTACAGGGACGGTTACTTTCTTATCCGGATGCTCACCGTTACCGTTTAGGTGTGAATTATGAGCAAATTCCTGTAAATAAATGCCCTTATGCTGTAACCAATTACCAACGTGACGGGCTTATGCAAACTGGTGATAATGGAAATGAAAGCCCTAATTATAGCCCAAACAGTTTTGATGATATAACCAGGGATGAGAACTATAAGGAACCACCAATGCTATTAGAATCAAATATAGCCGATTGGTATGACCGTAACGAAAATGATAAGGATCATTATACCCAACCTGGCTTGTTATATCGGAATGCAATGAATGAACAGGATAGGAAGAACCTTGCCAGTAATATTATTACCGCCATGAGCGGAATATGTGGAGAGAAAAAGGATGAGATTATTAACCGCCAGTTGTGCCATTTCTTCCGTGCTGATATTCAATTAGGAATGACAATAGCAAAAGGCCTTGGAGTTGCTATTGATGAAAAAGCAATCACTCATGCATAAAAAGGATCAAATTATGATAAACTCTTAATAAATAAAAGACATGGATAATACAATAAGTATAATCGAACCGCTTATAGAGAAAGCAGAGAAATATAGTAAAACAAATCTTGAGTTGCTAAAATTAAAAGTATTGGATAAAACGGCAAATATGACATCCATTCTACTTTACCAATTATTGCTGGCAGCTATTCTTTCCATTTTTGCCATTATATTAAGTCTTGCCATAGCACTTTGGCTTGGTAACCTTCTTGGTAAAAATTACTATGGATTTCTTATAGTTGCATCATTCTACGGGGTTATTGGAATTATCACTCTCTCCATTCAGCCATTCATAAAAAGGCGATTAAATAATTGGATTATTATGCAGGCCCTCAATTAGTATCAATGGAAAAGATTATAACAGTAACAGATTTAAAAAATGCCATTCAGCAATTAGAGAATAGGCAAGAAAGTGAATGGGTTTTGCTTAAAGAAGAATTTAATACCACTTGTGATAAGCTAAAACCCTCTAATCTTGTTAAAAGTGCATTTAACGAGTTGATTTCCGCGCCTGATTTGAAAACAAACATTGCAAAAGCTTCGATAGGTGCAATTACCGGATTTGCAGCGAAAAAAATATTTATAAGGAATTCTCATAATCCATTGATAAAACTTGCTGGCTTTATACTAAAAATGGCTATTGCAAGTAATATAGTAAAGGATGCAGATGAAGTTATATCAATGGGAGGCGTTCTCCTAAAAAAAATATTTAATCGGCATGATAAACAACAAAGCGTATAATGGATGTTTCTTCTAAAATACCTTTCTATGCTAAATCAGTCTTGATAGTAATTGGCATTTCAGTCTCCCTACTTCTCGTCTATATTGGCCAGGGCATTATAATTCCTATAGTGTTTGCAACCATTATTGCCATTTTATTGAACCCTCTGGTTAATTTCTTAATCCATAAAAAAGTAAA
>Ga0210388_10001500_pt1 | contig 18366 bp, 9 predicted proteins | sample IncBWC19OmetaG_FD_155485 | JGI IMG/M metagenome (GOLD analysis project Ga0210388, IMG submission 155485) | Forest soil microbial communities from Barre Woods Harvard Forest LTER site, Petersham, Massachusetts, United States - Inc-BW-C-19-O ... | reverse complement strand
CGAGCGGGCAGACTCCAGATCGGGGAAATCTGATGCGCGTAAGTAGCTGGTTTCCAGCGCAAATGGTTCTTTGCCGGTAAGCCGGAGACGCTGGACTTTTACGATTCGGCTGGCGACTGGAAGCCCGAGCCTGGCAGCAACCTCCGGTTCGTCCTCAATCACTTTTGCGATCAGCACTCGAGAGAGCGGAGCCAAACCACGGCTCGACATTTGCTCGGTATAGCTCATCAACTTGTTGAAGTGGATCTTGGGTACCGCGACAAATGTGCCCGCCCCGTGGCGGCGTTCGACGACCCCTTCATTTTCCAGGCCGGCCAGGGCATGACGTGCAGTCATCAGGCTTACCTTGTGGGTTTTAGCGAGTTCTCGCTCAGATGCAACCGCATCTCCGGGTTTCAGTTTGCCGGAGGCGATTTGATTGCGTATCTGGTTCTGGATTTTTTTGTAGACGGGCGTTGTCTTACGACTGCTTCCAGGCATTTTTCTCTTCTCAGGCCACGATGACAAACTTGCTGGCATCCGGGTTCATAGATCTCTTTAGCTCTGGATGCACCACTGCAATCGACCTCTGCTATATAGCTCATTGACCGACCCATGTAAAGCCAAATCGAATAACGCCAGGTGTTGAAGAGCCTGCTTTGACTCGCTTGACGGAGTGGATCATCAGGAAAAATCTGGCCTGTCCGGCTAGGACAGGCCAGTAGACCCGGCGAGAAATCTGATGAGTTGATTGGTGGATTGCGGCAGGCAAGGACAAGCGAGCGGCAAGGTCGAGAGCGATCCTGACTTTCAGCGCGCGTCGGGGCGATGTCGCAGGCCCGCGCCGTATCGGATGAGCCGCTTACGCTCGAAATCCTGAAGCCGGTGGGAGACCTTCTGAAAATCCCACCTCGGAGCACTCAGAAGAGTGAAGCCGTCCGTTTCCTGGACTGCCTTTGGATATGGGTATATCTCCTCGGAAGCCGACCGGAGGAATCGAATCGCTCCCAATGAAAGCCATGGGAGGGATCGCGCAAAGCCCAGGTCATTCGGTCATGATTAAGAATCGTTAGAATTCAATATTGCCTCTCAATTCAATGATGCGGCCGAAGCCCAACGTCTCATTGGTTACCTGCCCGGTTCCGAATCCGTAATCCTGAACTCCTCCGTCAAAGGAAGCGTTGTTGCCTGTGTAGTTGCCAAAGACGGGGTGGTTCCATACGTTCAGGAATTCCCCTTGGAGTCGGAGATGGAGTCTTTCATGAATCGGAATCGCCTTGGTGACCGACATGTCTTCGAAAAACGCGTGAGGTCCATGGAGAAAGGGTACATCTCCAATGGTCCCCGGAGTGGTATTGGGAGTCAGGTAGGAACTATTAGCTCCACCTCCAACTGCACTGGCAAGATACTTTGGGTTGATCAGATCGGCGTAATTCTGTCCTGGTATACGATGCACTCCGATAGCCTTCTGCAGCTGGGAAGCATTAATGCCGTTCAACCTGACCCCGCCATCCCCATAATCGTTGAAGGTGTTGAACTGTCCCAGGAGCTGGGTTGGCGCGCCTGACTGGAATGTGACAATCGTACCCAGTGTCCAGCCGCCGACGACCTTATCCGCAATGTTCGAGCTGCCGAGGAACTGCTTGCCATGCCCGAATGGAAGATCATACGTCCCGTTTACGTGCATCACGTTGGCCAGGTCGAATTGAGATGGGCCATAAGCCTTTTTCAGGTTGCGTAACGTATATATATTTGCGGCTGGAACGTAGTTGAAATAGCCCTGGTTGCCTGTTGATATTCCCAGACTGTGGCTCCAGGTGTAGTTCGCGTCAAACTGGAGACCGTTCCATGCATTTTGGCGGAAGTCCACCTGCAAGGCGTTGTAGTTGGAATATCCCGCAGCGACCATATATCCGGTTTGCGCACCGGCGGCAAAAGGATTTGCCTGGAAGAAGTTGATCGGATATCCGGCTCCGGGTCCCGTATAGCCCGCATTGTTCGCGCAGGGTGCAAAGTTTGCCCCTACCAGGTTGCAGAAATAAGGCACCGTTCCATTAATCCCACTGAGCACATTCGCCATCGCGCCTGCCTGACCGGTTTGCAGATAACGGATGTATTGCGCATTCGTGAAATCGGACGCCGTTGGTCCACCGAACGCTGCGTTGAAAATCGGTAGAGAAGCTGAACCTGTTCCGGCAAATGAAGTTCCTCCGCTGGCTGCAAGATTCTGCTGTGCCTGTTTGAACTCCGAGAGGAATCCATTTTCGAATATGTTCACCTCATTTGGATTTGTATGCAGCCATTGGTGAATTGTCCTGTTGCCGTTGTAGCGGATTTCAAGAGCGCGAGAAGACCCGAGGCCGCGCTGGATGCCAATGTTCCATGATTCGGAATAGGGCTGCTTGACATTCGGATCCAGCCCATTCACTCCCGTGGAGTTCTGGAAGGTGAACTGCGACTCCGGCGCGCTCGCCTGGTAACTTGTGGGTGAGAGTCCGAAGGCCGGAATCGCACCGCCTATCGACAGGCTTCCTGGGGAAAATGTTCCAGTTTGTCCTGAGTTATTCGGGTTCAGGAAAAAGTTCTGGTAGTAGAAAGAGAAGAAGTCCGTCGCGTAGTCGACGAAGTATTGGTATGGCTCGGTAAATCGTCTGAGAGCAAATCCGCCGCGAATCACCGTATTGTCCTTGCCGAAGACCGCCATCAACGGCCCTTCGGAGAGATGCGGATTCCACGCGAAGCCAAACGCAGGCTGCGGTGTCACCTTCCAGGGATTGTATGGGCTGGGACGCGTGGTGATCGCCGGATCTGGGTCACCCGGCAGCGAGCCGGGGTTGAACAGATTGCCCACGCCCGACGGTCCATAGATAGCTGACGGAGAGGCTGAGTGATAAAGTCCCGTAATATCTTTCTCTGCCGAGTAGAAGTCCCAGCGCAGACCGTAGTTGAGCGTCAGTGTCGGCATCACTTTCCAGGAGTCTTCCACAAAGATACCGGTGGCAGAAGAAACTTCATCGAGCGGATACTCGCTGATGTTGCCGGTGTTGTATTGCTTCTTGTTGATGTCGTACGCATATTGCCCGGAGGCGCCATTGATCCTGCCGGTCAACACTGCATAAAGCTGTCCCGCCTCGGCCAGATTGGTGTTGCTGGCATTCGGCATTGTGGAATTTGTGCCCGAGTTCGTAAACGCCTGCAGAGCAGGATCGCCGGTGGCGAGGCCAAGTGTGAAGAATGGATATCCGGCGGGCGGATTCCAATAGTGATCCTGCTCACGGTACCAGGAAAATCCAAAGGACAGAGTGTGTCCCGCGCGCTGCCATGTCATCGAATCAGATGCGTTGAGGATGGGATAAAAAGTATTGATTGGTGTCGCGTATTGTTGGCCGGACATGCCCGTGTTGAAGTTCGCGCTCGAGATCGCCCCGTAGGTGCTATAGCCCCAGTTGATGCTGGGTTGGCTGGCATAAAGTGGCGCGGTGTTGTAGGCGAATGCGGTGTTGTCGTAGAGATATCCGAACTTGAACTGGTTCAACAACCTGGGTGAAAAGATGAAATCAAGACCATAGGATCCGCTGTAATTCTTGGACTCATTTCCTGCAATCTGATTGGAAAAAGCCGGTCCGGGAAAGTTCGCAGGCGTTACATCCGGCTGTGTTTCCTTGGTCATCATCCACGCGAGATACATGCGCACTTTCTGCGACATGGTGTAGTCAACTCGTGCGGCCGGATAGTAGATCGTGGTCGGGGAACTATTGATCCATTGCAGCGAATTGAAATTGGGATCCGAGCTCGTTGCTGTCTTTCCCAAACCGGTCGCAGTATTGATCGCGGAAAATTGACTCGCGACTTCGGAGTTCACGGAACCTGGAAGGCTCGGGCTGGTCTGCTGGGCAAGTGCCAGCACATTGACCGTGTGACTTTGATTGTCCGTCCCGATATACGTAAAGTTGCCTCCCTGCGCAGCGGAGGTGAAGACATCGTTGTAAGCTGTGAAACTTCCCGGCTGTTTCGACATGGCGAAGCTGCCAAAGAAAAAGAGCTTGTCGCGAAGGATGGGGCCATCGGCGCTTCCCCCGAAATCATTCAGGATGAGCTTGTTCTTGTTGAGCCCAATCGCATCGTTCTCCCAGCTGTTTGCGTTCAGGCCGGAGTTGCGGAAATCCTCATAGGCACGCCCATGAAATTGATTGCCGCCGCGCCGTGAGACGAAATTAACCTGCATGCTGGATTGTCCGAACCCCGAGTTCAGGTCCAACTGGTCGGTCTGGACGGTCATCTCTGCTATGTCTTCGAGGCGTGCCGAAACCGCAGGTTGTACGTTACCGGTAAATTTCATCCGGCTCGAGTTGCCGATGACTCCGTCGATGTTGCTTCCCTGGTCGACGACAGGTAGCCCGTTGTAGGCACCGTTGTAACCTGCAACCAGTTGAGAGAATGCCGTGAGGTCACGGCCCTGGAGCGGGAGGTCTTCGATCTGCTTCATATCGACGACCATGCCGATTGCATTCGAGCTTGTCTCGAGAACAGGACTGGATTCGGCCGTCACCCGAACCGTCTCTGACGCCTCCCCTACGCGGATGGGAGCATTTATGGTCGTCGTTTGGGACGCCTGCACGAGTACGGCGTCGAATACACCAGTCGCATAGCCGCCCTTTGCGACACTCAAACGATACGTGCCAATGGGCAGGTCGACGAACGTATAGGTGCCATTGTTTCCGCTCTTAGCGGTGCGCATGTCATTGGTGGCTAGTTCCGTCAGAGTCAGTACGGCCCCTGGCACCGCGCCTCCGCTGGGATCGACCACCGTGATCACGATCGTTCCCTGCGACCCACTCTGGGCATGAGCCGATGCGCTGGTGAGCAAACATAAGGTCACCGCGCATACTGCACCCAATAGCCATTGCCAATATTTCCCCTGCATAAAGTGTCCTCCAAACGGTGCGCACATTGCTCGATCAATCTGTCTTTTCATTCCCATCTGGAAATCACCCTCGGCAGAAGTAAAGTCGACGACGGTAGTTTCCGGTCTCGGGCAGATTTGACGGGATAACGTATTCCTAAAAATGCGAGATTTCGCGATGTCTCGAATTATGTATTCAATTTTGCATTTTTGACAAGATTTATTTTTGTATATTTCGCGAATACGGAAATGTATATCGCGTCGGAAAAGACCTGCATGGTGCAATGAGGGTCTGACTTCGGGGTTTCGCGCGATCGCGGGGCAGGCCCAATCAGAGCAGTGTCTATTGCCGCACAAGCTGGCCGAGGATTGCGAGCATCTCCTGGGCTTTCTGCCGTTCTCCCAGGCGCTGATAGGCATTCGCCAGATGGCTATAGACTTCGGGATTGCGCGGTTCGAGCCGGCGTCCGATCTCCAGATGCGTCACCGCATCGTCCAATTTGTTGTCGAGCAGATAGAGATTTCCCAGCGCAATCTGAGCAGAGGAATTGTTGGGACGCTCGGACACGGACGTTTCGAGTGCCGTCCTCGCCTCGGCAAACTCAGGCTGTCCAGGAACAGCACCTGCGTGGAGGAGCACCGTTCCCAATAGCGATAGCAACACCGCATTGCGGTTACCGGCGGCGATCCCCTGCCGTGCCAGGCGGACAGCGTCGGGAATTCTGTCCTCGTACAAGGCCTCCTGCACCATCGCCAGGTAAGCAATATCACCCTCCGGCTGAAGGCTGACTGCACGCTCGAACTCTGGCTTAGCCTCCTCAAAGCGATCCAACTGAGCAAGAAATAGGGCGCGCTCATAGTGAAGGCGTGGCGACTGTGGAAGTTTGGTGAGGCCGAGGTTTACCACCTGCAGGCCGAGTTCGTACTGTTTGTAGTCGTTGCAGGCATCGGCGACCAAAGCATACAGCTTCTCGTCTGTCGGGGACTGCGCGGCAGCGGCCTCCAGGGCTTTGATCGCAGGCTGAGGTTTGCCCTCTCCTACATAGGCCTGAGCAAGAAGATTATTCATCGCGGGGGTGTCATGGCCATTCGCCCGCAGACTGTTCAGAATGCCGATCGCCGTTTCAAACTGGCCTGTTCCCACGTAGCACAGCGCGAGATTGAATTCCGCTACGTACCCGTCCTTAACATGACCGCTTGCCGCTTGCAGATGCGGGATTGCCTGTGCCAGCATTCCCTGACGGGTCAGATCAATGCCGGTGCGAAGTTCTGATTCGGGGTCGGAGCGAGTCTGCCCCTGCATTGGACTTGCGTGCATCGGCGCAAGCGCGATGGCCATTGCGCAAAAAAACAGTCGCAAAATGTGCCTCGAAAATGCGCCTGAGCGCCGTCTGCTGTATTCAGGAATTTCCACGCCCCGGCCTTGTCCGAGCGGCGGTAGCAGTCCGCGTCTACCAGCTGCCGCGTTCCCCGAAAAGGTCAATGACATGCGCGAGCCGCTCTGCACCCTTCCTCCAGTTCATCTGCAGGCCATGCTCGATCCGGTCCGCATCTCCGCCGTAGATCGCATCGATGATCTCTTCGTGTTCGGCGACGGAGATGTGAAGATCATTGATGATCGAACTTGCATACAGACGCCAGTACCGCTCCGCCTGTGGCTCGATTGCCTTATGCAGTGCGAGCAACCTGGGGCCCGCTCCGGATTCGACGATCGTCCGATGAAAATTGCGGTCGAGATCAAAAATCCCCACAGCACGGGTCGGCTTGGTTGCCACAATTGCGCGCAGTTCTTCATTGAACAACCGCAACTGTCCGGCGATCTGCACTCTCTTGACCTCAGGCAGGGTCGAGACCTGCCGCCCGGCAAGTCCCTCAACATTGCCGATAATGGAATACAACTCGCTCGCATCTTCCTTGGTTAGCGGGGCGACCACCATGCGCGACTTGCTGACATTCTTTTGCTCAATGACGTAGCCCTCGCGCTGAAGCCAGTGCAGAGCGCTGCGTACGGGCGTACGACTCATCCCGAGATGATCAGCCAGGTCGGCTTCGACGATCCATGCGCCAGGGGAGAGTTTTCCGTGCACGATCAATTCGCGGATCTCTTGAAATGCCGTTCGAAGGCTGTTGCCGTGTTCAACCTTCTGCCGCGAAGACGATCTTTTTTTCTTGCTAGAGAGACTGGGCATTATCCCGAAATACCTGTGTAAATCGCATTCAACATTGTGCGGTCTGGAGTTCTCCAGATTCACAAAATAAGAATAATACCAGTCTACCCTGTGTTATAAAACAATAGCGTATTCAAAATTGTAGACAATAATTTCGGATGACTCGCGATGGCTTTTGATATCCAGGTTATCGACTCGCACACTGCAGGTGAACCGACTCGAATCGTGCTCCAGGGAGGACCGGATCTGGGTTTCGGTGCTCTCTCGGATCGCCTCCATTGTCTTGCACAGAACCACGATCACTTTCGCTCCGGAATTATCAACGAACCGCGTGGCTCGGATGTCCTTGTGGGTGCTCTTCTTTGTGAGCCCGTAAATCCAGCTTGTGTTGCCGGAGCAATTTTCTTCAACAATGTTGGCTATTTGGGAATGTGCGGTCATGGAATGATCGGACTGGTCGCGACGCTTGCCTACGTGGGCCGCATCGGCTCCGGAGAGCATCGGATCGAAACACCGGTGGGCGTTATTAAAGCTATCCTTCATTCTTCCGGGAAGGTCACGATAGAAAACGTCCCAAGTTATCGAACCCAATCTGCTCTTTCAGTGGAAGTGCCGCATTTCGGCAAGATAAAGGGTGACGTCGCGTGGGGTGGTAATTGGTTTTACTTAGTGGAGGAGCATCCATTCGAGTTGTCTCTCAAAAACGTAGATGCCCTTACAGAATTCACCTGGGCCATACGATGCGCTCTGCATGAGACGGGAATCAGAGGCAGCAACGGCGAAGAGATCGACCACATTGAATTGTTCTCTTCATCTCCGATTCCCGGGGTCGACTCCAGGAATTTCGTTCTCTGCCCCGGGAAAGCGTATGACCGCTCTCCTTGCGGAACGGGAACAAGTGCAAAGCTGGCATGCCTTCATGCCGATAACAAGCTTGTACCTGGCAAAACATGGCGGCAGGAGGGCATTCTAGGTACGGTGTTTGAAGGCCAGATTGAGATTCGAAACGGCGCCGTGATTCCAACCATCACCGGATCGGCATTTGTGACATCGGAGAGCCGGCTGATCTTTGCGCCACAAGATCCGTTCCTCTATGGGATACGCGCGTGAGCTCACGTTACGACGTAGTGATCGTGGGGGCAGGCATTGTCGGAGCAGCCTGCGCCCTGGAGTGTGTGAGTCGCGGATTGAAGACTGCCTGCGTGGAACGCGATGTGATCGGAGGCGGTGCTACGGCGGCGGGTATGGGTCATATCGTGGTCATGGACGATTCTCCGGCGCAGTTTGCACTCACGCGATACTCGCAGGACTTGTGGGCGGAATTGTCGAGTGCGTTGCCTTCAAATGTCGAATATGATCGCTGCGGCACGCTATGGATCGCGCGGGATGACGAAGAGTTGCAGGAAGTCCACCGCAAACATGCGTTGTATGGTGCCGCAGGAGTGGCCACGGAAATCCTCGATGCGGCGGCTCTTGCCGAGGCCGAGCCCAACCTTGTCCAGCCACTGGCCGGTGCGTTGTTCGTACCCTCGGACGCGGTTCTTTATCCGCCATGCGCAGCTCGATACCTGATGCGCGAAGCCCTCGGCCGGGGCATGACGCTCTACGCTCCGCGAACGGTAACGCGCGCTGGCGCGGGCCGGATAGTGCTGGAGGACGGCACAGAACTGCATACAGGGCATATCGTGAATGCGGGCGGTGCGGATTCCTCTGGCCTGGGAGGAGACTTTCCCATACGTAAGCGAAAGGGGCAGCTGGTCATCACCGAGCGCTACCCCGGATTTGTTCGTCACCAGATGGTCGAACTCGGCTACATGAAGAGCGCCCATTCCACGCACTCAGAGTCGGTGGCGTTCAATGTGCAGCCGCGCAAGACGGGACAGCTTCTCATCGGATCGTCGCGTCAGTTCGATGTCGAAGATTCCAGCGTAGACCACGCCCTTCTTCAGGCGATGATTGATCAGGCTGTGTCCTTCCTTCCCGGCCTCGCGTCACTCTCGGCCGTCCGCGTGTGGACCGGATTTCGCGCGGCAACGCCGGACAAGCTTCCACTGATCGGACCTTCGTCCCATGATCCGAGTCTCTTTCTCGCAACCGGGCACGAGGGGCTCGGCATCACCACTTCACTCGCCACTGCCCGGTTGCTCGCCGATCAACTTATGGGGAGCGAGCCGCCCATCCGGATCGAGCCATATCTCCCCGAACGATTCGCGACGAGCTGTCAGTATGCCTGAGCAGCCTCCCACTGTTTCGATCACCTTGAACGGCCGGCAAATGCAGGTTCCGGATGGCTCCATCGTCGCAGCTGTGATCCTCAGCGCAAGGGCGTTTGCCCATTCACGGGTCACGGGTGAGCCGCGAGCTCCACTTTGCGCGATGGGAATCTGTTTTGAATGCCGTGCCACTGTGAATGGGAGACCCTATCAACGCACATGCCAGATACTGTGCGAAAACGGCATGGATGTGCGCACGCAATGAACTCGAACTATGACATCCTGATCGTTGGCGCCGGGCCTGCCGGCATCGCGGCTGCGGTCGCGGCTGCGCGCGTGAATGGCAACGTTGGATTGATCGATGACAATCCGGCGCCCGGCGGCCAGATATGGAGACGGGATGCCTCCCACCGTCGCGAACACGAAGCCGAAAGATGGCTTACCCAGCTCAATGCTGTATCAGTTGAGCGACAGCAAGGTTGCAAGGTCTTTGACTCTCCTTCGCCGGGTATCCTGCATGTGGAACGCGAGGGAAGAGCCATCACCCTTCGCTATAAGAAACTAATCCTGGCAACGGGTGCGCGCGAGCGCTTCCTACCATTCCCCGGCTGGACACTACCTAACGTCGTGGGGGCAGGTGCGCTGGATGCCTTTGTAAAGGGCGGACTTCCTATCCTTGACAAAGTTGTTGTGGTCGCTGGAACGGGCCCACTCCTGCTTGCCGTTGCAGCCCATCTTGCCCAGCGTGGCGCGCGGATTGCGACCATCTGCGAGCAGACCGCTAAGAGCCGGATGCTTCCTTTTCTCGGCGCACTCCTTCGCGAGCCAGCAAAGATCGCGCAAGGATGGAGATATCGGACGCAATTGCGCGGAGCTAGCTTTCACACAGGATCCTGGCCTGTTGCCGCACGAGGCGTCGAGAGGCTCGAGTCCGTTGTGATCAGCGATGGACGAAGGCAACGGGAGATCCAGTGCGATTATCTCGCTTGCGGTTTTCATCTTGTGCCCAATGTAGAGTTGCCTGCGCTGCTCGGCTGCCAGATTCGAGACGGCTTCGTAGCGGTTGACGATCTGCAAAGAACCTCAGTCGACAATGTTTTCTGCGCCGGCGAACCGACCGGCATTGGCGGCGTCGATATGGCGCTACTCGAAGGCCAGATCGCCGGGCTCGCATCCGCGAGCTCGTTCGCCGAAGCTCGCGACCTAGGCCGTCAACTCATCGGGATGCGCCGCTTTGCGCAAGCGATGCGGGAGGCCTTCACTCTGCGTCCGGAGCTGAGAACACTTGCATCGGAAGACACCATAGTTTGCCGCTGCGAGGATGTTCCCTTCGGTGCCCTGCACGGATGCGCATCCTGGCGCGAGGCGAAGCTGCACACGCGCTGCGGGATGGGTCCATGCCAGGGACGCATCTGCGGCGCTGCAACTGAATTTCTTTTCGGATGGGGAGCGGATTCGGTTCGCCCTCCTATTTTCCCCACTCTTCTTTCCAGTCTCGCGTCTGCGAGCCAACTTGATGACATTTCCACGGAGGCGCAATGAAGTGGCACGGTGTAATGCCTGCAATGACAACATGCTTTGATGAACAGCTTCGAATCGACCATGGCTTCATGGCCAGGCACGCTCGCTGGATGCTCGATAGTGGCTGCACGGGAATCATTTCTCTCGGCTCTCTGGCCGAAGCGGCGATCTTGTCGCTGGAAGAAAAGCATGCGGTCTTGCGAAATACGGTTGAGACCGCACAAGGGACTGCGCCGGTAGTCGCCGCAATCTCCGCGCTCTCGACTACTGAAGCAGTCGCAGCCGCTAAGTCTGCCCAGGATGCCGGCTGCTCAGGATTGATGGTATTGCCGCCCTACGTCTATCGAGGCGATTGGCGGGAGATGAAGGCATATGTTGCTACAGTGCTTCGCGCAACGCCCCTTCCCTGCATGCTGTACAACAATCCGGTTTCTTATGGAACGGATTTTCTTCCTGAGCAGATCGAAGAACTCGCGGCCGAGAACGAGAATCTCGCGGCTGTAAAGGAATCCAGCACCGACGTGCGTCGCGTCACGGCCATCCGTGCCCTCATCGGCGATCGTCTGCAGATTTTCGTCGGCGTCGACGACGCCATCGTCGAAGGAATCGCGGCAGGTGCTACAGGTTGGGTCGCTGGCCTGGTGAATGCTTTTCCTCACGAATCAGTCCTGCTCTTCAATCATGCAATGGCAGGACAGGCGAAAGAATGCCTGGACCTATATCGCTGGTTTCTGCCGCTGCTGCGCATGGACACCGTGCCAAAATTCATCCAGCTCATTAAGCTAGTTCAGCAGGAGGTGAACGTTGGCCATGCACGCGTCCGACCGCCTCGCCTTGAACTCGAGGGCGACGAGCTGATGCTCGCCCGCGAAGTCGTAGCACACGCACTGAAAACGCGGCCTGTACCGCCGGGAATCCCCTTCAGAACAACGTAGGAACTAGAGCGCTGAGAGGCATCGATTCTGCGATGCCTCTCGGTGCCCGGCAATCCTCCCGCCTAGGAATGGTTCGCCGCCGTGCGAACCGTTCATCCTGCGTCGGCAGCCGTATTTTTCAGATAGACCGAGTAGCGTTCGTCCGTGATTTGATACAGAGGAACGAGGGTATGTGTGACGCCCTGCCCTTTGCTGTGAAAGATGAGCGGATACTCGCGAGTGGCTTCTCCGCGTTCCAGCCATGTACCGGAGGTAGCAATCTCGGGCATCGGCATCCGAAACTCCCGGCCGTCCGGCCCTGAATCACCATAGATCATCGACGTGGACAACCCGTCGATGCCAAGGCGCGCGGCCAGAACCAGAGGCCCGTAAAGTGCAGCCTGCACCCGCGCATTGTCTGGTGCCGGAGCAATGTGCAGTGACATCGGCAGCTCGATTTCCACGATGTCGCCGTCCGCCCACTTCCGATCCAGTTGAAGGTAAGTTGACGGAGCGGCGCTGACTTGCTCAGTCCGGCCATTGATTTTCACTTGTACTCCCTGCGTGGCCCAATAAGGAATGCGCACCTTCAGCGCCGTCTTCTGCTTTGGAGCACTCTGAATCGTCAGTGTGGTTTTTTCTTCGAGAGGGAACCCCGTCTTTTGCACGAGTCGCATGCCATTCTGTTTCCAGTCGACCTTGGACGCAATGAAAAGATTCACGTACAGCGCGTTCTCGTCGTGGAAATAGATCGAGTCAGTCAGCTTGGAGTATTCCTCCGAGCCCGTCCCGGTGCAGCACCAGAATGCGTCGAAGGGCGTTCCAAAGGTTTTATAGAGTCCCGGACTAAGCGGAACGTAATACATCAACATCCCGTTTCGATCCTGCGTTCCCAGGCGCACATTGAACAATATGCGCTCGTAGTAATCCATGATTTTTGGATCGGGATCCTGACCGAAGAGGTGACGGGAAAGCTTCATCATGTTGTAGCTGCAGCAGCATTCTTGCGCCGCCGGACCCAGTTGTGAAGCAATGGCGTCCGGATCGTGCCAGAACTCGCCGTTGCTGGTGCCGCCGGTGCAATAGCTGTGATGCTCCACAACTTCTTTCCAGAAGACATGGCTTATCCGGTTATAGCGCTCATCGCCTGTCAACTCGTATCCACGCGCCGCGCCAATCACCTTGGGAATATTTGTATTCGCATGATTGCCTCCCAGTTTGTCCTCGCCAGCATCCAGGGGGGCAAAGAATTTCTTGTGCTCGAAGCGATAGCCCAGATCACGGTATTTCGTCTCGCCAGTAATCCCATATAAATTGAAGGCCGCTTCATTCATGCCGCCATGCTCCACCAGCAGCATCTTCTGCCAGTGTTCTTCGTCGATGGGCTTGGTGTATGCAATCGCCCAGTCCGCCATGAGGCTCGCCGTCTGCAGCGCCTGCTTGTTGCCGCAAAGCTGGTACATGTCCAGATGGCCCGCGATGATTTTGTGATAGGTGTAGAAGGGCGCCCAGACCTTCTGGCCATTGCGCAAACGGTCATAGAACGTCTCTGGATAGGCGCCTAGATAGCCGTTCTTCTGCTGGCACTCGGCCAGCATCCCTACGAGTGCGTTGGCTTTATCTCGAATCGCCGTATCTCCCGTGCTCGCATGCATGAGAGCGCAGGCGGAAAGATAGTGGCCTACGTAATGCCCGCGCAGTTCGCAGTCCGGTGCCTCCCATCCGCCGAGTGGCGTGGCATCGGATGGAAGCCCGGCTGTCACGCGGAAATTGTGCACGAGCCGCTCGTTCGGAAGCGAATAGAGATAGCTTCGATTCAGTTCCATTACGTCAGTCCAGAAACCCGGCAACAGGCGCACGTCCTGCATTGGGAAAGGCTGGGCTTTCCACTTTACCTTCTCTTCCACTGCAGTGACCTGCGCTTCCACATCCGTAGATGCCGAATGGTTCAGGATGGCGTACGCGGGCCCGCTTAGGAGCGCCGTTCCACTTGCGGCAGCAACACTGGAAAGAAACCCTCTGCGTGTGACATTGCCGTTGTTCATCGTGCTCCTTTTTTCTTTTCTCGAATCAATTCAGAGAGAGAGAGAGAGAGAGAAGAATAAATAGTATACAAATATCCTTCTCTCAAAATATACAATTTTGGATGTAAACTCACTGGTGCTATGCCTCTGAAAAGCAACAGGAATTGCTTTGGCTTGGTTCAGCCAACGCGAAAACCATCGTCACCTCGCACGGCAGCAGGTAGATGACTGCACTTCAGCAAGAACGACCCGTCTCACATCATCAGGAGAAGTCATGGACAGACGCCGATTCATCCAGAGCATGGCTGCCGCTACGGCGGCGATGGACGGACTCGCCGCATTGACCGGTGGCGCGGAAAACGCCCAACCAGCATCTCAGGTGCGAAATGGCTCCGTGAGTTCGCTTTCCGCGAAGGACATCGACATCACCGGCTACTCGTTTCTTTGTTCCTTCCAAAGACAGTCGGAAGCTTGGAAAGTGTACGAAGACCTCAGAGTCCGAGACGGCCCGATTGCTTTCCTCTCCGATCGATCAACCGGCTTGGTTCTGACCAAGAGCGCCGAGGCCGCCTTTGCGGATGCCAATCCGCCCTACCTGGGATTTAACATCAGCGACATCGGATTGTCAGGCCCGGATCTGCTGGCTGATCGCCTGCTGAAAAACGGTGATCCGGATCCTGAGGAAGTTCGCGCCGCAGCGCCGCCGCTCGGTTCGGCTCCGCTTAGACAACCATGGGAGCGTCCTTCCTGGGAAACGATCGTCGGAACCAGGCAGTGTATGGACACCATGCCCGTCTACCCCAGCGGCAACACGCGGACCTATCATCCGATCCAGTCTTTTCCAGAGCTGAATGCAGCGCTCGCGGCCAAGCGTTTCGACGGATTAGTAGGTGGCTGGCTGCCGGCGGTTCGCAAAGTCATGCCGGTGTCGGCAAGTGCGCACTACGAGGTCCTCGTCTTCGGTGACGTACTGGCGAAGGACAAGTTCATCGTACAAACCTGGCACCGGACGGTTCGCATCGAAGACGGCGCAATCGCAAAGGTCGAATATGGATACAGCTATCCGCCATTTCCTCCACGACAACAGAATCCCACGCCCGAGTCGTTTTACCTTGGCCTGCTCGAGTTTTGTTTCTATTGGGAGGATCTCGCTCGCGACATTGCTCCGGCGTCGCTCCCGCAAAAGGTATGGATCGACATGTCGAAATATGCCTTTGCCAAGGAACAGATTGTGCGGCCGGGCGGCGTGTATCCGAAATATGGTGCGGTCGACCGCGATTACTATGGCCCGGAATACGACGGCTTTCAGGATATCTTTACCAGTTCCCTTTACAGCAATCTCGAATGGGGTCGATTCGACATGGCGGGTAAGGTTCTGGACAATTACTACTTGGACTTCGTGAACGCGAAAGGGATGATCAACATGCGCGGAGCGGAGACAGCGCAGTTTGGCCTCGCACTCTCGCTGATCGCCCGGTATTACCGCTACACCGGTGACGGAGATCTGCTGCTGAAGCATCGCGAGAAAATCGAGGCAACCGCCGCGGTGCTCACGGAATTGCACGACGAAAGCCTTCGCCTGCCTGGGACAGATAGCGGGTACGGATTGATCCATGGCTGGAATGAATCCGACTCCTGCCTCGCGCCGACTCCGATGACGTGGTGGCAGCCATATTTCGCAAACAGCGCCATGGCAGCGCGAGGACTGCGCGACATCGCGCATGCGTGGAGCAGCTTTAGCCCCAGCGACCCGCAAATGGAAAAGCTAGCAGTCGCCTGGAACAAACGTGAGAAGATGCTCACCGAGACCTTGGTGCAAAGCGTGCGTAAAAATGTGCGCGGCGACATGAATCCTCCCTACATCGGTCCGCTGCCGGGAACCAGGCTCACCTTCCGGGAATCGATGCAGCAGGAACATCCCAGTCCCCAGCAATGGCCGCATCGCGCCTACGCGGAGTTGTTGCAGGCCGATATCCTGCCCCCGGACCTTGCCAATCTCGTAATCGACTGCATGCGCGCTTACGGAGCAACGACTCTCGGAGTCGTCGCGAACGTCGGCCGCGCCAACCCGCATGATCGGGACATCCTCGGTTTTATCTCCTATGGCTACGCGCAAATGCTTTTACGCCTCGATCGCATCGAGGAGTATCTCTTGTTCCTATATTCCCATCGCTTCCACGATCACACCCGGGGCAGTTGGACTGCCGGCGAGGTAGCGGGAATCGACGGCAGTACTGCTCTCTTCTGCATCCCTGCGCAATTGACCATACCCATGTTGGTGCGCTGGATGATGGTTTTTGAGGACTCCGACGAGGACCGTCTCTATTTCGGCAAAGGCCTGCCGAGAGATTGGGTTGTGTCCGGTCAGGAAATCCGGATCGACCAGGCACCCACACGTTGGGGGCGAGTAGATTTTCGGATGATGGCAAATGGGCCGAGTCAGATCACTGCACTCGTTGTACTGCCAGAGAAAATCCTTGCGCCGAAAGAACTGCATGTGAAATTTCGTCTGCCTGCATCGAAAGCGCTCGGCATCACTACAGTCAACAATCGGCAACTGGAAACAACGGGGGCACATAAAGACACGGTTTCGATCAACGTGGGCAGCACAAGGCGCTTTGAAGTCGTGGCTCGTTTAACCTGAATCCAAGGATCACTGGGGATCAGTAGTCATGATCGAGCGGTGGCCCGTGGTGGTCTCCCAGTAGTCCATCCAGCGCAGGCGAATACCTTCGACACGCTCAAGTAGTTCTGGCGGAGGCGTGTGCCCATGTTCGAGAACGACGACCATCCCTGTATTGAAGCGCTTCTGCGCATGGTCGACGTCCGGCATGCGAGGGCCTTCGGCGGCGATAACGTCGTTGATCGTCACTTTTGTACGATTTGCTTTATAGATCGTGTGCCCATTTGCGTCTTTTCCCTGCGGGACCAGATCACGCAGCAGGAAGAAATCCGGAACTTCGCTGGGCGCGATGAAGCCCATTAAATAGAGGTCAAGGTAAGACCAGCCGGTGGCTGGCACATAGTAGTCGTCGTCAAGCTGCGTCCACGTGCCGTCGAAATTATCCTGCCAGACACCGCCGCCCATAGCCGAGGCTTCAACCGGGCGCTGATAAGGAAAGGCAACCGAAGCCTGCAGACCGGTTGCCCAGTGCGTCGGGCCGAGTGGGATGAGTTCACCGTTTATCTTTGCCGAAACAAAGGCAGACCAGCGATGGCCCATCTCGTGGCCAATCTGCGAAATCGCGTAGTCATAGGGAGGAATCTTTCCGTTAAAGGTACGCTCTGCAAGCTGATGCGTGTAGGCCATAACGTCATGGCGATTGGTACTGCTCACGTCGTCGGGCGGATACTCGAACATCTGATTGGCCCCCATATAGACCGGCTGCACAAACTGCCACTGGAAACGCCCCTGCGTGCAGTAGCTGGTGAGGTTGCCCTGCTCAGCGGCGATGCCGGTGACCTCGCCTCCATTGGGGCCGCCGCCCAGCGGACCGGTGCTCGGCGTGCCTGCTTCGGGATTGTCGATGCGGAAGTCGGAATAGTATGCCAACAAATCAAACCGGTCGCCGAGAGCCTTGATTACCGTGCAGGTCAGATCGTTGGGACGCGGAGACTCCGGGTAATAGAAGCTTTCGTAGATCACCGGAAATGCACCGTCCTGCTTCTTGATTGTGGCGAGATACAGCTCTGGGCTGTCGATCCCCGCCATGCGCACGGGTTGTGCGGACGTCGGCGCTGGCGACTCAGCTCCCGATGCCTCCCCATCTGCGGAAATATAAAGCTGCTGGCCCGCACGGATGCCCACGGGCAGGACTCCGCCGATGGTGATGCTCCTATCTTGAACCGAAATTTCGTGGGATACCCCGGGCCCCACGGCGATGTAGCGCGGGCCGCGGGCTGTGGGATCACTTCGGTGTGAATGCGCCACGTGCACGGTCCACACCGTGGCATCAGTAGCGTCGTTCGTGCAAGGACTGGTCGGCTTTGTCGCGCTGAGGCATATCCGATAAATCAGCCCGGCGGCCTTTGGGTCATCAGGAGCAGGAATTGGCGACGCTGTCTCCAGAACGGCCTTCAGATAGATGCCGTCCACTGCACTGAGCTTTACGCTTTTGATGTCGAGGGACGACTCGGCCGACGGATGCGTCGGGAACGAGAGGGTGGCAATGGGCTTTTCAATACCGTGCCGCACAATCGGGAATATGCCAACGACAGCATCGCGTGCCGAGACATCGTCCCAGGTCAGATCGATGATGCCGTCCTTATGAAGCACAACCTGGAACCGATTCACAGTCGGCTTCCAGGTCCAGTCCTGAATGCCTCCATAGGGCTCGGTGAGGATCCAGGTGACTGCGACGCGATCATCCAGTTCCTTCAAGTATCTGATGCCAGACATGCGCGGCTTGAAAAATACAGCGATCGCGGGAACATCATTGATCAGCGTGCCGCCAACACTCTGCAACAGAGCATAGCGCTCCACAGCAAGTCCCCCGCCACGATTTGGAGGCGGCGTACCGCCCGGCTCTCGTCCAGCGTGGGTAACAGATTCACCAAAGGTGATCGACCCTGTAACGCCAACAGAGAAGGAATTCCAGTTCTTGCCGGAGAACGGAAATGCGAGCTTCGTCAACGTTGCGTTCG
>Ga0210388_10001499_pt1 | contig 18368 bp, 19 predicted proteins | sample IncBWC19OmetaG_FD_155485 | JGI IMG/M metagenome (GOLD analysis project Ga0210388, IMG submission 155485) | Forest soil microbial communities from Barre Woods Harvard Forest LTER site, Petersham, Massachusetts, United States - Inc-BW-C-19-O ... | reverse complement strand
GGAAGTACCGCGGCAGGCTATCTCCATGTCGGTGCGGCAGGTTTTGAAGGCCCGGGAGATTATTGCGATTGTTCCGGATACACGAAAAGCGGCGGCTGTGAAGCTTTGTTTTGAGGGAGAGATCGGTCCGATGGCGCCCGCTTCGATATTGCGCACGCATGCGGGAACGACGATTTATCTGGATGAAAAGTCTGCGTCTTTGCTAAGTGCGGAGACTCGGCGCGCGTATGCGCCCGCACCCGGAGCGTAAACGTCCGGCGCAAAAGCGGAATTGCGGTTTGCAGGAAGATATGGAGGGTCGATGAATGTCGACCCTCCGTTTGAGATATTGGAGATTGCGTTGCTTGCGTCCGCGTCAGAAGCGAACTACGGCGCTAAGCGAGACACGCGTGCAGTTAGCCGTGCCTCCGGCATTGTGCAGGCCGACGTAATCGAGTTGCGGGCGCAGCGCGAGGTGGGGCAGAACGCCGAAATCCACGCCGCCGCCAACGCTATACGCGAAGTCGGTATTCGAGCCGCCGCCGTTGCCAGTCGTTAAATGCCCGGCACCCGCCAGGAACTGAAAAAACGGAGTGACCTTCGTGGGGTTGTGCAAAATGATTCGCGGCCCAAAAAGAAATGTGTAGGTGTTCAACGAAACGCCGCCGGGGGAGGCGTAGTAGCCGCCAAAGTCTCCAACGATACCCAGAAACGGGATAGGTTTATAAGCGATTGACCCGCTGATGCCGTTCTGATTGATGCCGTCGGAGTTGCCCAAGCGGAAGTATGAGTAACCAAAGGAAGCGTCGGCGGAGGACTGGGCGCGCGACGGTACGGCGAACAGGAACAGCGCGAAGCTGACTAAGAGCAGCCGTTTCATAAATATAGAGTCCTTTCGAAGGTCAATGAGAGTTGAAAAACTCGCCCAAGGGTACGGTTTAGGCAGGGTAGGGAGCCGTCCCAAGCTTCATCTATTTTGATGCAATTCGGAAGCGTTTGACAGCGGAAGCCGGGGAGTTTTCCAGGGGCGCAATAGCGGTTGGGAGACCGCCCGCGTCAGAATCAGCCGGCCACCGAGGCTGGCGCACACGCCGTTTTTGCGTCGAGCGTTTTCATCAAATCCAGGATCATGTGCGCGACGCACTGATCGCCCGTCCCAGTGTTGATCATCGCGTGGTAAGCTGTGCGGTCGGGCCAGTCGACGCCAAAATATTTTTGGATGAACTCAACGCGTTCGTGATCAACGCTGTCCACGCGTTCCTCTGCTTCCTTTTGCGTCTTGCCGCGCGCTATGAGGCGCCGCACTTTATCTTCCCTGGAAGCATAAAGAAATACGCGGAGCGTGTCCGGGCGGTTCCTGAGGAAATGCTGCGAGCCTCTTCCCACGATGACGCAGTTACCAGTTTTCGCGGCGTGTTGAACGACACGTTCGGTAATCTTTAAAATACTTTCGCTGTCGACGACGTTCAGCTTGTGCGCATTCAGGCTTCCTTCGTAACTCCCGCGCAAAAAGGATTTAAAAAGCCGATAGTAGAGCGGATCGGTGCGTTCCTCGCGAACCTGTACGACGTCCTTGGGACAATGGGCGAGCCGAGCGATCTCCTCCGTCAGGTCCTGATCCCAAAGTTTCCATCCCAGTTGCTTAGCAAGCAGTTGAGCGATTTCACCACCGCCACTGCCGTATTCCCGTTCAACCGTAAGTATTCTGATCATCTCGTTCCCTTGAACCCGATTGCATCCAAATAGAATCCTACTGCAAACGAGCTCATTTCGCTTATTCTGCCAAAACCCTGCCACCGCCGGGATCATTCTTCTTCAGAAGAAATGCAAGGAAGAACATGATCCCCGAAATCACACAAAGAACCATGAAGATGTCGATGTAGGCCAAGGTCGTGGCCTGCGCCTGCACTCCTTGGTAAATCGTGGCGACGGCCCGCGCGTAAGCCTCATGCGCGCCAATACCCGAGTGCGCCAAATGCTGTGCCAGACCATTTGCCGAATTTTGAAAATTGGGATTATCGGGCCGCGCGTATTCCACCAGCCGGGCTTGATGGAGTTGCGCGCGGCGCGCAACCAGCGTGGTCACCATCGAGGTTCCTACGCTGCTTCCTATATTGCGCATGAAGTTGGCGATCCCGGCGACGGCGTTGTTTTTTTCCAGCGCGATACCAATGTAGGCGACCAGTGTAATCGGAGTGAATAGGAAGCCCAAACCAATGACCTGGGCGATGCGCAACATCGTGGCGGCTTTGAAGCTGATCTGCAGGTCGATACGCTGCGTGGAATAGTACATAGCGACGGATAAGGCCAGCCAGCCGAAGGCAATAAGATAGCGCGCCTGGATCTTCGTCGTCAGTTGACCCACGATGGGCGTTTGAAAAAGCAAGACGAGTCCTCCGGCGGAAAGCGCAAAGCCGGCGAGTTGCGAGGTGTAGCCGACAAGGGTTTGCAGGAATTGCGGCATCAGGACCAGGCTGCTGAACAACAAGACGCCCAGGGCGAACAACATCAGGCTGGCACTCGCGAAGTTGAAACTCTTGAACATGTGGACGTCAATGATCGGCGCTTTATGATGCCACTCCCAGATCACCAGGGAGATGAGGCAGACGACGGCGACAACGATGAGCGTCGTAATGAACCGCGAGCCGAACCAGTCGTCTTCCTGGCCCTTGTCGAGCAAAATCTGCAACGCACCGATGCCGAGAGCTAGCAGGGCGATGCCGATGTAGTCTAGCTTGATGCCAGCGGACTTGAGCCGCGCTATATAGGGCGGGTCTTCAACGACGCGGCGCACCAGAAACCAGGTCATTATCCCAACCGGAATGTTAATGAAAAAAATCCAGCGCCAGGAATAGTTGAACGTGATCCACCCGCCGAGGGTTGGACCGATCGTGGGCGCCGTGATGGCGGTAATGCCGTACAGTGCAAATGCCAAGCCGCGCTGTTGCGGAGGAAAAGTATCCGCCAGAATAGCCTGTGCCATCGGCTGCAGCCCGCCGCCACCCGCGCCTTGCAGCACGCGGAAGAGAAGCAGAAACCCAAGACTCGGCGCGAAGCCGCAAAGCAGGGAACTCACCGTAAAGATCGCCAAACAGGACATGAAAAACCGCTTTCGTCCGAAGGTGTTGGCGAACCAACCGCTGATCGGGAGAATGATGGCGTTTGAAACGAGATAAGACGTGAGGACCCACGTGCTCTGGTCGTTGCTCGCCGCCAGATTGCCGGCCATGTAGGGCAACGCTACGTTGGCGATGCTCGTGTCCAGAACTTCCATGAACGCGGCCAGCGCCACCACAACGGCAATAAGCCAGGGGTTGTATTTGGGCTTCCAGACGTCCTGGTCGATGGTGATAGCGGCGGTGCTCATTGGAGGTAAACGTCGGGCACCACATTCATTCCGGGCCGAAGCTGACGCTCGTGATTTTCTCCCGGCTCAAGAACGATTTTTACGGGTATCCTCTGAACAATTTTCACGTAATTGCCGGTGGCATTCTCTGGCGGCAGCAAACTGAAGAGCGGACCTGTTGCGCCCGCAATGCTGTCCACGTGTCCCTTCAGAGTCCGGCCACTGGAATCGATGTGGATATCTGCTTTCTGACCCACACGCATGTGCCTGAGCTGCGTCTCTTTGAAATTGGCGGTGATCCACACTTCGTCGAGAGGCACGACCGTGAGCAATTGCTGCCCGGCTTGCACATTCAGCCCGACGACGACAGTTTTATTTACTTCACCCGAGACCGGCGCGACAATTTTGGTGTATCCGAGATTCAGTTGGGCTTGTTCCAGCAACGCACGCTTTTCCTCGACGTCCGCGATAGCCGCGCGCGCGCGAGCCTTCGACGACGACACTTGTTGCGGCCCAGTCTCCGCGTATTGGTGATTGGCTTCCGCTTGCACCTGGCGGCTCTGCGCTTGTTCAACGAATTGCTGCGCAGCAGACTCGTTGGCGATCGACGCCGCCACAGCAGCGGTGCTGGATTTGGCCGCTGCCAGCGCCTGATCGTAAACCTGCTCGGCGACTTCTTTCTTGTCCACCAATAATTTGTAGCGTTTCAGATCGTCTTGCACTTTAACGTCGTTGGCGCGAGCTTCCTCCACTTGCGCTTGCGCGGCGGCCAACTGCCTCTGCGCGGCAATGATTCCGGCGTTAGTGTTTGTGATGTCAGACGCTGTGGACTTCAGTTGGCTTGAACTATTCACAGAAGTGATCGGGACTGTGATATTCAGCGATTGAGCCGTCGCTTCGGCGTTGCCCAGGTTAGCCTGCGCCTGGGCCACCGCAACTTCATAGTCTTTTGGATCGATCTCGACCAGGACGGTACCTTTCTCAACCCACTGGTTGTCGTCGACGTTGACCTTCACCACGTAGCCGGAAATGCGCGCGCTGACCGGATACAGGTGGACATCGGCTTGGGCGTCGTCGGTCGATTCATAGCTGCTGAGATAGCGCCACAAAAAAACGCCGCCAACAAGTACCACCAGAACCACAATCAGAATCACAATGTTTCTTCGGGTTTTGGCGTTTCTGCGCGCCGGTGGCGTGTATCTACTTTCCGCCAGTGGCGACGGATCAGCGTGGGATTCTTTCTCTGCTTCATTCGCCGAGCGCGGTGGATTCTCGTCCGCCATGTTCATTGTCCTTTGAAATATTCTTTGACGCCCTGTTCCGCCAGACCGAGAGCCCGCGCCAGGGAAATTTTTGCAAAATTATAGCTGTAAAGACTCGAAATGTACTGTTCGTGCGCGCTCGCGACCGCCTCTTGCGATTGCACCACTTCCACCGTATCGGTGACGCCCGCACTGAAACGATCGCGTGATTGCAGCAGAGTCTCTTCCGCCAAATCGATGTTGCTGCGGGCGACATTCACCAACTCCGCCGACGATTGCAGGTTCAGCAGCGCCGTGCGAATGTCGGCGTCGATCTGCGCGCGCAAATTGTCCAGTCGCTCGCGGGTCTGTTGGAGCCTCGCGTCAGCCTGCAAAATGTCACCGTGAACGCTGTTTCCCGTAAAGATCGGAATCGAAAGCGTTCCGCGCACATCGTAAACTTGGGTTGCCGTGGAAGGATGCGACCCTGCGGTGCCAACGTCCGCGTTAAACGCAAGCGACGGGAGGTATCCGGCCACAGCAGCTTTCCGGGAGAATTCTGCCGCACGCACGTCCGTCATGGCCGCCAGGTAATCGGAGCGTGCTGCATAAGCGCGTTTCAGGGCCTCATCCACAGTGATGCTGTTGAAGGGCTGGTAGGGCGACTTATCCGTGAATTCAACTTCTTGCCCGGGAGCCAAGCCGATCACGCGAGCCACCGTCAACTTCTGAATGGCAAGATTGTTCTTCGCCTGGATCAATTGCTGCTGGCGGGTTTGAAGCTCGACCTTGGCGCGCAGCCCATCGATAGCGGGCGAGGTGCCGGCGTTCACTTGGTCGTTTGCTTGATCGAACAGCGCCTGCGCGGTCTTCACCTGTGCTTCCGACGTTTCAATGCGGGCTTCGTCGGCGATGGCCTGTAAGTAGGTGTAACCCACGGCCAGCACCACGAGATCACGCGCGTCTTTGAACGAATATTCCGCGGATTTCAAGCTCTGGCCAGCGGAACGTGCAGCGTTGATCGATTTCCAGTCAAACAGAGACTGAGTCACAGATATACGTGCATCAAAATAGGAAAAGGGGCCATCAGCCGGCGGTATCGTGGCGCCGGCGATACTTGTAATACCGAGTTCAGCGAGATTGATCTTCGAGTCCGACACATAAGGCGACGCTGTCAGGTGCGGTAAGAGCGCGCTCAGCTGCTCCCAACGCTGGCCGCGAGCCGAACCAATTTCCGCACTCGATAGTAGCGCTCCGAGATTTTGCTTCAAGCCGCGATCGATGGCGTCTTGTAAGGAAAGCGACAAGACTCCCGGAACCAGTTTCGCTGGCACGCTGCCAGCGAATGGACTCACTCCTTGCGTTCCGGGGATAGCTTGGCCCGGCGTACTCGAACTTTGCGGTGTGTCAGTTTGCGCAAGCGTTGTTGTTGCTCCGCACAAAAAGACTGCAGCCAGGAGAAACGTGTTTCCGAATCCGTAACTGAGTTTCAAGGAAGTCTCCTTGGCCTCGCATTTGGCAACCGCGTTGCGGGGGAAAACATCCTAGTCCCGCTCGCAGTCTCGAGCAACCGCAATTTCTCAGTTCACCTTCGATGCATTGAGGAGCAAGAGAGAGACAATATTGTGCGGGGACTATCGCTGCGCGGCGCTCACAGTGTCGAGGTGAGCTACAAGTTCAGAACGCTATCGCACAGTCTAGAACGCAGTCCCAGTGGAAAGCTTCCGCCTGTTCTGGTTTTGTGGGTTGTTTATTGGCAGAAGGAATTTTCTTGCGAAGAAATTGGGCAGACAAATGACTGCGTGAACGTGTGAGGAATTGAAATGCGGCAACCAACTGTTGAAAAGTCGATGGTTTTTCGCGCAACGAACCACCGGCGAAAATTGGTGGAGGCGGGGGGAGTCGGAATTCTGAGCCTCGCCGATAATGCATAACTTATTGATTTCATTAAACGCGAAAAACGTTAAAAACAGCAGATTCGCCGAAGTAAGGTACATGGCAGGTACACGGCAATTACGGCAAGTCTGCCATTTGTGATCGTCGATGGCCATGTGATTTTCCCGAACGGCACTTCCGGGACAGAGCAGAAAATAACTAGATTTCATAACAATATCGGCTGCGTCGCACGATCTTCGAACCCAAACACATCCGGACTCCCACACGCTTCCGCCAAACTGCTGATGATTCGATTGCCCTTGCGGGGGTTAGAGACCTAAAAACAGGATCACAACCCTGGGTTTTGTTCCTATTCTGTTCCCAAATTTAGAAGGGTAAATGAGGCCATCTCGGACGCGAGATGGCCTCTTTCGTTCTTGAGGTAACTTTCGAGCGCGGATGGAGCCATTCGTCCAATTCCATTGCCACGATGAAACGTTCTGGTGTCGCAACGCACTACCTCGATGTACGGGCCAAACCGGCAATTTTGATTGGCGGGCATAGTCCGTCACGTATGTTGACCGACCTCACAAAGAACGTCTGCACGGAAAGGAGTCCTCTCAATGTCCCCAACAGGTACACGGACCCAGATTACTCACGACGAAGAAGAGTTCCGGCGAAGATTTCCCTGTCCTTTGATCCCCACAAACCTAAAAGGTGCATTCGCTGTCCATGCACCCTCGGATGATTTCGACCCGCTCACCGCCAATGCGGAAGAACTTACCAAGCACGGAGTGCTGTGGCGGCGGCCTGGCGCTAACGATAGTCCCGCGCTCATGAAGGCGTGGGAGAGAGTTTATTCGCGTAAGTGGCAGGCCAAAGATCGAATCGTTCCCAAGCTTGAGCCGCAGGTCGGAAGGACGCACCATTTAAGAAAGCCTCTCAAACGAGTGACTGATCAGAACTTCGTTAGCGGCACTTGGGCTGGTGCGGGAATCCGAGGAGGCGGACCTTGGAATGGAATCATCGGTGTGTGGACGATTCCGACTGTCAGCCAACCATCGGAGCCACAGGGTTTAGAAGGCGGCTGGAAGTCGTCTTCGTGGCTTGGCATCGACGGATTCAACGAAGGCATTGTTTCTAATGACGTGCTGCAGGCCGGCATACAGCAGGCAGTCGACTCTGGGGGCAATGCCTCTTACGTTGCATGGTTTGAGTGGTTCGCACCGGAGCAGCCGGGATCGCCCGGCTACATCCTTCAGACCAACGTTAGCAATTTTGCAGTTAGCCCCGGACAGCAGGTTTTGTGCCTTGTCAATTTCTTCGGCCCATTCGCTTTCTTGCCAACCATGGGCATCATCCTGTTCATCAATGAGACCACTGGCCAGTTTTTCGAAATGATTCTTTGGGCTCCGCCGGGTGCAACCGCTGCAGGGAACTCAATCGAATGGGTCATGGAAGCACCGGACGGTGGCGAGCCGTATTCGTCACTCCCCAAATTCACTCCGGTTACGTTTACTTCAGCCGTGGCAAGCGGTGCCGCCGGCGTGGATGTTGGCAATCCGCAGAACGGCGACACGGCGAACATTCAAACAGCCGACGGCAAGCTTTTAACCTCGGTCTCAGTTGGGAACGAAACAGTCACAATTAATTTCATTGGGTGATGAAGTGGGGCGGTAGAAATCGACTGCCCCAATCCCTTCAGTACACCGTTGCGTCGGGCGCGATTTGTCACGCTCACTCTGCCAATTTGCGCAGCTTGGCTTTCCGCTGTTCGTCCGGCGGGAAATTCCCCGGCGTCTTCAGCCAACTCAGAAGCTTCTTTACGTTAACCAGATGCCGGGTAGGCTCTTCCCAAACTTCGACCATCACACTACTTATCTGCGAGCCGTCGCTCTCCCAACCCACTTGTTGCAGGCGTTTCAATCCGCGTAGAGCGGCTTCGTAGACAGATTCCGCCTGAACTTTTACACGGTGCTCCACGCCGTGAATATCGATCAGTCTTACGATGCACACTCGCTCGTCCGACATAGTTTTCTCGCAATAGGGAATTGAAATCGGTGGAGGAAGGGAACTCAGTTTACTTCTTTTCTCACAACTCTTGGAAGAGCTGCGCCGTCGCCGGCCGGTCCCACGCGAGCCGCAGCTAGTGGAAAGGGGAATCCCGGGCGGCGTCAGAGATGTCGCGCCCAATACCAGTAGCCGAGACCAAAACAGACGAGCGACGTCACGCCACAAGACTCCACTAGCGCCGCGAGCCACGGCTTGTAGGATTTCAGATCATGTAGATAATTTTCGTAAAAATTGATCATGAAGACGCAGAAGAGAAGCGAGAATGCAATGCTATATGAGAGCAGCAGTTTCGCCGTCCAGATCTGAGGATTCGTTGTGTTTACTCCGCCAAAGCTGATTGATGCGGCGGCTAGAGCGATTGTGACCTTTGCCATGCCAGTGTACTGCGCGATGAACGGCTCGAACGTTGCGGCCTTGGTCTCCTCGGGAAATGGCACTCCGCCTGTCTTGGCGGTCTCAGAGGCTGCGTAATCCTGAGGATTGAAAAACACATGGCTGGCTTTCTTTCCTCGCGGCCACTTGTGAAGCGGATATAGAACTGCGAAGAGTAGCGTCTCGCAAGAAAGACCCCAAGTTGTGGCGAGCCAAAGAGGACTGAGTTCGGCCATCCCGAGAGAATACTCTATCCCGCGCCTGGCTTTACGTCTGTGTTTTACCCAAGGCAGCGTGAACGCTGAGAACGCCTGGTATGACCGAGTCCACGAATGACGTTGGTGGATCGCCGCACCCGTGAGTTATTCACTCTCTGGCAACGATCGTGCTTTAATCTGATGGACTTGACGTACCACTTAATACCATGATACGAGTACCAATCCTAGAGTACTATTTTAACCCTTTTCCGGAGGCACGCATCCTATACCATGGGTGAGACCGAGAGCATCTTCTTCCACAAGTGCTTGTCGGCTACGTTGCGGATATTGGCATTCGCCTGGTTTTTGCTGTTGCATAAGGGTCTTAGCTGGTTTCTCACATGGGTCATTCCAACTCGTTTTTCCGGTTTTTTGGGCCTCGCAGAGGCGATAGTCGCGGTATGTTTCGTGATGATCTACGTCTATCTAGCTTACGACGCGCTCGTCGTGTTCATGCCAGCCTTGAAGCGACCCGCGTACAGAGGGCAGGTACAACCAGTTGAGTTACCGGCAGTGCAGCCGAGGTTAGAAGAATGAACGCGCATGAAGAGTTTTTTTCATTGTTCAGCCGAGTCTTTAAACTTGTTCCTTCGTTTGCCGTCCTGGCCACGGCTGGTTGCCTGCTGGCATGGCGCGTCCATGTCCCGATAAACGACATTCCTGTGGCTGTCGCCGTTCCGTTGATGTGGTGCTTTCTAATGACGCGCGCCGTGGTACTCGTTCTGCCCGTTGGAGACACTGAAACGCCAGACCACCGTCGAATCTCCTGGACCATGTTTTTGATTGGCTCGGCGTTGCTGCTCACAGCATTTCTCGCGATTGATTTCGGCCTGTCCGCGGGAAGTTTATATCTTCTGGGTTTGCTACATCTCGCGCGTAGATCAAGAGATTTATTCATTTTCTCCTGCGCTGCATTTCTTGCTCTCTCGCTGGGGACGATATGCTTGGTCACAGGTAGGGCCTTACTGCGCGATCTAAACACTGTCATCGTGACTGAGCTGTGGAAAATCATGTTGCTTCCCATTCGCCTCTCGGAAATACTCTCGCGCCAACACACGTTCAAACATTAAAGCCGGGGCAGCCTTCTGTCCTCGCAGCTATGCGCTGATTTACTCATGTCGGTTTGGACATTTCGGCGAGATATTTTGCTGACAATTCAGTAATGAACTCCTTGATTGGTCCCGCGACCTTCTGAATTTTGATTGCGATCAACTTGGCTTTTCCCTCAGCCAGCAGAGTCTTGGGATTCGTCATAACGTATTGCAACAAACCCCACAGTTCCGTGCGTTCCTCGTAGCTCAGTTCCTCCGCATGGAAAAGCAGATCCTTGGCAGTTCTGAGTTTGTCGTCCATCCAGGGATAGGGCTTGCCGCAGCCGTAGCAAAAGGCCGGGCATTCGTAGGGAGCCGCGGACTTTCTCGCTTGCCCACGAATGGGTTCCTTGCACGCTGGACAGAGGTTTATGCATTCAGCCCCGCACCGCTCGCAACGTGCCGCTGGATTAAAGGGCGTGCCCGTCGACGCTCTGAGGGTGTTCCTGTCGGCAAATCTGAGCTGGCCGATAGAGAGCGTTCACTTCCGCTCTCACTGCCTCTGATTCGCTCCGATCCAACTCGCGGAGTACCGCTTCTATTATCCTGCTTCGGTCGGGCTCAGGGAACGCCACTTCCCCATAGCCAGCAGACGTGTGTACGGCAAGTTGGTCATACCATTGAGCAGGATGGCCCGCGGCTCGTGCGGGGGCATAAACACGGTATTCTCGTCGCCCCTCGTAAACAAGCGCGATGCGCTGCGCGCCGTCGTGGCCCAAGTCGCGCAGGAGTCGCTTCTCGAGGATAACTTTCGGGTCTTCCATTCTACGCGTGGAATCCTACCACGTGGCGCGCTTACTTCGCCCCCCGTCCCTCGATCCGCCTCAGAATCGCCCCGGCCTTCTCGATAGCATCCGTGATGGCAAACTGCAGAGCCGGACACGCGAAAACGGAATGTTGTGGGGCCAAGAGGCTTGCGCTTCGAGACCGTTGTTCAGCGTCCGGTGTCTGCGCAGACACAAGCACGCTAAAAGGCCTCGCGGTCCGACCAGAATCTCGCCCCATGGGAGGGGCCAGTCTAAACTTTAGACTTCACCGCAAGAAGAAGAGAATCCCTGTCCCGATTGAGAGAGCCTGGGAGCTGAGGAGATACCCTCTGCCACGACTGCGTGAAAGTGACGACTGAGAGTGAATCGATTAGCAGTCAGCTTTAGTAGCTTTCTGGGTCTTTGATCTGGCTTCGCCCTGGCGCCGCAAGATCAAACGGAATCAAACCTAGTCACTTTTCGAGGCCGAATAGGTGCCGTGAGCCCCACTCTCGGGCTTTACACCCAGAAACTCACGGCCCAGGTTCGAGTCATTAACCTCAGCACGGATCGGGCGGGTAGTGCAGGAGTATTGCCAACAAAAGGTCGAGCATGGAAGCCTCCTTCTCTATGCCGGTTTGAACATAACCGGGTTTCGTCACTGCGCACTCTGACGCAATCCCGTTTTCCCGACAATGCACCGGAGGTAGCTTCTGGGTGAACTGTAGGTATTCTCCGCGATTTGGCGCACCAGCCATCGAAGCGGTAACGATGGAGTCAGAGCCTGCGAACGAGTAGAATCGCGGCATCTTCTCCCAGACCGGAGACTTGAGGGGAAAGTGAGGCTTGAAATGGCGAAACGGACATTCTCCAGGGCCGAAGTGAAGAAGATTTTTCAGATGGCATGGCGGGCCGGTTACACCCGCAAATGGTTTCAGGAGCACGGTGAATCACGGAAAGCATTCTCAGAAGCTCGGAACGGCAAGAGCAGGCGGGACTGTAAGAAGGACTTTGATCAAACCATGACCATATACGAATACTGAGGGCGGCCTAGAATCCGTTGATTTTGGTGTGATGCTTTCATGGCCGACAAGCCGCCAAGTGGGAAGCCTCGGCGGGAGCCGTCCAACTCAATTGGACCTACGATTCCCATACCCTTTGTACGAATCCTGCTTGCTTACGATCCACAGAGCCGAAACAAGTTTCGTACTGAATGCAGGAAATCCAAGCCACTTGTTGTTGCCCCAATCCGACACAACTCCGTACTCGATGCCTCACTGCGCCAAGTGGGGATAGGCCTTTTGCAAAATCGCGATCCTTTTTTGGTCTAATGCCGCCTTTTGCGGATTTGGAAATGCACGCACTGGAGGCAGCTTTTTGACGCCTGCTGCTTGAACAGCACTCTTCGACAATGTTGCCGCAGCAGACGTGTGCATCTCGATCATCGCATGAGCCACAACGGGCGGGTGTGCGACAGCAGCTGGCGGAGCCTTCATTGTGACGTGCAACGCAATGGAGTCTTTCGTCGTGTCCTTCGGCGGAGTCGTTGCAGCATATTCCTTCTGAAGTTCCGCCGACATTCCCGCAACCAGAGAGTTGACTTGGTCCTCAGGCTCGGTTTGCTTTTGGAGCGTCGCTGGTATCGCCGTCTTAAAAATGCGCGCAACGGCGATCGGGGCCCGTGGAATCGCCACTGTTGGCGCCCCAGTCCACGTTAGATACAGCACTCCGTTTACCCTTGCTCCGTCCTCTGGAGCGGGGAGATTGAACGTAATGTTAACGCTTTGCCCCGGCGTCGGCGTAACTACTGGCCCGCTCACCTTCGTGCTGTTCGTCAGGAACTCCGTGGCGTCCTTCACCGTGACGCCCGTAGCGCCCGGGCGCCACGGAATTGTGATCGTGACGGCAGATACGTCGATACCTAATTCCTCATCGCCGCAAAACCCTTCGTCGCCTGAGTTTCTAGCAAAAATGGCCCAGCCGTCTGCCGCGGCGTTATCGTCGATGTGAAGCGCAAATGCAAAAACAGGATGAATTTCACTCCCACACGAGTGTGCGCAATCCAAACCCGCAACTCCCATTTCGACGATGTATTTCCCGTCAATATATTGCCGCGCAGCGTTATCCGAATTGTCCACGGCGCCATGGAAGGCGTCCCACCACGACGTGTGAAAGTGATCAATCGTTTCGTCAGAGTCAAACTCCGTGTGCACATTGTTCGGATTGTCGGACGTATAAAAGGCCTCGTCAGTCCTGGTTACGTTAACATTGTAGTCGTCGTCTGTTGCCGGTGACGAATGGCCGTCCCATGACGCATATCCATCGTATGTTGCTACTCCCCAATTCGCATGGCCGCCCAATTCTCCAGCCTGCCCCACCGCCTTCCCTATGGCGCACAACTTGCCGACGTGAGTGCTGGGTGCTTGGGTAGTGCAGGGTGCCTCCCATGCGTAACCGCACATCGCCTGGCCAGGCAGCTGCCCGGGCGCAGGTGTTTGTGCGGTCCACCGAGCATTGAATGGGAAATTGTTACCGTCTGCTTCTGTCCAGACAAGATCGTAAGGGTGTTCTGGGTCTGGTGGAGGCGGAGTGCCACCGTGCACGATCGTAAGGGTGACCCACGCGTTGTCTCCCGCGGTTCCTTCGCACTGATTCTCAGTGCCGTCGTCATGTCCCCAGTAACCGTTGTCGCCGTAGTTGTCATCTGCGTATCCGAGCTTGAGAAACAGCTGCCCCGGCAGATCCACGTTCGCAGGTACGGTCAGTGTTTTCCCGATCAAAGTGGACACTCTGACCATTTCCAGGGTGGCGCCTGGGATCATGATCTCTCCGAAGTAGAGATGATCCGAATTGGGACCTGATGGATTGACATACCTTTTCCAAGTCTTTCCTGATCCTCCTGTTTGAACGCACCCTCCAGCATTGACTGTTACCGTGTCACCGGGACGAAACACAATGGTCGGATATTGCGTAACTGACTGCGTTACGGTCGGCTGATCGATACGTACCGACACCGTGTTCGCCGCCGGCGTGGTAATCGTAATCGTCTGGCTAGCGTGTAGGAATAGGGTCAGCACAAGAACCAAAAAAATCGCTAGCCCGATCGTGCTTGCCGGGCGCGAGATTCCCTTCGGCCACAACCACGTGTCCTTCAAACGCATGTCATTTCCTCCTGGTTCCAAGTTCCTCTACCGGCAACGAACGAGAACACAGAGTCTGTGCAACATCGAATTCGCAACTGAGCGCGTAGCGTGGCGAGCTTCAAGCTCTAACTCGTCAAGGAGCTGGGTGGTCTGGTTGATGCTCGCACCACATCTCAAATCGGGGAGAAAAGGTCAATGGCGAATAGGTGAGATGTTGGTGAGATTTTGGTGAAGGTCTCAGCTATTCATAACCCAAGTTTTAACTTGCGTGGAATCGATTGAGCGGCGGACAATGTCGCCAAGTATTACAGCAGATATGGAAAGCCAGGTCCCGATCTTCCGGTTTGGCCCGTTCGAGTCACGCCCGCGGGTGCGGGAGCTGTATAAGCACGGGGTGAAATTGAAGGTCCGCCCTCAGCCGCTTCAGGTGCTGAATGTTCTTCTAAGTCATGCCGGTCAAGTCGTTACCCGCGAGCAGTTCCGTGAGCAAGTTTGGTCTTCGGAGACCTTTGTCGATTTCGAGCACGGGCTCAACACCTCCGTGAAAGAAATCCGCGCCGTCCTTGGTGACTCTGCCGACGAGCCACGATACATCCAGACGCTGCCCAGAATCGGGTACCGTTTTGTCGCGCCAGTAAATGTGGATTTACCGCTGTCTTGCGGCGAAGTCGTTCCAGCGCCCCAAGCCATTGCTTCGGAAGAGTCGGTCGGGAGAACAATGGATGGTCGAGGCTTACGCCAAAAGTCGGCACACAGGGTATGGCTGATTGTTCTCGGACTTTTGGTTTTGCTAATTGGGGCATTGGGCGGCTACTTCCGATGGTCGCGCTCGCGGATGCGGTCACAAGTGCCTTCAGGGAAAATCATGCTGGCAGTACTTCCTTTTGAGAACCTAACAGGAGACTCGGCGCAGGACTACTTCAGTGACGGCATGACCGAGGAAATGATCTCTCAACTAGGACGCATCGATCCCGAACAACTTGGCGTAATCGCGCGGACGTCCATCATGCACTACAAACACAATGAAAAGCCATTGGATCAGATCGGCCGCGAGCTGGGAGTCCAGTACGTCCTGGAGGGAAGCGTGCGGCGCGATTCAGACAAGGTACGAATCTCGGCCCAACTGATTCAAGTGAAAGACCAGACGCACCTGTGGTCACGACAGTACGACCGCGAACTGAGCAGCTTGCTTGTTCTTCAAGGGGAGATTGCGCAAGAAATTGCGGATGAGATTCAACTTACTCTCGGCGACGATCGCGAGCAACTCGCCGCAAATCTTAAGCCATCTGTGTCTCCTACATCGTACGAGGCCTACGATCTCTATCTCAAGGGCCGCTACTTCTGGAACAAAAGAACCGTTCGAGGATTTCAGCAGGCTATCAATTGTTTTCAACAGGCTTTGGCCAAAGACCCCAATTACTCTCGGGCCTATGCCGGCTTGGCGGATTCATACGCTCTGTTGGGTGGCTACAGCATGGTTCCGCAAACCGAATTCATGTCGAAAGCCAAGGTTGCTGCTTTACGCGCACTACAGATTGACGACGAATTGCCGGAAGCCCATACCTCTCTAGCTTTGATCACCGAGAATTACGATTGGGACTGGCAGACCGCAGAGAAGGAGTACCGGCGGGCGATTCAGCTCGATCCCAACTACGCCACGGCTCACCATTGGTACGCCGAGTACCTGACGTGGTTGGGCCGTTTCGACGAGGCGTCCCGCGAAAGCGAGCGAGCGCGACAGCTTGATCCATTTTCGCTGATCATTGCCGCCGACAACGCCGCTATTCTCTATTATTCGCGGCATTACGATCGCGCCATCCAACAGTTTCAGGTTGTGCAAGATATGGATCCGACATTTCCCCGATTCGCGGTCGTGATTAATGCATGCGTTGAGAAACGACGATTCGCGGACGCGTTGGCTCATATCGAGAACGGGCGCCTCGCTTTGGGTGATGGGCCCTGGAGGTGGTCGGCGCTGGCGTATGTCTATGGCCGTGCCGGCCAGCCTGGGCAGGCCCGGCGCGAACTCGAGAAACTGAAACAGTCGAACAGCCGTAGCCCTATCGATCCAGGGGGCTTTGTTTTCCCTTACGTCGCCCTCGGTGATAAGGAACAAGCCTTTGCGTGGCTAGAAAAGGCATACTCGCAGCATTCCAACTCGATGATCCTTCTCAAAGTCGAGCCCGCTTACGATTCTTTGCGAAGCGATCGGCGTTTCAAGGACTTAATGCGGCGCGTGCGGCTTGCGGAATAAATCCCTCGCATTTTCGTCGCGACTTATAACAGACTATTTGACGCAGTGACGTTGGCCCATGCTCTGCCCAAAAACCTCTCTTGCCTAGAATCCCTATTTCCTCGTGCGGCAGAGTTGTTGGGAATTCGCTTGCCAAAAAGGACGCTCAGGCCTGCCTCAAAAAGAACACTTTGTGGAAAGCACCGCGGTAACTTTTGGAAGGTCGCAACCCTCAGCGAATCAGTCTGCTGCCAGGGCCTCGGAATCGTGGATTCTGGAAAGGCTTTCCACTTTGGGGTTTTTGGAAAACTCCTGATGGGCACGATACGCCGTGCCAACTCCGAAGCCAAGTTGCTTCGAGATCTGCGGCCAGGAACGGCGCTGCTTGCGGAGCGCGGCAATCTTGAGAACGTTCACGACAATGTGCGGCCGTCCTCGCCGCTTTCCATCGCCAGGGATCCCGCTGAAACGCTACCACGACCCCAAGCACCTTCCGAGATGTTTTATTGCTCTTTACGTTCCACCACAACTCTGTCCATTGATTACTGTGCCACCACCCGAATTGATAATAATATTCACGCACTGATTATTGTTGGTCGTCGTGGTGGTGGTGCTAGTACCACCACCTTTGGCACCCCCGCCTAGAATGTATTCAGCTATCTTCTTAAGGACGCTGCCAATGCTGGCGACGTATTCCGGCGTTACCGTATGGGGCGGGCCATTAACGGTGAATCTACCGGAATAATTTCCGGGAGCCTCATAAGTGAAACTGAGGCCATTCGACCCTGCCTTTGCGGATTTTACCGTCACTCCTTCCTGGGTTTTGAACCCTGTGGTGAATTCAGGGTTCGCTTTCACCCATCCTTCTGCTTGTGCCAGTGTCATCTTTGAAGGTGGCTTGGCCGTCGCAGTTGTCGCTGGGGATTTGGTCACCGGAAGCTCCTGAGCCGCGGCTAATCCGGGCATTAAGAGCACTGCTAGAGCCAACATTTTGGGACGTTGCACAATCATTGTTCCCTCCATAATTTTAGCGGTTGTACGGGCCGATACCATAACGTCAAATCTCCTGATTCGCGCTCTCCCAACGAGACAGCTCCCACGGCTCATTCGCGTCAAGCATGAACGCAGCCCTATGAAGCGGTGCGGTCTGGAATGCTAACTGGATTTGTGCTAAACACAAGTAACCTAAAAGGACCGTAATTCCTTTCTGATTTGGCTGAGGCACATATGGCTCTTCGCTGGCGCACGATGGCACCGCATGATGTTGCCAAATGTGCGGAAATCATAGTTTCCCATCCCGTGATCGGGCCCAGATACGGCCGTGCGCCCAAAGACCTAGCGAGCGCCTGGGGACATTTACTGGGTTCGGAGGCGATGACCACCGCCGTTTTTGAAGAGATCGAGCGGGGGCGCGCCAACCTTATGGGCGTCGGCGTTGGGGTGTTTGTGCGCGACGATTTCGTTAGCCAATTGAAGACTTCGCCGCAATTTTGGTTTGGTCCCGAGCTCGCCAAGCGCGTTCTCAACGGAAATTCACCCGTTCTCACCGACCGGGAAGTCCGCGAAGCCAACTCCGGTGAAGGCCTTACCGAACTCGTTTGGGAAACCCTCACTTGGCCAAATTTTGCAACAAGGACCGAGATCTATCACCTGATGGGACGCGCCTACATCGAGATACACCGCGGTTTTCGCTTGAAGGAGATGATTACTTCTCAAGCAGAGAGTCCCGAGCGGTTACAGTGGGCCATCGATGCGGGTGGGTTGTACTGGGACACCAAAGCCGCCTGCTATGTAAAGTCCATCAAGAAAGGTCGCGCGGACTTTGCCGCCAGGCCTCATATTGTTGGTATCACCCGAGAGATGGAATTCGCTCGGCCAGGCTCCTGGGTTGGCTCGCTGTTCGATTACCATCCCCCCCGCTTTTGCTTCAGTCCCGGAGAACAGCGATTGTTGCTCTGCTGCATTTCCGATCCAACGGCAACTAACCAGGCACTTGCTAAAAAACTCGGGGT
>Ga0210388_10001498_pt1 | contig 18376 bp, 16 predicted proteins | sample IncBWC19OmetaG_FD_155485 | JGI IMG/M metagenome (GOLD analysis project Ga0210388, IMG submission 155485) | Forest soil microbial communities from Barre Woods Harvard Forest LTER site, Petersham, Massachusetts, United States - Inc-BW-C-19-O ... | reverse complement strand
TTTATGCTCGGCATGTTCCTGCTGTTCCGTACGTTCGGCACGTTGGACTTCAAAGGTGTGTTCGATGCCGCGGCAGGCCCATCCTGGGGTCACGAAGCCTGGGGACAGTTCGGCACGATGACGATCGCCTGTCTGCTGCTCTTCATGGGAGCGACCGGAAAATCGGCGCAGCTACCTTTGTACGTATGGCTGCCGGACGCCATGGAAGGTCCCACTCCCGTCAGCGCGTTGATTCACGCGGCGACGATGGTCACCGCGGGCGTGTACGTCGTCGCCCGTTCGCATGTCCTCTTCGTACACTCCGAGACTGCCATGGTTGTCGTCGCGGTTGTCGGCTGTGCCACCGCGTTCTTCGCAGCCACCATTGGCCTTGTGCAGACCGACATCAAAAAAGTTCTGGCCTATTCCACCGTCAGCCAGCTCGGCTACATGTTCCTGGCCTGCGGCGTGGGCGCCTTTTCGGCCGGCATCTTCCATTTGATGACGCACGCCTTTTTCAAAGCGCTGTTGTTCCTCGCCGCAGGTTCCGTGATTCACGCCATGGGCGGCGAACAAGACATGCGCAAGATGGGCGGCTTGAGTACGAAGATAAAGTACACCTACTGGACCATGCTCATTGCCACGCTGGCCATCGCCGGGATCCCCCCGCTCGCCGGTTTCTTCAGCAAGGACGCCATTCTTCTCAGCGCGTTCCAGATCGAAGGCGGCCATCCGCTCTACGCCATCGGGTTGCTTACCGCGCTGCTCACTTCCTTCTACATGTTCCGGCTGATCTTCCTTACGTTCTTTGGCAAGCCGCGCTATGACGAGCATCATGTCCATGTCCACGAATCGCCGTGGAGCATGCTCGGCCCTCTAGTCATTCTTGCAGTGCTCTCCATCATAGGCGGCTGGCTCGCCGCGCCCGCGCTATTTGGCGGCACGGATTATTTCTCCAGTTTCCTCGCACCCGTTTTCGCTTCGTCGGCGTCAGGAGCGGAGGCAGTGAACGAAGCAGCCGCGCACCAACTCGAAATCATTCTCGCAATTGTCGCCGTCGCCTCTGCGCTTCTCGGCCTCGGTGTTGCCTTCTGGCTCTACATCCGCCAACCAGGAAAACCAGAGCAGCTCGCTAAGTCCATGAAGCCCGTTTACAACACGCTGCTTAACAAATATTACGTCGATGAACTCTACGCCGCCGTGATTATCAAGCCGCTCATGTGGATTTCGACGAATGTGCTTTGGAAAGGCATCGACGTCGCCGGCATCGATGGCGCGGTTAACGGCATCGCCAGCGGTGCGAAAGACGTCGGGGATGTAGTCCGCCACACACAATCCGGCAACACGCGCAGCTACGCCGTCTGGGTCGTCATCGGCGCGCTCCTCGTTATTGCCGTCATCTTCTTCTGGCCAGCGACTGCGCCAGTCGTCGGGATGGTGCGCTAATGCTCGCCATACCTTACCTCACGATTCTAATTTTCCTGCCCGCGGTCGGTGTGCTCGGGTTGCTCTGCCTTCGCAGCGAAGACCACGGATGGATACGCCGCATCGCGTTCTCTGTCTCGCTGATCGAGTTGATTTTGTCGCTGTGGTGGCTCCTTGGCGGTGTTCCTCTCGGCAGCGCAGGCTACCAACTCGAAGAATTTCGTCATTGGATCGCGCTAGGCCCGCATAGCATCTCGCCTCAACAAACGTTTGCGCAGACCTACATTAACTATCACCTCGGCGTGGACGGCATCAGCATGTTCCTCGTCATCCTGACCACGTTCCTCACCGTCATCTCCATCCTCTGTTCGTGGAGCAGCATCCAGAAGCGCGTCAAAGAATTTTTCATCGCCATCCTGCTTCTGGAAGTCGGCGTCGTTGGCGTCTTCCTTTCGCTCGACCTTTTCCTCTTTTTCCTTTTCTGGGAAGTGATGCTAATCCCGATGTACCTGCTCATCGGCATTTGGGGACACGACCGCCGCATTTACGCCGCCATAAAATTCATTCTGTACACGATGGCCGGGTCGATCCTGATGCTCGTCGGCATCATTTGGCTCTACAACGCCACTGGCAGCTTTGACCTGCCTGTCATTCAGCAGGCCCTCCAATCCGGCGCACTTCTTCTCCCGCGCGGTACGGAGACGCTTCTCTTCCTCGCGTTTTTCGTGGCCTTCGCCATAAAAGTTCCGCTCTTCCCTTTCCACACGTGGCTGCCTGACGCGCACGTCGAAGCACCCACGGCCGGATCGGTGATGCTCGCCGGCGTCCTGCTGAAAATGGGCACGTACGGTATGATTCGCTTCTGCCTGCCGCTGTTTCCGGACGCGTCGCGCCGTTTCGCGTCCGCCATCGCAGTCCTAGCGATCATCGGCATCATTTACGGCGCGCTGGTCGCGCTCGTCCAACCCAATCTGAAAAAACTCGTCGCTTATTCCAGCGTTAGCCACTTGGGTTTTGTCGTCCTCGGCATCTTCGCGTTTCATCCGATTTCCATGCAGGGCGCCGTCTTCCAGATGCTTGCTCACGGCATCTCCACCGGCGGTCTATTTTTGCTCGTCGGCATGCTCTACGACCGGCGCCACACTTTCGAAATGTCGCAGTTTGGCGGCCTCGCGACACCCATGCCGCGGCTCGCCGCGTTCTTCCTGTTTGTAGCGCTGTCTTCTCTCGGCTTGCCCATGCTCAATGGCTTCGTCGGCGAGTTCCTGATCCTGCTGGGGACCTATCAAGTGCGTTGGGGCTGGGCTGCCTGGGCCGCCACCGGCGTAATTCTCTCTGCGTGCTATTTGCTGTGGGCTTACCAGCAGGTTTTCTTCGGCGAAATTACCGTCGAGAAGAACCGCACGCTGCCGGACACATCCGCTCGCGAGCGCGCGATTCTCGTCACCATGGCCGTCATCACTCTCTGGATGGGTATCGGTTCGGTTTTCATCACAGGCCGCACCGCTTCAGCGAGTGACTCCGTGATCAAACAAATGGATCGCCCGCCACGCGCCTACGATGCCGGAGCGCCAACGAAACCTGCACCGCTGCCGAGCAATCCATCCAGCGCTGTGCCGAGCGCAGCCGAAAAACCGAACTCAATGGAAAGGCTCGGAACCCGCTAAATGTCCGCGTTCCCCAACTCCGCAGATATTCTTCGCGTATTGCCGGAGCTCATCTGGTGCGGCTTTGGCGCGCTCCTCATGCTGCTCCAGCCTGTCGTCAAAAGCCGCAAAGCTTTGACGGCCGTCGCCGTCGTTGGAGCGCTTGCCGGCATCTGCGGCAATTTCTACGCCGTTCACAATCCAGGAGCTGCTTTCTCTGGCCTTGTCGCCGCCGATCCGTTCAGCATTTTCTTCAGCCATCTTGTGGGGCTAGTCGCCGTTCTCGTCATTCTAGCCGCCGCGCCTTACCTCGACCGCGAACGCCTCGCCGACGCGGAATTCTATGCCCTCGTTCTTTTCGCCACCGCGGGAATGGGCGTCCTTGCTTCCGCGCAAGAGTTGCTCACCGCCTTTATCGGTCTCGAGCTGAGCTCCATCTCCAGCTACATCCTCGCAGGCTATCGCCGAGACACGCTCAAGTCCGGCGAATCCTCGATGAAGTATTTCCTGCTAGGCTCGTTCGCCACCGCGTTTTTTCTGTATGGCATCGCACTCGTGTACGGCGTCACCGGCACCACCAATCTTCTGCGCATGGACGCCGCCGATCCCACGAGCACCATGCTGAAGCTCGGCCTGGCGCTAATCCTCATCGGCCTCGGCTTCAAAGTCGCCGCCGCGCCGTTCCAGATTTGGACGCCTGACGTTTACGAAGGCGCTCCTACGCCAGTCACCGCGCTTTTTTCCGCAGGACCGAAAGCCGCCGCCTTCGCGCTGCTCCTGCGCATCTTTGCCGACGTGCACGCTGCCACGCAATTCTGGTTCTGGGCCTTCTGGATCATGGCGGTCCTCACGATGTTTGCGGGAAATCTCGGCGCGCTGCTGCAGACCAACGTCAAGCGCCTCCTGGCCTACAGCTCGATCGCGCACGCGGGCTACATTCTCGTTGCCTTTGCCGCCGTCACGAATCTCTCGAAAGACATGGAAATTGGCGCGAGCCCGGCATACGCCGCGGTCCTCTTTTACTTGCTCACCTACGCGCTCGTGAAAGTCGGCGCCTTCACTATCGTCTCGCAATTCGGCGGCGCCGGCGAAAAGCACCTCCAACTCGACGACTTCGCCGGACTCGGCGAACGCCAACCAGTGGTCGCTGCCGTTCTCTCGCTTTTCCTGCTTTCGCTGCTCGGGCTTCCCGTCACCGCCGGTTTCCTCGGCAAGTTCTATATCTTCAAGGCAGCCGTCGATTCGCACCTCATCTGGCTAGCCGTCATCATGGCCATCAACAGCGTGATCGGCGCTTACTACTACATTCGCCTAATCGTCGTGATGTACATGCGCGAACCCAGCGCCGAAATCGCCGCTACAGCCCCTGCTCGCTTCCCCTTGTCCGTCAACGTTGTCTTGGCCATCGCCGCGTTCGGAACCATCTTCCTTGGCCTGCTCCCCAGCAAAACGCTGAACTACCTGCTCCAGGCCACTCTCATCAACAGCCGCTAATCTGCTGCCTCTGAGATTTCCTTATCTCCCTCCGCCAAAGCGGGAGTTCTGTTAGGGTTGGATTCATGCGCCCCCAACCTCTCATCTGTGTAACCGACGTTGCAGCCAGCAGCCAGTGGTATCAACGCCTGCTTGGTTGCCGTGGCGCTCACGGTGGCAGCCACTACGAACAACTCGTCAAGGATGGCCAGCTCATCCTGCAATTACACAGCTTTGACGTCGAACATCATCACGGCCTCATCGGCAATCGCGACGACAAACCCTACGGCAACGGTGTGCTGCTCTGGTTCGAGGTGGACGACTTCGACTCGTTAATGCAGCGCGCGGCCGAAATGGGCGTCGAGCTCGTGCTGCCCCGCCATCGCAATCCTCCCGACGGCAACGGCGGCCCCAATCACTGGGAGTGTTGGATGCGCGACCCGGACGGCTACGCCGTCGTCGTCGCCAGCCCCTATGGAACCGCCGACGGCAGCTGGCACCCCGGCCCAAATCTATTCGCCTAGACCGGGATTTCCAATTACGCGTCGGGAACCCCAGCCAAACGGTTTCCGAAAATGACCTTCGCTACGGTTACACCTTCTAGGGTGGGCGCTCTAAATAGGGTCTCAGCGCTTGCCATAGGGATTGCCCGTAGGGTACGGATCCTCCAGAGCAATCGAGCCGGTCTCCAGCAGGGACTTCAGGTTGGACAAGATCTTTGGCCAGCCGACGGATACCGCCTCGATGAATTTCGAGGGTTCGCGCTCCATAGTGTGGGTGATGGAGAGCTTGACCGTCGCCCCAATGGGTTCCAGTTCCATCGTGCATAGCGACTCGCCTTCGGCCTTGAGCTCGGGCTTGATCTGCTGCTGCCAGCGGATTACCAAGCGCCGTGGCGGCTCGACCTCGACGATCTCGCCAGCGTCGTAAATCTGACCGTCGCCGGACACCATCTTCCAAGAGGATCCCGCCGTCCACTCGCTTTCGCAGTGCATGCCGAACCAGTATTGCTTCATGAACTCCACGTCGGTCAGCGCTGACCACAGCTTCTTCGGCGTGGTGCGGATGTAGATGACGTAGACAAAAGTGCTTTGACCCTTTTTACTCACGATCTTCTCCTTCCAGACTCTTCTTTAGTTTTGAAAGTGTTTGCAAACGAGGGTATTCGAACTTGTTGATCCAACGTTCGGCGATGTCGTTGATCGGGACGGGATTGATGAAATGGAGTCTCTCCCTGCCCTCACGTTTCCACGACACGAGATTAGCCTTCTTGAGAATGGCAAGATGTTTCGCGACTGCCTGGCGTGTCATGCGCAGCCCCTGGCAAAGCTCTCCGAGCGTTTGTCCATTCTGCAGGTGAAGCTTGTCGAGGAGCTTGCGGCGGCTTGCGTCCGCCAAGGCTCGAAAAACGGGGTCATCGCTCATCTCAAAATAGGGAACCATATGGTTCCCTATTGAAAATATAGAGAACCCATTGATTTCCGTCAAGCATTTTCTTATTAGGTCAGAATCGAAGCCCGCGCAAGTTCAGCGACGATGTTTGCCAAACGGCGCAAAGCATCTGCCCAACCAATCCTGGATCAATGGCTCCAGGTCGCAATTAACGCTCCGAGCTCTAGAAGTGCTTTAGCTTGTCTTAGCCAGGGTGGCCTTCTACCCTTCCGGTCCCAGGGGGCGAGCTTTCCACTCGACCCTAACCACACCGGAGGCTCCCTCTGCGATCGGCATCCCAGAGAGCTTGGTTCCTCTGGTAATTCTGCCAGTTGCACGGTAATCGTGGTTTGGTCTATAGGTCCAAATACGGCCCCCAGATTGAAGCGCATGCGGTATTCGAGGAAGCACAGAGATAATCGTCACTCCGAATGCTAATGCTCTAAAAAGAGTGAAGAGCAGCCAGCCTCTTTTGGCTTGTTACCTTATCGTCTTGCCCACCTGGGGAGTGCGCCTCGTCGAGGGGCGAAACAAGACTAAATAGCTTCGGTTCCGTCACGAGGCTGCATTCTGAGAGGGTGCACGTGAAGGCGATCCACCGAAGTGAACAACTGCAGAAACCGGCAAATTCCCGGCCATCCTTTCCCGGCGACGTCTTCTTTTTCTATGAGAAAAGTACCGGCGTGGCCCACTTTAAGGTCCAGGTCGGACCAGACGGTAAATTCCCCGTAGACCAAGCTGCCGGCCTGTTAGCAATGCACTGTATGGTAAGAGGCCAATCCACGAACGATTACGTTGTAATGGTGCAGGCGGAAGACGGAGTCCTGGAGGGTCTCAAAGAGAAAGCGGACAAGCTATTGGAAGCGGGGAAATCGATCTCCAGCCAGGTGAAAATGACGCGACGCGAGGAAGAAGTCCTGTCGGAGCTGATGAAATTGCTCGGCAACAAGGAAATCGCCGCTAACTTGAAACTCGCCGAGCGCACCGTAAAATTCCATATCTCTTCGCTGCTAGCGAAGTTCCGCGTACGTGGCCGGATGGAGCTGGTTCGCGAAGCTGCGCGGCAAACGGGCGCAGCGGTGCCAATACCCATGTTGACGCAAGAGGCGCGCACATTTGCGCCGGTCGCAAAAAATAATTATTCGGAGGGGCCGCAGGAGGTGTTGGTTGTTCCGCTGGCCAAGCGGCCATGCCTGGCTTAATTCGGATTTCATTCCTTCTTTTTGGGAAGAACTGCTGCCCTCGGCTCGCTGCGGAAAATGCTGCGGCAAGCCACCGCCCCCAAGAGAACCCACACGCAAAAGCGCCGCGCGGGTCGACCACGGATCGTTCGCGTTTCCGCTCATAGCTATCCCTGAAAACACGAAACCTCCGGCGCCATCGGACGCCGGAGGCTCGCAAGTCGCAGTTCTAGCCGCGAGACAGGCTAGTGACCCCAGAAGTGACCAGGCCCCTGGAGTTCAAAGAAGTCGAACAGGTCGTCCAGCGCCGGAGTGTTCAAAGGCGCATAGGAGCCTTCCGGCTGCACCGGGTTAGGGAAGTTGTCCCGGCTGCGGTGCGTAATCGCCGGCAGGTTCCAGTTGCGCTCGATGAACTTCACGATCGAGACATGGTCCGCGTATTTGTGGGAGATGTATCCCGCGGCGCGCAGCGGCAGGTACTTCGGATTCGCCACCACGATCAGCGGGATGCGCGTGCCGTCGCCGAAGAAGTCGAGCGGTTGAACATAGCCGGAGTCATAGTAGCCGCCGCCCTCGTCCTCTGTGATGAGAATCACGGTGTCCTTGGTGTATGTCGGGGATGCCTCGACTTGTTCGACGATCTTCCTCACGAAGCCTTCAAACAGGTCCAGCTTCGAAGACGACGGATGGCCGTCCACGTAGCCGCTGGGCTTCACGAAGGAAACTGCGGGCAGCGTGCCGTTGGCGATATCCGAATACAGGTTCACCGTATCCTGAATATGCGCCGCCACCTGCGCCGGGTTCGACATGATCGAGGTGTCGTACTGGAACGGGTTGCAGATGTTGCAGTACTCGTCCGCAAGAGGGCCCTTGGTGCTCCAGTTGAGCGTGTACGGGTCGTTGACGTAGTTGTTCCACATGTCGCCGTAGTATTTCCAGGAAACGTTGTGGGCGTTCAGGTCATCGCCGATACTCGGCGTCGACGACGGTGGAATCGTAAACGGTGTGTTCGACGGGTTCTGATCGGCGTAGGCGTTATTGCCATTGCCGAACCAGCCTGGGTTGTAGTTGTTCAAAAGGTAGTAGTGGCCGGGCTCGCAACGCGGGTTGATGTGCATCCACTCCAGGTATTCCAGGATGGGCTTGACGCCGGGCTGGGTCGGGTCCGAGCAGTTGCTGTAGGAGCCGCCGCCGTAGATGATGGGCAACTTGTTGGACTGCGTCTTGTCCCATTCACTCATCGGGTATCCGGAGTTGTAGTCTGAGCCGTAGCCGTCCTGCGTGTACCAGTTGTTGGTGCCCGGAGCGGGGTTTGGGTTCTCGATTTCGTCAATCACTCCCGGTCCGCCGTACCCGGCGGGATCGGTAGTAACGGAGACCCCACTGGGCGGAATCCCAGGGTGGCCGTTGCCGTCGCTGAACCAGAGCGCGTCGGCGTGGCCCAGCATGATGTGGTTTGCGCCGGTACCGCCGTTGACCGACTGGTGGAAGTTGTCGCTCATCGCGTAGGTGTCCGCCAGGCTCTTGAAATATGGCACGTCGCCCTGCTGGACGTTGTAGAAGCCCAAGGCAGTCGCGCCTTCGCCGGTCGTGGTCGGCACCGAGTCATACAATGCATACTTGTTGGCGGTCCACTGTGCTGACGTCGGCGGGTTCGTGGCGGAATACCCGGACGGGTATTCGAAGAATTCGCTGAAGGAAGGGCCATAGTAACCCTGGGCGTACTGTGCCTGGCTCAGGCCGTTGGTGCCTGCGCCGACGGTTGTCTCCACCCAGGAGAACAGCTTGCCGTCGCAGCCGGAAGGATTCTCCCAAGACGCGTGCTCAATGCTGCAGTTCAGCTGCTGCCACATCTGGTAGAAGCGGTGCACGGGGCTGGCGCTGTAGTCCGTATACGTAAGGCTGTAGCCCGGCGTGGCCGAATTGGTGCCATTGGTCAGCTGGAACGGGCCAGCCGGCAGGTTCGCAAAATTGACAATGCGCAGATCCGGCGTGTAACTGTACTGTTGCGTGCCGCCGGAAGCCAGCGACTGGTAATACGTCAATCCGTTGGCGTCGGAATCGGTCGGCAGACCATTCTCTGTCAGGGTGGCGCAGGTCAGAGGGTCGAGGTAGTTGGTGCTCGTTTTACCAGTGGCGCTCGTGGTGGTGCCGCACGCAATCGTCGTAAACGTCCCACTCGGTGTGAAGTAGCCGTTCGCACCGGAGGGACCGCCGGCCTCTGGCGCGGGGAGCTGATTGCTGGGGAACTCCTGTTTCGGCGGGCTCAGCAAAAAGGTGTCCTGGCTGCCCAGGTCCGAAGCGGAGAGCTGGTGGGCTTTGTCGAAGTGCGGTCCCGGGATGGCGTTCTTGTTGGCATCCAGCCGGATAATGCCCTCGCTTAGCAGGTTGTGGACCTTCTGGCCTGGCTTGGGCACGTAGGTCGCGAACACGTGATCAAAGCTGCGGTTTTCGCCAATGATCACGATAACGTGCTTGATCGGCGTTGCGGTCTCACTGGAACGGTCTTGCGCGCTTGCCACGGGCCCGCCAAGCGAAAACTGGAAGAGCGCGATGCCCGACAAAGCAATGCGCAGTCCTTTCAGGCTACTTTCCACCACCTTTTTAAGTTTCATTCAGAAACCTCCATTTTGTGCACAACCTGCCCCCAAGTTGGCGTGAGAACATAGCGTGGCAGATTTTTCTCGTAGATGACTTAGATGTTAATGGCGTGCTAAAACAAGCTGTAGGCGGAAACGACCATGCTATAAATCTTTCTGCGGCTAAATGTTTGCTTGCGATATTGTGCTGCCCGCCATCGCAATCCTCCCAACGGTGACCGTGGTCCTGATCGCTGGGGGTGTTGGATGCGCGACCCGGACACCTACACCGTCGTAGGCGCCGGCCCCTATGGAATCGCTGACGTTGCCTGCTGTTCCGGCCCCGATCTTTTCACCTAGTCCCCGAGTACCAAGTTACCCGCAACCCGACTGCAGTGCCTTGCTTAATTTCGGGAGTCCCTCGTAAATATTTTTACTGTTTCGCTCTCTTCCATCATCCAAAGCTTGAAAGTCCTCCGGGATGAGGGCGAAGTGGAGGTGTTCAATGGCGCGGAAGGTTGCAGATCTACTGTGGGAAATGCTTCAAAAGGCTGGCGTGAAGCGCTGCTATGGAATTGTGGGGGATGCTCTCAATCCGGTCATCGATGCGCTCCGCCGGAACGGAAACGTTGAGTTCGTTCATGTCCGGAATGAAGAGTACGGCGTCTTTGCCGCGGTTGCCGAGTCCTACTTCACCGGAAAACCCGTTGCCGTGTGCGGCACGGCAGGCCCCGGCGTGACTCACCTGTTTAACGGCCTGATGGACGCGAGGAAAGAAGGCGCCTCGATCATCGCCATTGCGGGCGACGTCGAATCGAAGCTGATCGACACGGCGGCCCTTGAAGAGCTCAATCCTTACAAGTTTTTTGACGCCGCCGCACTCTACGTCGGCCGCATCGTGAATCCGGAACAGGCCCGGGCCGTTATCAACACCGCCATCACGACTGCCGTCATCGACCGCGGTCCCACGGTGATTTCGCTTTGCGGCGACGTCGCAGCATCCGAGGCGCCCGACGGAATGCATACCGTCGCGATTCCTGCGAAACCAGTCTTGCGTCCGGCCGACACGGACTTGGAAAAGCTTGCAGACCTGATCAACGAAGCCAAGACGGTTGCCATCTTCGGCGGCGAGGGCTGCCGCGATGGACGGAACGAAGTGCTGACGCTGGCCAGCAAGGTAAAAGCGCCGGTCGGATACTCCTTCCGCGGCAAGCAATGGCTCGAGCATGACAACCCCTACGCCACGGGCATGACCGGTCTGCTCGGCTACGGCGGAACGTACAGAGCGATTAACGGCGCCGATCTCCTTCTCCTGCTCGGAACAGACTTTCCGTTTTCCGAGTTTCTGCCGGACAGCAAGGTGAAAAAAGTCCAGATTGACACGAATCCGAAGCACCTCGGCCGCAGGACGCCGCTGGATCTCGCTCTTGTCGGAGACGTGCAGGCGACAGTCGCGGCCCTGCTGCCGAAAATACGCGAGAAAAATGACACCAGCTTTCTCGAAAAGCACCTTGCGCATACGCGAGAGTTCGACGAGTTGCTGAGTCATTACGTTGACAAAGGCCCAGGCATCAAGCCGATTCGTCCCGAATACCTCGCCGCGACACTAAGCGCGCTGGCTTCCGACGACGCCATGTTTTTCGCTGACACAGGAACGGCGTGCATCTGGCTAGCGCGGCACATCAAGGGCGGCGCAAATCGCCGGCTCTTTGGCTCCTTTTCCTGGGCCTCGATGGCCAACGCGGTGCCCAACGCCTTCGGCGCACAATTGGCCTACCCTGGCCGGCAGACGATTGCCCTCTGCGGCGATGGCGGTTTCACGATGCTCGCCCTCGGCGATCTGCCCACTCTCGTTCAACGCAAGGCGCGCGTCGTGCACATCATCCTCAACAACGAATCGCTCGACTTCGTGAAAATCGAGCAACAGGAGGCGGGCTTCATTCCCTTTGGAGTGGATTTCAAAAATCCGAATTTCGCGCGCGTCGCCGAGGCGATGGGCGCAAAAGGCATCCGCCTCGAAGATCCCGATAACGTGAAAGACGCTATCACGGAAGCTCTGGCCTACAAGGACGGACCAGTTGTCGTTGATGCCGTCGTCGACCCCTACGCGCTTTCGTTGCCGGCGCACGTCCCGTTGCACACGGCAATGGGTTACACCTTGAGTCTTGCCAAGCAGGTGCTTGGGGGCCGGTTAGACGATGTGATCAAGACGATGGAACGGAACGTCCGTTTGGTGTAGGTCGGACGCGAATCCGAATGTCTGGGCAATTCAAAGTCCCTTTTAACGCGGCGACCGGAGAAGTGTGTTCAGTGCGAAATTGTTCCGTAATCCGACTAGTTACGCGGGAGTAGATTCTGGATATGACTAAACCCATTCTGGTGGTAACCAGCCGTTATCCGAGGGAGATTGAAGACCGTATCGACCGAGACTACAACGCCCGACGAAATCCGAACCCGTTTCCTTTCAGCCCGCAGCAGTTGCTTTCCGCAGCCGAAGGAGCCGAGGCCCTGTTCATCACGCCGGCAGACCGGTTGGACTCTGGGTTTTTCCAGAAAGTCTCGCCAACGATAAAAATCATCGTCACGTACTCGGTGGGTTTTGAGCATATCGATCTGGAAGCCGCCGCCCGCAGGAAAATTTCTATCGCTTACACCCCAGGTGTCAACCATGAAGCAACGGCCGACATCGCCATGCTGCTTTTGCTTGGTGCTTCGCGTCGCGCTTATGAGGCCCAGGAGCTGGTTCGAACAGGAGCTTGGAGGCCCTTGAGTCCCGATATGCTCTTGGGCTGGCAAGTTGGTGGCAAGGTCCTCGGCATTTTCGGAATGGGTCGCGTGGGGCAAGCCTTGGCGCGTCGAGCCCGAGGATTCGGGATGAAGATTCACTATTGCAACGGCTCTGAGTTGCCCGCGGAAATCGCAGGGGACGCCGTCTACCATAAGGATCCGTCGGATCTGCTTCGCGTAAGTCAGTTCCTGAGCCTGCACGCTCCGGAAACTCCTCAGACCCACCATTTCTTGAACTCCAAAGCCATAAGCCTTCTGCCTCCCGGGGCTATCGTGGTGAACACCGCTCGCGGCGGATTGGTGGCCGATGACGACCTCATCGCTGCTCTCAAAAGCGGGCGGGTAGCCGCCGCAGGACTCGACGTATTTGAAGGCGAGCCAAAGCTTAATCCGGAATATATTTCGCTGAAAAATACATTTCTATTGCCGCATATCGGCAGCGCCACAATCGAGACCCGGACAGCAATGGGCATGCTGGCCCTGGACAATGTGGACGCGGTCCTGAACGGCAGGCCTGCGCCGACACTCGTCCAGCCCCAGCCGCAGTTGGCGCGCTAACCCCCAATTCGGGCCGATAACTCAAATGTGCATGGCTTGCAAAAGAAGCTGCAGGCCAGAAACGGCAACGCAAAAAATCTCTCTGTGGCGAAGGGTACACAAGCCTCATAAATGGGATAAACGCGTTTAAACCGGCCTTCCCCAAAGTTATTAGCGAACATCCATAAAATCCAGCAAACTGTATAGAAGTGAACAGTACGCACCCTCGACAGCCTCTACGCTGCAAGGCTAGAGATTCAGATTGGAAATTCCAGTTTAATTGCCAACCCCGGGCTAATACTCGACGAAGTTCCAAAATCGAAGGATGGAGAAAAAAGCATGTTTCATTTGATCTGGTACGTTCTTATTGGCCTAATCTCAGGGGTTATCGCGAAGGACGTCATGCACGTGCACATAACGATTTTCTGGACGATCGTGCTCGGCATCATCGGAGGGATCATCGGCGGCGGCGTTACCCACATGTTTTCACGCCCAACAAACGAGCGCTATCATCCCGCCGGCCTCATTTTTTCAACACTGGGCGCGATCCTGGTCCTCTTCATTTGCTACAAACTGAATATCCATTTTCCTGCGGTCTAGCCGCGTCTTATTCCTTGCAATTGTCTGATAGACGCTGTCAGGGGCGATCCGTCCGCGGCCTGTTGCTGCGCTGTAGGTCAGCACCTGATTAACAAAACTAATCAGGCATTGGGTCCAGACTGATCATGAGCGAGGAGGACCTTGTTTGCTCCGGTCACTAGGCCTGGAACAATCCATCGAAAGAGAAACGTCGCTGCAATGGCTCCGAAAAATTGAGCGATTAGGAATGGAAGGGCATCCATCGGGCGGATTCCCGCGAATGTATCGCTTAGAGATCGCGCGAGAGTCACGGCAGGATTGGCGAAGGACGTAGAGGACGTAAACCAATAAGCGGCTGTGATGTATGCTCCGACGGCAAAAGCAACCATGTCTGAGCGCAATCGCGAACAGCCCCAGATGACACAGAGCAAACCGAAAGTCGCAACAAACTCACTGAATACTTGAGCGGAACCACTCCGAACGTGCTGCGAAATCGAGATCGCGGGCAATTGGAACATCATGTGCGCTGTGATCGCTCCGCCAATCGCACCAAGACACTGGGCCGGGATGTAGCAAAGGGCAACGCTCCACGTCACGCCCTTTTCTATCGCATCCGCCACAGTCACGGCCGGATTGAAATGCGCGCCTGAGATAGGCCCGAACGTCAGAATCAGTGCAACGAGAGCAGCACCCGTGGCAACCGTATTCGCTAGAAGCGCAATGGCGGCATTGCCGCCTGCAAGTCGCTCGCCCATGACGCCCGAACCCACAACGGCAGCCACCAGAACACCAGTGCCGAGAAATTCTGCAACGACTTGGCGCAGGAGTGTGGTTTTCATTGCAGACCGATGCGATCAACTTCTTTTTTGATGGCGAGAGTATCCAGGCTTGCCAGCGGAAGGCTGAGAAACAAATTGATTCGGCGCCCCAGTGTTATGAAGGCGTCTCGAAAGGCCCGTTCTATTTCCTCGGGCGTACCAGTTACGGCAGCGGGGTCAGCGACGCCCCAGTGCGCTGTTGTCGGTTGGCCCGGCCAGATCGGACAGACTTCCTTTGCGGCGTTGTCGCATACTGTGAAGACAAAGTTCATTTGTGGCGCATCCGGTTTCGCAAATTCTTCCCAACTTTTGCTTCGAGCTCCATCGGTAGGTAGGTGGGCAAGTTCTAGCTGCCTGAGTGCTTCAGGACGGACGACTCCAGAAGGGAAACTTCCTGCGCTATAGGCCGTGAAGGCCAGATTGTTCTTACCGTTCAGAATCGCTTCGGCCATGATGGAGCGGGCGGAATTTCCGGTACACAAAAAAAGAACGTTGTAGTGGCGCGACATAGCAGGTCTCGACGCTAGCCTAGTTGCAGCAGGTGGGGCCGCAGCAAGCTTTGGCATCCATTGGTTTCACGGCGCGGACAAACGCGCTAAGAAACTTGCCATCCACTTGCGGAGCAAGGGCATCAACATCGAAACCCTGGCCGGAGAGGAATTCGCGGGCGTCTTCCACACGATAGACGCGAGTTGGCTCGACATCAATCTGTTCAAAGCCTGCGCTGGCGAGTTTGCTGCGATAGTCACTTTCCGCAAGAGCTCCCGCAATACAACCGACCCAGAGCAAAACACTCTTGCGAATTTCGGGCAGGATTTCCCCGCGAGTAACAACATCGGAGACAGCAAATCGTCCGCCGGGTTTCAGTACGCGATATGCTTCGCGAAGGACAGCATCCTTGTCAGCGGATAAATTGATGACGCAATTGGAGATGATTACATCCACCGAATTATCTGGCAGCGGAATGCTCTCAATTTCGCCTTTTAAGAATTCCACATTTTCGACGCCCGCCTTCAGTTTGTTTGCATTCGCGAGAGATAGCATTTCATCGGTCATGTCGAGCCCATAGGCTTTCCCTGTTGGCCCCACGCGTCTAGCTGAGAGCAGAACGTCGATGCCACCGCCAGACCCCAAGTCGAGAACGGTTTCACCGGGATTCAGTTTCGCAAGGGCGGTGGGATTCCCGCAGCCGAGCGAAGCGAGCATTGCTTCGGCTGGAATTTGGTCTGACTGCGCGGAGTCGTAGAGGTTTGATGTTATCGGATCAACGCCAGATTTGCTTGCTGCCGTCGCGCCACAGCAGGAACTGCCCCCGGTCGTCACGCGGAGAGCCGCGCTACCATATTTCTCTTTCACGGCCTCTTTTATGTTTGCGTCACTCATGACGACTCCTCATTTGCAGATTTGAATGACATCTCGCGGCTCTACAGCCTTGTTTCGTGTGCAACATTCCGCGTAGAGAAATCGCAGAACTTCTTGCAGCGCCTCTGTGTTGGCCGAGTACCGCAAGAACGTACTCTCACGGCGCACCAGAACTAGGTCCTCATTGCGGAGCTTGTCGAGATGATGAGACAGAGTGGAATTCGGGATGTCGAGTTCGGACTGAATTTCGCCGACGACGAGACCCTCGGGGTGCGCTGAGAGAAGCAGCTGCATAATTCTAAGGCGCGGCTCAGTTCCCATAGCCGAAAACATGTCGGCGAATTTTGCTACCTGCTCTGCGCTCTTTTTGTCAGTACTCATTTTATATTTCGATATTTGCAGAAATAAGGAAGACTGTCAAGCGGCGAACTGAGTCGCCGATTTCCCTTGCTTTTTTTTTCGTTTTGTGCTAGACTTTGTTTCGTACAGTTTTCGGTATGTCGCGCGGCAGAATCTCTGCCGCTTTTTTCTTTTAGGGACTCCTGCCCATCGTTCAGCTAAGTCTTTTAGAATGAATCGATCGAAGAACACCGCGTTTTGCCGTGTTTTACCGGCTTTTCCGCCCCCTCAACCCCTATAAAATGAACACTTACAAGAAGTCATCACAAGTGTTCATTTTAAACGACTTACTAGACATCCTAAGCGCTTTAGAATGTGCATTTACGAGAAAAGGGGGTGGGGCTGTGGCACAGACTTCAGTCTGTGCTCGCGCTTGCCAACGCAACCGCTCGCAGAGCAACCCGCACAAGCCCAATCCCCTCCTACGCTTACTTCTTAGTCCTCTGAGTATCCGGGTGGGGCCTAACAAAAAAGGCCCGGAAGCTTGCGCCTCCGGGCCCCGCAAATTTCATGTGTGATTGCTGCCAGATTACAGCTTCGAGTAAAGGAGGAATCCCAAAGCAAAGGTGAACAACGTTAGTGTCTCGACGAACACGAGACCCAGAATCATGGCTGCGCGAACGCCGCCAGCCGCTCCCGGATTACGCGCGATGCCTTCGCAGGCCGCTGCCGCGATCCGGCCTTGTCCCAAACCGCCGCCGAACGCTGCGACGGCTACGCCAAAGCCAACCGCGATCACCAAAGTGGTCGGGTTAATTGGCGGCTTGGCCGCGTCTGCTGCTGTTTGAGCGGACGCCCCCGGTGCAAGTAGCAACACCGCGACGATCGCCACGAACAATACAACTGCTAGCTTCTTCATAACTTCCTCCTCATGAATTGCCGCCAGGAGGTGGTTCCCGGACACCGTGCAGCCGGGCTCACGCTGGAGCGGCTAACAAAATTGGAAAAGACAAAAATGTCTAGTGCTCGTCTGCCGTGGCCAAGCCGATATAGACGGCGGGCAGGATCGCGAACACGTATGTCTGAACGACGGATACGAACACGTGCAAAACAATGAAAGCGATCGGAGCCAGCGCCGGGAAGACGCCCAACACAATTCCAGCAATCGCGGACTTAGTTCCCGCCCAGACGGCGAGTCCAGTAAATAAGCCGAGAAACAATCCATAAATCAAATCGCTGGCGAAAATGTTGGCCCAGAGACGCACCGTGAGCGAAAGCAAACGCGCAAAGGAGCTGAGCACTTCCACGGGGAAAATAAGAATCCAGAGCGACCAATGGACGCCGCCGGTGAATGTTTTCGCATACCGGAGAGGACCGTGGTGCCGAAGGCCCTGCCAGTTAAAGTACAGGAATGTAATGATGGCGCAGGCCAGAGGCACAGTGACGTTCGCCGTGGGCGAACTGAAAAACGGAAACGCGCCGAACAAATTCGCCAGCAAAATAAACAGCGCCACCGAACCGACCATCGGCACGTAGTCTTTCCAGTGATGCCCCGCGTTTTCCTCCAGCACGTCGTTGATGCCGAAGCCCACGGGGTTCGTGAGTAGCATTTCCGCGATTTGCTGCGAAGCTCCCGGCCGCTCGACGGACAGCCGCGCCCGCAACGCGAGCGCCAGCACCGTGCCCACCACGAGAACCGTCAGCGCCATCACTACATGCTCAGGGATAGGCGTGTCGGGATAGCTCGGCTTGATGTGTAGCGCCGTCAACAGCGCCAAGGCTGGCGCTCCCAGGATCCGATTAACAAAATGTGTCAGCCAGCTTACGTGATGTTCCATTCCCTATTCCGTCGGACGCAGGATTTCGTACACACTTGCCGTGATTGTCGCGGCTCCTAAAGCACACAAACCCACTACCATGCTCGCAAGGGGAACTTTCAGATATTCAAAAATAACATACACGCAGAAGGCTATCAAGCCGTAGCGGAACATCAGGCGGAACCATGTTCCAACGGGGATTCGTGGCTTTGCAAACCCTTCCTGCGCTGTTGCGGCCACGATTAATGCATCCAAACCCCGCTTCAACCAGCGGAAATTCAGCCACGCCAGGACTGTCCCAATCGCCAAGCCCTCCGCCCACGCGGTGTGGCGCAGGATGGCCACGAAGATTGCGGTTGCTCCGCCAAGAACGAGTGTTAGCCACGCAATCCGCTGTTCCGTGCGGGCGAACGCCGCGGCGGC
>Ga0210388_10001494_pt1 | contig 18390 bp, 12 predicted proteins | sample IncBWC19OmetaG_FD_155485 | JGI IMG/M metagenome (GOLD analysis project Ga0210388, IMG submission 155485) | Forest soil microbial communities from Barre Woods Harvard Forest LTER site, Petersham, Massachusetts, United States - Inc-BW-C-19-O ... | reverse complement strand
CAGAGGCGTTGCTGTTTGACAGGACCAACACGACTACGACACTGGCAACCGACGCGATGGCGCGCGTGCAAGTGAATGCGGAATGCTTTTCTGGTTTCATTAGGAATCTAATCCTCCATGATTGGGCCATCTTTGGGGGAACGGACGCTGCGAATCTTAGCTCGGCGCAAATTGTTACACAAGATGAAGGGTTTTGCAGTTCGTTCATCGGCGCATAGAGGCTCAGCGAGGTCAGTTGATGTAATCAGGCGATTACACTCATTGACCTCAGAGGATGTGTACGCGATACGCTTTCCTAGTCGGGTTCCATCTCCCAGAATTGACCCGTAGCCCGGAGAGTCCCCCCGGAATTAGATGTCACGACTGTGCTAGGCCAGCCTTCGATTCGTGAGTCTCTACCGGAGTCCTAATCGCCGCAACGGAGCTTAGGCCAGGCTAGAAGCTGTTCGTCTCGAAAAATTTAGAAAATTGGTGTGGAACGTGAGAATTGCTGATCGATTGAGGAATAATCTATTCGTAATCAGTGAGATGCAATTTTAGCGACTGCTGGAAGCCTCCCTCTGAAGACTACCCTAAAGCCCCTCTAAATGCCGGACCCAACGTCTTTCATGCGTAAACAATACGAACCAGTCTCGGGATGAAGCGAGGTTCCATATTCTCGATTTCGGGATAGGGCGGAGCAGCTCCGCCCATGCTTTCCCCGAAGTGAAGCTCGGCTCGGCAAAACTGGATACGTTGAGAGACACGTAAACGATACGGGATGCGAAGGTCCTCCCAGAAGAGGGGAGGAAATGCCGTACTCACGATACTGCTATAAAAACAAAAGAGTTACGAGTAATACCCCTCCCCTACTCGCCTCTTCTGACGAGTACTCCAGCGGGGCGATTGATAGAGGAGTACTCTATGAAATGACGAGTACAAATCATTTTTTCCGGTATCTCTCGTCTTTTGATGGGTGTAGACCGAGTACGCGGTTCCTGAGGGGAAATTGAATCCGCCGTACTCCCGACGTACCGTGTGCGTTTTTAGTTGACATCAAATAAATATCAGAATAAACTTCCAAAGTTAGCTTTGTTGTGATATACTCATTATAGAATGAAACTTTAAGTTTCATCTGGGGCACCGCCCCGCTGACTGGCAGCGTAACCAGAATCGCCCCAACAGGGGAGAAAGAAGTAATAAATGACATGGTCAGAAATCGGAACTCCCGATCAATCACAAGATGTATCAGTTCAAGTTTCACAGGATGTAGCCCTTCTTCGTTCGTCCGCTCAAGACGCACTCTCTCGTAATTTTGCCATCCTCGCAGTAGAACCAAACTCCAAAAAACCACTGAGTAAATACAGCCCAAACGGCGTGAAGTCCGCCTCGACAGACCCCAAGATCGCTCTCCGTCCGTATGACGAAGGTGTCCCCGCTAACTATGGCGTTGCCTGTGAAAAGAGCAATCTTGCCGTTATCGATGTCGATAAGGGAGTGTCATCCCTAGAGGGACTCAAACTTTGGATGCAGCGGAACTCTCTCCACGAAACGTTGACCGTCGTCTCAGGTCGTCAGGGGTTCGGTGCCCATCTTTATTACAGCGGGGCAGTCCCTTCGACAACGTTCGATCTAGAAGGCGTGTCGGGCGAGGTCAAGAGCATCGGCGCGTATGTCGTCGGCGCTGGCAGCGTTCATCCATCAGGCAAGAAGTACGAGATTGCTGATAATGCTCCTGTCGCAAAATTCCCAACAGAAGTTTTCAAAGGAAAGGAAAAGCTGCGAGCGAAGCCTGCTATCGTCTCTGCCGTCGTTCCAGAGGGACAGCGCAACCGGTGGGAGACTTCCCTTGCGGGATATCTTCGGAATTTCAAGGGCGGGGCGCTGTCTGATGATGCGATATATGAGGGACTCAAAGCACTGAGCAGCGTCTGCTGTGAAGACGGCGAGGCTTATGTAGCGGCGAACGACGCGAAGATTCGTGACCTAGCGAAGCGTGGTGTACGGAACTTTGAAGTCTCTCCTGAATTTAGGCTGAAGCGCATGAGTCACGCTGAGATGATTGCGGAAGCTGAGAGAGATTCAAACTTTGTCCCTATCGTCAAAGATTTGATTTTCCGGAAGACCGTCAACATCGGTATCGGGGATAGTGGGCTTGGTAAGACTCCCTTCATCGTCCAACTCGCTTTGTGTGTCGCCTTCGGGCTCCCTTTTATCGGGCAAGAATGTCAACGAGGTAAAGTCTTGATCGCGGACTACGAAAACCACATAGGGTTGGTGGAACTGCTGACTGCCGTCGCCGGGCACCTTGGCATTCAAACTCCGATTGATAAGAATTGGTTGACCATCATTTGTAACGCGGACCGGGGAACTCTAGCTCGGGAGATTGAGGAATTTCGTCCAGACCTTGTAATCGTTGATTCGCTCAGAGGATATGACTCCAGTGCAGAAGGGGACTCAAAGTCCGCTGCTGACATGATTGCGAACTGCCAAGAGATCACAGAACGCAATGACTGTGCTTGGATATTCATTCACAATCTGCGGAAACAAAATAAAAGTCTGAAAGCAGACGAACGGCCTGATCTCTTCAATACCGATGTCCCCGTCACGGATTGGCTCCAAGAGGGCGCTGGATTCCTCGGTCTCATCAATCAGTCTTTTTCTCGGATTGGATTTGCGAAGCCAAAGAAAGACCAGAATTCTGAACTGGGTCTACGTACTTTCGTCAAAGGGCGTGGCGAAGTGGGTCCGTGGTTCATAAATCGAGAGTACGACGACAGCGGTGAGCCTATCGGATACAAACGGCTCCAAGGGGCTGACTTGCTCTCCGAAACAGACAGAGAACTCCTTTTCCGTCTCCCAGTCAACGAGTCGATAAACTTCACAAAACTCTTGGACATCCTCGTTGAAGGAAACATGAGTAGGAAACCGTTTGTGGCGAAGTTTTTGCTGCGCTGCGTTGATGCAGGAGTCATTAAAACAAGCGGCAAGGATCGCACTCCTTCAAAGGCGTACATGAGAATGGAGGCAGCATGAAATTCCTGGACCGATTTGACGACGCGAAGAAAGTCTGGGAATTGGCGCTCCCGACGGTTCCAATACCTCCGAACAAAACGTTGATTGGATGGTTGGCTGTGTACAGCGATGAAGATTTTGAGGCTGCTGTCGTCAGGACTCCATACCGCTTGAGTCAGGGGAGCATGGGGCGCGGAACGGTAAGACCTGAGGACGTGTACCGACTCGTATCATCCCTGCTTAAAGATCGTGGACGGGCGCGACGAGAGAAAAGAGGACAGTCAGGTGATGTGGGTCTGACAGTGAAGAGGGACAACCCTCAATCCAAACGAGAGGAGGAACAGTGGAATGCTTGAAACCAGAACCCCTGTTGAATGACTCTCAAGCGGCTCAATTCCTTGGGGGACTCCATCCGAAGACCGTTCAGCGTATGGCTCGACGCGGAGAGATTCCATCCTACCGAGTAGCGAAGTTCTGGCGCTATCGTGCAAGTGAACTCTCCGAGTGGCTTGTGTTACATTCTTCCGGCCAGATCAACCCGCCTGCTCCAAAAAAGGAGACTGTATGAGCAGGCGATATCAAGTTGGTTGTCTGTACCGTGAATCACGAAAAACCGGGCCTGACGTTTGGGCATTTCGGTATCGTGATGGGCAGAGCAACCGGAAGGAAATTATCGGCACCGTGGAACAATTCCCAACTCGAAAAGCTGCAATGAAGGGTTGTGAACAACTCCGCGCCAACATCAACCGGGAAACCAGATCGCCTCGCACCGTGGGGGAACTGGTGACCCACTACATCGACAAGGAACTGGCAGCGGATGGCAACAAGGCGTACAGCACACGTGAGGTCTACGGTTCTTACATCAAGACGTGGATTCTTACGAAGTGGGGACAGCATTCACTCTCCGATGTTCGCACTGTTGCTGTAGAAGAATGGCTCGGTACGTTGCCACTCGCGAACGGTAGTCGAGCGAAGATTCGGAACATAATGTCCGCGATTTTCAGTCACTCAATGCGCTACGAATGGCTCAATCGCAACCCGATCACTCTGGTGCGCCAGAGCGCAAAGCGGGAGCGATTGCCGGACGTGCTCACCGCCGAGGAGATCGGCGCACTGCTCGGGGAACTAACCGAACCGTGCCGGACAGCAGTACTGTTGGCCGCAACGACCGGACTCCGCGTGTCTGAACTCCTCGCGTTGAAATGGTCAGACGTTGATTTCGCTACGGGAGAGATTCGTCCCTGTCGAGCCATCGTTGACCAAGTTGTCGGCAACTTGAAGACCGAAGTCAGCGGGAAAGCCGTGCCAATAGACGATGCTCTCGAAAGTGAGTTGCTCAACTGGCGTGGGCGCTGCCCCTACAATCAAGACACCGATTTTCTCTTCGGGAGTCCTGAGATGAACGGACAGCAACCGTACTGGCCCGACAGCCTATTGCGGAAGGTTATTCGCCCTGCTGCTGTGCGTGCTGGAATCAGCAAGCTCATCGGCTGGCATTCGTTCCGTAGGACACTGGCAACTCTCCTTCAAGCAAACGGAGTTTCGGTCAAAGCGACTCAGGAGATGCTCCGGCACGCGAGTAGCAGACTGACGATGGACCTGTATGCACAGAGCATCCCGGAAGATCGTCGGGCGGCACAATCGGGGATCATCGGGGCGGTCTTAGCGGCTTCCGTTCCCAAACGTTCCCATGATAATCTGTAAGTTGTTGTAGGCGCGTAGCTCAGTTGGTTAGAGCGCTACCTTGACACGGTAGAGGTCAGGAGTTCGAGTCTCCTCGTGCCTACCATTTTCTTTCAAAGGCTTGCGGTCGTCCACGCGCCTGTCCTCCAGCCCACCCAACCTACCCAACCTTTGATCCGATGCGTTGCGCCGGTCGCAATATCACCCAGCAGATCCACCGATTGTGTGCCGCCCTCTGATCTTTGGATTCGCGGTAAGCCTTATCTTCAACTCGGTTGACGAAGCCATGGTCGAACGTCTACCATCGTCGGCATCGGAGGTAGACGTTCGACCATGGTGGATCCAAAGCAGCAGCGCGGCGGTCTTCTTCAAGGCACATTAGACATGCTCATCCTGCGAACCCTTCTTTATGGCCCAGCGCACGGTCATGAGATCGGCAAGCACATTCAGCGGACCACCAATGACTTTCTGCAGATGCAGCACGGGTCACTTTATCCCGCCCTACACCGTCTCGAGAAGCGGGGATGGGTTGTCTCCAAATGGGAAATGGCTTCGGATCGCAATCGGGAATTCAAGTACTACCGGCTGACGGATAAAGGCAGAAAACAACTTGTGGTCGAAGAATCGCAGTGGAAACAGATGGCGGAAGCGGTCGCACGCATCATGTGGCCCGTGGCTGAGGAGAACTGATAGGAGAACTAATAAACTAATAAGAGGAGAACTGAGATGGCGTGGTGGCAGACCAGGAAACGCGATGCCGAGGTGGAGCGGGAACTGCAATCGGACCTCGAACTGGAAGAAGAGGAGCAACGCGAACGCGGCGTGTCAGCAGACGAGGCCCATTATGCCGCCCTGCGTTCTTTCGGCAATTCCACTCTTATTGGCGAGCAAACTCGCGCGGTCTGGTCCTGGAACTGGCTTGAATCCCTTGCACGCGATCTGCGCTTTAGTCTGCGCACGCTGCGACGCACGCCTGGTTTTACCATCATTGCCGTCCTGGTGATGGCGCTCGGCATTGGCGCCAACGTCGCTTTGTTCACGGTGGTGCGTGGCGTTTTGCTCAAGCCCTTGCCGTTTGAGGATCCGGATCGCCTCGTGATGCTCTATGAGTCGGGTCTTCATGAAAACGAACCGGCAGGGCTCAACGTGGCCTCCGGCGGCATGTACGCCGAATGGAAGAAGCAGAACCGCAGCTACAGCAGTCTGGCGCTCGCGCAGGGTATCCGGGTCGGGCTTTCCGGTTCCGGCGGGCAATTGCCGGAGAAGCTGAACAGTGCATTGTTTTCGTGGGATATGCTCCGCACGCTGGGCGTACAGCCCGCGCTGGGCCGCGATTTTACCGAGGCCGATGACAACCCCGCAGCCAGCGGCACGGTATTGCTGAGCTGGGGTCTTTGGAAGCGGCGCTTCGGCGGTGACCCAGGCATCCTGAACCAGACGATCTTCCTAGATGCCCAAGCGTACACCGTTATCGGCGTCATGCCCGCATGGTTCGATTTTCCCGGCCCCTCCACGCAGCTGTGGACACCGGTTTACCACGACAAGCCCGAAGCCACGATGACCTCGTTCAGCAGTCACATGTTTAGCGTGGTGGGCCGGCTGAAGCCCGGCGTCAGCGCGTCGCAAGGCGTGGCCGATCTGAGCGTGATTTCCCAGCGCATCCACAATGAGCACCTCAACGACCCATTCATATTTCGAAACACCAGGAGCCGTCCGCTGCTGGAGCACATGGTCGGCGAAATCAAGAAGCCGCTCTATGTTCTGCTGGACGCGACCTGCTGCCTGCTGCTGATCGCCTGCCTCAATGTGGCCAATCTGCTGGTGGCGCGCGCGGCGGCACGGCGCAAAGAGCTGGCGATCCGCACCGCGCTGGGTGGGAGCTGGCTGCGTCTGATCGGCGAACGGCTCATGGAATGCTTGCTGCTTTCCGCCTCCGGCGGAGCGCTCGGACTCTCGCTCGCCTTCGCCGCTCTGCAGTGGCTGACGCGAACTCGCCCCGACATGAGCCGCGTCGAATCCATCCACATCGACGGAGTGGTGGCGGCGTTCACGGTCGGCATTGTCATAATTTGCGCGCTGTTTTCCGGATTGATCGCAGCCTTCAGCAGTAGTGACAATCGCATTCTCGCCGCGCTGCACGAGGCATCGCGTTCGGTGGGCGGGAACAGCGCGCGGGCCTCGGTGCGTAAAGTGCTGCTTGCGCTCGAAGTCGGACTGACTGTGATCCTGCTCATTGGCGCAGGACTTTTGGTCAAGAGCTATGAGCGGCTGCGCTCTGCCGACATGGGTTGCCTCACCCAAGACGTGCTCACCATGCACCTGGGCATCCCGGATGCCCGATATCCGACTGCCGCCCAACGAGCCAATTTCTACAACACGCTGCTCGATCGTGTGCGCGCTCTGCCCGGAGTGGACGCTGCAGGTTTTGCGACGGTTGTCCCGGGGCAGGGCTATCAGATGGATTGGAACTTCAGCATCGTGGAACATCCGCCCTTGCCACAAGGCACTGGTCAGTTTGCCTTAAGCCGCTGGGCTGATCCGAAGTACTTCAACGCGATGGGCATTCCCATTTTGCGCGGACGTACATTTGACAGCGGGAAGCGTTTGGATGCCGCGAACGAGGTCGTCATTAGCCAATCCTTCGCCAGCCAGTATTTTCCCGGCGAAGATCCGCTGGGCCGGCATCTCCACGCACGCGGGAAGACGGCCGTCATTGTGGGGATTGTGGGCGATACCCGCTACGAAATCGGCGAAGCCGTGAAGCCGGTGCAATATTACCCGCTGGATGCTGGCGTGGAGAGCGTTGGCACGCTGGTGATTCGGTCCAGCCGGGGCCTGGAGCAGTTCGCTTTACCGGTACAGCGCATAGTCTCGGAGATGGACCCCGATCTGCCCGTCTCCGACGTGCTCACCATGAACCAGTTGCTCGGACAATCGACCCTGGACCAGAGTTTCAACGCGGCGCTACTCGTCGCTTTCGCCACGCTGTCGCTGGTTCTGGCCGCGGTCGGCCTGTTTGGCGTGATGTCGTACATCGCGGCGCAGCGGACCACCGAAATCGGCATTCGAATCGCGCTGGGCGCAAAGCGCGAACAGGTGATGCGCAGGATGTTGCTGGATGGAATGCGGCCTGCGGTCTTCGGCCTTGTCGTGGGACTCGCAGGCAGCCTGGAAGCCGGCCAGTTGATGCGCGACTTGCTCTATGAGATCAAACCGCTCGATCCCGCGGTTTATGTCGTAGTTGCCGCAACACTGCTCGCGGTGGCCGGATTCGCCTGCATCGTTCCCGCGTGGCGTGCCTCGCACCTCGATCCCATGCAGGCATTGAGAACGGAATAGACATATTGGTTGGGTTCCGGCAGGTCGAACCGGGAACGATGGAGAGCTGAGATGCGATGGTGGCGGATCAAGAAAAGAAATGCGGATGTGGAGCGAGAGTTACAGTCTGATCTCCAACTGGAAGAAGAAGAGCAACGGGAACACGGCGTGTCAGCCGAAGACGCTCGCTATGCCGCCTTGCGATCTTTCGGCAACCCAACGCTTATCAGCGAGCAGACTCGCGCGGTCTGGAGCTGGAACGGGATGGAGAATCTTCTTCGCGATGTGAGAATCGGCTGGCGGCAGCTCTGCCGCAATAAGGTGACGTCCTTTGCTGCTGTGCTTTCACTCGCCCTCGGCATCGGCTCCTGTGTTGCCGCCTTCCGTCTTATCGACGCCCTGCTCTGGCGCCCGCTCCCCATCTCCAATTCCAGCAACCTCTACGTCCTCTCTCGCAAGTTGACCGGCCCCGAGGGCAAGCCTATCGAGGACCGCTACTGGGCCACGCCGGACTTCAAGCTCATGCGCGATGCGGTCAAGGACCAGGCCGACCTGATCGCCATCAGCGAGGCCGACCGCACGGATATCACATGGTCCACCAACGACGACATGGAGAAGGCTCACGTCGTTTATGTCTCCGGCAACATGTTCCCGCTCTTCTTCTCGGACTCGGGCCTTGAGCCGGCAGTCGGCCGCCTGCTCGCTCCGACCGATGACCGCGACCGGGGTCTCGCCCCGTATGCGGTCCTCTCGTGGGATTATTGGAATCACCGCTTCGGCCGCGATCCCCACGTCCTCGGCCGCTCGCTCCACATTGGTGCCCAGACGGTCGAAATCATCGGCGTCGGCCCGCGCAATTTCACTGGAACCGAAACGGGAACTGTCACCGACATCTTTCTGCCTCTTAGCATGAACGACTTAGCTACCCAAGATAGCGTCAACTGGCACCACATGTTTCTGATGTTGAAACCTGGCGTGAACCCGGGCACCGCCCTCGAGCAGCTTCGCCAGCACCTCGCCGCGGTCAGCCACGCATTCGAAGCCGATTGCTCGAGATGTCTCCGCGGTATGACCCAGGCGAACATCGACCGCGTTCTCAATACGACGCTCGTCTTCAATCCGGCCGGCGCTGGCATCTCCGAGCTCCAGAATGACTATCGCCGATTGCTTGGCGTCCTCGGTCTCCTCGTCGCTCTCGTCCTGCTCATCGCCTGCGTGAACGTCGCCAACATGATGACCGCACAGGCTGCCGCCCGCGCACAGGAGATGGCTCTCCGCATCTCGATAGGTGCCGGCCGACGTCGCCTCGTCCAACTCATCCTCACCCAAAGCGCGCTGCTCGCCCTCATGGCTTCCGTTCTCGGAGCATTCTTCGCGGCGTGGTCGGCGCCCTTTGTGCTCAGCCTTGTCAATCCGCCCGACAACCCTGCGCGTCTCGACCTTCCCGCCGACTGGCGTGTGCTTCTCTTCGGCTTTGGTCTTATTGTCCTTGTCGTTCTCCTGCTTGGTTTGCTTCCTGCTCTGCGTGCCTCTGCCGTCAGGCCCGTCGCCGCGCTCAAAGGTGGTGAAGATCCGCACTCGCCACGCCGTCTCATGCGTGGAGCCATCGCTCTTCAGGTTGCTTTCTGTGTCCTCGTCCTCTTTCTGTCTTCGCTCTTTGTCACTTCGTTCGAGCGCCTGCAGAACCGTCCGCTCGGTTTCTCCACCGACCGCCTACTCTTGCTTGAAACCGTTGCCGACAGAGGCCAACTCCCCGTCGTCTGGAATCAAACTGCCGAGGCGCTCCGTGCCGCCCGCGGCGTCCGCTCGGTCGCCATCTCGGGCTGGCCCCTTCTCGGGCGCGTCCGCATAAACAGCGACATCTCCATCAACGGCGCACCTCCCAGTCCGACTCCTGCCTGGTTCCTGAACGTGTCCCCGGACTGGCTCTCAACGATGAAGATCTCTCTCGTTTCCGGCACTGACTTTCGCCCGGAAGACACCTCGCCGGGAGCCGCCATCGTCAACGAAACCTTTGTCAAGACTTTCTTCCCCGGCCAGGACCCCATCGGCCGCACGTTTGAACGCGGTGCCAATCAACCCCTGAACAAAATTGTCGGTGTCATCCCCGACGTCCCTTACAACGACCTGCGCGAGCCGAGCCACGCCGTCTTCTACGTGCCCTTCGACGAAATCGACGGCAAATCCGCCCCCAAGGCAGTCGACTTCGCCACTTTCGCGATTCACACCGACGCCCAGAACCCGCTCGCCCTCGCCGAATCCCTGCGCCAGCTCATCGCGCAGCGGCACAACGGCCTTCGCGTCTCCAACATCACCACGCAGCTCGATTTGTTCCGCGACCAGACTATTCGCGAGCGCCTGCTAGCGATGCTCGCCGCCTTCTTTGCCGCCGTCGCGCTGCTCCTCGCCGGCATCGGACTCTACGCGGTGTTCAACTACTCCGTCCTCCAGCGCCGCCGCGAGATCGGTATCCGCATGGCGATTGGCTCGACTCGTGCCGGCATCGTGCGCATTGTGACTTTCGACTCCTTGCTGCTGATCGCGCTCGGAGGCTGCGCGGGCGTCGCGCTCGGATTCGCCGCGGCGCGCTATGTGGAGTCACTTTTCTACCAGGTCAAAGCAACCGACGCGGATATGATCGCCTTTCCGGCCTGTGCCATTCTGCTCACCACGCTCGTTGCCACAACGCCTGCCGTGGTTCGCGCGCTGCGCACAGACCCTACTGAAATTCTGCGTAGCGAGTGAGAGACGATTCTGCTTAATCCGCCTAGCGGATGTTGAGGTCAACGTAGTGGGCGAAGCTGGAGAGGGCTACCTGGTCGTTGCCGGGGATGTAGAAGCCAAACTTGCCCTGGCTGAGATTGGCGCCGGGCTGCGTCCAGCGATCGAGGACAGTCCAACGCTCCCCGTGCTTGATCTGGTGGACGATCTCGGTCGGGCTGACGCGGATTTGGAGCGCGCGAAGACTCTTCTTGTCGCTTTTGTCAGGAACGGTGATCACGTCCGTTTTCGTCCCGTTGCGAATGACGGCGCGGTAGAAATTGTTGTCGTCCATCTGGAAGAGGACGTAGTTTTTCGGGTCGGTGTAATTGACCACCCATTGCAAGACGTGCCCCTTGATTAGCATCCCGGAAAAAACAAATGTGCCCGAAGCGGGAGCGACTCCGTAAGTGACGAACTCACCGCCTTTGCGAATGAAGGAATCTCCTTCATGCTTCCATGCGGCTGGGTCATCCCACTTTGACATGCCGTTTGGGGCGAGAGACAAATCCAGAGCCTTCGATTGCCCGGCGACGACTTCGAGCGTGGAAGAGCGCGTGAGCCTTTCGGCGGTTCTCGCGGTCAGAGTGTAGGTGCCGGGAGGAAGAGTGAGCGGGACGCCACTGCTCACAATTTTCAGAAGATCACCCTTCACAATCGCAACATTGGCATCGGCGGGCGTGAAGGTAATTTTCAACTCGCCTGGAACGGCCTCCAGAGCAGCATCCGCGGCAGCAAGAGCGATGGTCCCACCCACAACGAAGTGTTTCTTGAACTGGCGCGGCTTGAATCGGTCTTTACGCAGTTCGACGGTATGGTCTCCGGGATTGACGGTCGAGACGGAGAGTGTGCCATCGCCTTGAATAGCGCCAACTTGAGTTTGATCGACGAAAACGGCGGTTCCGGGAGCGCCGCCCTGGATGGTCAACGAGGCCAGGCGAGGCTGCGCTTGGAGCTTCGCCGGCTGTTGATTCTGCGATTGCCGACTCTGCGATTGGATGCTCTGCGGTTGCACGTGCTGGGGTTCGAGATGGAAGACAAGCCTGGTCTGCTCGCCCTGGCGAAGGCGGATCCTCTGCTGGGGAGGATCCTGAAAGCCGTTCTTGGAAACTTGTACGACGTAATCTTTGAGTTCGAGATTGGGCAGGCGCAGTTGGCCGGATTGCGTGAGTTGGGGCTGAAGTTTTCCGTTGAGAAAAACGCTGGCGTCGTCTTGGCCGGCCACGACAACAATCGTACCCAGGTTGTGCCCGGACTCAGCGGGCGGCTGGTCCTCGAGTCGCTGATGATCGGTCGTTGCGGTTCCGGCGGCGGTACCGGAAGAGACAGCCGAAGCCGGCGCAGGCAGTTGGGAAGTGGTTGGTGCCGGAGCGGAGACACCCGGAGGGGCGACGGTGGGCGCTGAGGCTGGCGGAGCAGAGGCAGCCGGAGCGGGAACCGTGGGAGTGGATGATGGAGTCTTCGTCGTCGGCTGAGCGTAGTATTTTCGTGTGAAGAAGAAGGTGGCTGCGACCAGGATTATCGCGGCCGCAGACGCGAGAATCAGTGTTGTGGAGTTCGACCCTGTGGGCGGTTGTGGGTCGGATACTGAGGGTGCGAATTTCGCCGGCTCAGAAGCCGCTGCTACGGGAATAGTGACGGCTCGTACCGGAGCAGAGACCGGCTCTGGCGCAGGGATCGCGACTTTGACCGGCGGCGCGGCGCTTGGCGTTGCTTGGCTCGACGCAGCTTCGGGCGCGATCCTGCTGCCGGAAATGCTGGCAGGGGAGGTATGGTTCGGCGGAATCTGACTCGGCGAGACCCGGCTGTTATCGGCGTGTGAAGCCTCGGGGATGCTGGGGAGCACAGTCTCTTGGATGGCGGCCGTGCCTTCACTGTCCAGCGACGTGGCGGAATTCTGCTGCGGAACTTCGAGCGAGCCCAGGCGGTCGAGGAGGCTGTTGGCGACGGACAAGATTTCTCCATCCGTTAAATAGGTGTGGACCACGGCTCGCAGGCGCTTGGCCAAGACTTCTTTTGAAGCAGCATCCGCCCCTTCGATTTCAGTGCCCATGCGCCGCAGGTCTTCCAAGTCGCGGCGGCGGGCCTGACGGCGACGGGCGTCCTGGTCGCGCTGCACTGCATCCTGCAAAAGCAGCAACTTAGGATCGCGGGGATGAACTGTCAATCCCTCCGCGATCAGAGACAGCGCCGCCAACAGATCGCCCGAGGACTGATGCTTGCTCACTTGCGAGCACCAATCCTCGACGGAGCCGGCTTTTTTCTGGTCGCGGATAAGGGTGCGGATGGTTTTGGCCGTGGGATGCGCAGGATTCAAATCGAGCGCCTGTTTGGCCAGTGTCGCGGACTCCCACCAATCGGTTTCTACAAGGGAAATCGCATGCTCGACCAGGGCATTGGCCAGAATAGCGCGGGCGCGGGCGTTGTTCTTATCCAGTTCGTAGGCCTCGCGCAATAACTGAATCGCCTCGCCGGACTTCTGCTGCGCGAACCGTTCCTGGCTCTCGGTAATTAGACGGTCGGCTTCGGCTTTGCGCCTGACCCCATCCTGGGCGAGCTTCTCCAGCTCAGACAGCTCGGCATCGTTGGGGAACTCGCCGGCTGCGCCTTTCAACAGATCCAACGCGCGAGAGTAATCGCCTGATCGCAGACAGAGGTTGATCTTCTCAACGAGCTGCGTCTTAGATTCGGAGCCGGCTTGCTGGTCGGGTTGTTTCTCCAATGAGCTCTAGCCTCGAAAGTCAGACCTGTGCTGGTCAAAAAAAATCTTACTCGATTGGTCCGAAAAGGCTAGTGTCCTGGGGGTTGCGCCGCGACGTCTTTCAAGGTTTAGCGGCGGGCACAGTTTGTCGGTAGAGCGCCCAATGATTCGCCAGTTCGCGTACGACTGGGCTGCCGATCAGATAGGCGTTCTCGATTGCCTCGGCATAGGCGGCGTAGTTTCCGGTTGCTTCGCTCTTAAGTAAGTCGGCGGGCGACGTGCCTTTGGGCGGCATCGAGAAGTCGCTGCCGGTTCTCAGATCGAGGGCGCGCGCGAAATCAGCCCGTCCAGCATGCGAGAGGAAAGTCAACGCCTGCAGAAAGGCAGAGTCCTCCTCGGCCGAAGTAACGAAGCGGCCTTCACCTTTGGTCCAGTAGGGCACCCATTTCTCGGCCCAGTCGGTCATCCTGGCGCCGATCCAGAATCGGTCGGCGGTCAATGTATCACCTTTGAGAACGAAGGGCGGCCGTTGCGCGTAGGGCATATCCGGATAACCGGCCCGCGCCGCTTTGAGCTTATCGTCGTCTGGCAAGGAGATGTTGCGAGTCAGGCCATAGGCCCAGGTCGCGAGTCCATCGTTCAGGTCGTAAGCGAGAGTGCCATTGTCGGACACTGCGGGCGGCGCCGGTTGCTCGAAGGGCTTTGCCCGGTCATAGGCCACGATGCCGGTTGGCCAATCGGATGGAATCTCGCGCCCATCAATTTCATAGGCCAGATCGCCGTCGACGACATGGCTTGCCCAGACAGCCGATCCGACCGAGGCACGGTCGGGATCGATGCCTGCAATGCCCGCAAGAATCCAGTAGGCCTTGCTGAGGTCAAAGCGCGGGTCGAGGCCGAGCGCCATGATCGAGGCCGCCGCACTCGCTTTGCCCGCACCGGTCACGATGCCCAGCACGCGGTCCTTGGCGTTGTATCGCAGCGCGCGATAGCCCTGTGGAAACGGCAGAACGTCAGGCAGGGGATAACGCTCGGCCCAGTTCTGGAACTCGCCCGCCGCGTCGCCAGTATCGTTTCCGACTTCGAAGGTGGTTACGACGACCACGCGGATCTCTAGCGGCGCTGCAACCTGACCCAACAGCGCCGTCCCGGCCAGGATCCCGCCTGCCACTCCCCATCGTATTAACCAGCGATTCATCCGTCGTCCCTTTCTGTTTCTATACGTTGTTTTCGCACAGCGAAATCAGCGTCCAGCATAGGAATTGGAGAGATGCTTTTCTAAATATACTTGTAGGGTGGAAGATCGGGCCTGCCGCCGGCTTCTTAGAGCTTCAATCCTTGACTTGCATCTACCGCACCCTTAGCATGGCGCTCGAATCGCGTGCAGTGCGCGTTGCGCTGCCAAACCCCTTCCGTACCGGAGCCATTCATGAGTGATTCTCCCGAGACAATGAATCGTCGAACCTTCCTGAGCAAATCTGCTGCAGTCATCGCAACCGGAGCAGTGCTGCCGCGCACGGCATTGTCGTACACCAATACTCTGGGCGCCAACGACCGCATTTCTCTTGGGCATATTGGCAATGGAAGCCGGGGCGGGGATCTTGATTTGATTGCGTCCAAGCTGAAGTCTAGTCATCACGTGGAGATGACTGCGGTTTGCGATCTGTGGAAGATAAACCGGGAGAAGGCAGTGGCGACGAACACGGGCTACTACGGCCGGGCTCCGCGCGCAGTGCAGCATCTGGAAGAACTGCTGGCCATGAAAGATATAGACGGCGTGATGATCTCGACGCCGGAACACTCCCATTCGCCGATCCTGAAGATGGCGGCGGAGGCGGGGAAAGATGCCTACTGCGAGAAGCCGATGGGCAACGTCCTGTCTGAAGTACAGGCAGCGCGCGCCGCGGTGATTCAGGCCAAGACGATCGTTCAGGTGGGGACGCAGCATCGCAGCGAGCCTTACCAGCGGGCGGCGCAGGACGTCGTGCGCAGCGGCGGTCTCGGAGACGTGAGCAAGATCGAAGTGGTGTGGAACTACCACGGTCCGCGGTGGCGTGGACGGCCCGAGGTAAAGCAGATACGGGAGCAGGACACCGATTGGAGCAAGTGGCTGCTGACCAAGCCGGCGCGGCCGTTCGATCCGCAGATGTATTTCGAGTTCCGCCTGTACAAGGAATTTTCCAGCGGGATTCCGGACCAGTGGATGAGCCACGCCATCGACGTGGTGCACTGGTTTATGGACGATCATTTCCCCAAGTCGGTGTTGGCGCACGGAGGGATTTTCGCCTGGCACGATGGCCGCGAGACTGCCGATACATTCCAGGCGCTGTTGGAATATCCGAAAGGTTTTCTGGTCAGCTACGCCACCAGTTTCGGCAACGATGCGCCCAGCTTCACTCGCTACATGGGCAAGAAGGCCACGTTGATCAACATCGGCGGCGAGGGCAGCCCGCGTTACCAGTTGGTGGAAGAGAAGGGGACGCACGAGGACGACTCCGAGATCGACGAGAAGAGGAAGTCGAAATTCATTTCGTTGCCGGGTGAGGACAAGCTGCCACCGATGGGCATCGACGATCTTTCGCTGGAGCACATGGCGAACTGGTTCGAATGCATGCGCTCGCGGCAGCAGCCCCATGCGACTGTGCACGACGGCTTCGCGCATTCCGTGGCATGCATGATGGCCGCCCAGTCCTATTTCTCGGGCAAGAAATTGTATTGGGACACGGCGACGGAAAAGATTGTGGATCACCCGCCCTCAGCCGGCTAGGCTGAGGCGTTCTAGCGCGGGAGAAGCGTATGCTTTTGTTCTGGGCCGATCCCGGCCTGCTCGTTTGCCCGGTCGATGCCTGCTCCGCTATAGTTTGGGAGAGCCATGTTTGAGAACTTCACCGCCGCCGACCGCTGGACCAAGAAGCCCGTCCATTGCGTCTACCAGGCCATGATCGTGGCCATCGCGACGCGCCATGCCGACGCAGTCGACATCAAGTTCTTAGTGGATGGCCGAAAAGTATGGGTGGCACTGCCGCATCCGGCGTGGGTGGAGTACAAGAAACGCACCGGTAAGGCGATCACCGATTCGCTGGCGCTGGAAATTGCCGGACACTACCTGAAATCCGCTCTCGAAGCCGGCGAAGGCCTCGGCCGCGAAATGTACTCGTTGACGATTGAAGAGACGCTGGCGCATCTGGACGCCGCAGTCGCTGAAATGCAAGCTAAGCCGGCGTAACAGCCAATCGGACTGCCATTGGCCCGGCTAAGGATCGGTCAAGGCGGCGATAGTTTGAATACATTTCCAAAACCGTTAGCACCGCCTGACGAAGTGGTTCCATAGAGGTTGCCCTTCGCATCCATTACCAAGCTTCCATTTGAAACGAAACCATCCGTACTGCAGTTGAATGCATAGAGTGTCGTGATCGACCCGGTCGGTGAAAGCTTGTATGCTGTTCCGCAGTCATGAGCACCTGCGTGTTGTGTGGTCCCGTAGAGATTCCCGCCCGAATCCATCACCGGCCCGGCGGTGGGTCCCCCGCCGTCGGTAGCCGAAAGTTGAAAGGAATAAAGCACACTCTCGGCACCGGTCGAGGGATTGAGCTTAAAAACTGTGCCCGCGTCAAATTGACTACCGCCGCTCTGGGTTACGCCGTAAAGGTTTTCCTCCCCGTCTTGCACCAAGATTCCACCAGGATACTTGCCGTCCGTACCTCCGACGAAGTTGTAGATCACAGTCTCAGTGCCGGATGCCAGATCAAAGCTGAAAACGACACCATAGCCAGAAGCGCCCCCGCCGGCGGTCCCATACAACGTCGTGCCGACCAGCAACAACCCTGACATTGGACTTGCTGCATCGCCCGCAATCGTACCGAACTGGTAGAGAAGAGTCTCCTCGCCATCCGCCTGAATCTCGTATAACGTGCCACAGCCACCACCCGTGGTGACACAAACGGTGCCAGTGCCACCGTTGTTCGTCACACCGTATAGGTTGCCCTCTCCGTCGCGAACTAATCCTGAAAACGGGCTTGCGCCGTCTCCAGTTACCCAACCGCCAAAAGAATGGAGGTCGCTCGCTTGGCCGTTAGAAAGGAGTTGGAAGACGGTTCCATATGAATAGGAACCGCCATTAAGTGTGGTCCCGTAAAGATTGCCATCCGGGTCCGATACCAGACTTCCGACTGGCGTGAGTCCGTCTGGTTGTCCATTACCGGTGAAGTTCAGGAGTATCGTCTCATCGCCGCTGGAGTTTACCTTGAAAACAGTGCCCGATCCAGCCCCGTTGCCCCCTACACCGGTCCCATATAGATTGCCAGTAGAGTCGAGCAGAAGACCTTGCGATGGGCAGCATCCGTCGGTTCCTCCTGTGAAGGAATGAACCGATGTGAAGCTATAAGAAGGCGGTGGAGGAGGCGGTGGCGTCGAACCGGAGGACTGAGAACCACCACAACTCAATGTTAGCAGGATGAGTAAGACCAAAAGTACGAACCCACTTAGTCTGCTCATAAGACGCAATCGCCTCTCACTAAAAAGTCCATCCGCACACAATGCGCCACTGGGGCTAGTGGCAAGGCACGGAAGATACCACAAGTTTGGCAAGGTTGACATCAGAATGCGAGGGGCCGAAGACGCGTGGCGCATACAGCAATCACAGAGACAGGGATTAGGGTCCAAAGCCAAACCAGTCATAGTTCGGCTCCGGTCAAGTCAGGTATCATCCAACTGTTAAATCACCACGGCTTCCCGATATTCCCCGAACACCCGCCGCATGGCGTCCGCAATTTCGCCTACGGTTGCAGACGCGTCAACCGCGGCCACGATCCGCGGCATGAGATTTGCCCCCGACCGTGCCGCTTCTTCCACGGCGGCCAGCGCAGCCTTCCACGGAACCGCGTCCCGCTTGGCCCGCAGCGCCCGCACGCGTTCGATCTGCTTCGCCTCGAGAT
>Ga0210388_10001492_pt1 | contig 18417 bp, 14 predicted proteins | sample IncBWC19OmetaG_FD_155485 | JGI IMG/M metagenome (GOLD analysis project Ga0210388, IMG submission 155485) | Forest soil microbial communities from Barre Woods Harvard Forest LTER site, Petersham, Massachusetts, United States - Inc-BW-C-19-O ... | reverse complement strand
TATGTTTACATCGATCGCAACCTGCTCGATCAGCGGCAGTCTCGAGTCGAAGCTGCATGCGATAGCGCAAGCGGGATTCGATGGGGTTGAGATCTTTGAGAACGATCTGCTGACCTCGCAGCGCTCGGCGCGCGAGATCGGGCAACTCATCCGCGAACTAGGCCTACGGTGCACGGTTTTTCAGCCTTTTCGCGATTTCGAAGGCATGCCCGAGAACCTGCGACCCCGAATCTTCGAGCGTCTGGAACGCAAATTCGACGTCATGGAGGCCCTCGGCACCGATCTGCTACTGGTGTGCTCGAACGTGTCCCCCGTGTCGAGCGGTGACCGTGGCCGTATCGTGGCGGATTTTCGTGAATTGGGTGAGCGCGCCGCCCGGCGCAACTTGCGGGTGGGTTATGAGGCGCTCGCCTGGGGACGGCATGTCTGGGATCACCGTGAAGCATGGTCGATCGTGCAGGCGACCGACCACCCTTGCGTAGGCCTGATACTCGACAGCTTTCACTCGTTGGCGCGTTCCATACCTCTCGATAGCCTGCGCGAGATTGACCCCGCAAGAATCTTCATCGTGCAACTGGCCGATGCTCCTGTTTTGCAGATGGATTACCTCTCCTGGAGCCGCCATTTCCGCAATATGCCAGGCCAGGGCGAGCTACCGGTGGCCGAATACGTGGCGCAGCTACTCGACATGGGATACAAGAACCCTCTCTCGCTCGAGATATTCAACGACCGGTTTCGTTCGGGTTCGGCCCCTCAGGTGGCATTGGATGGCCATCGCGCGCTCACATTCCTCCACGACCAGGTCGCACGGAGGATCGCGCCACGCATCGCCCCCGAGCTGCCCCCGCGCACGCGCGTCCGGGGTGTTGAATTCGTCGAATTCGCTGCGAACGAGAGCGAGGTCGAGCAGCTGGAATCTCTCTTCGCCGCATTGGGGTTCGCCCGCGTCGGCAGACACAAGTCCAAGGACGTGACTCGCTGGCGCCAGAACAGCATCAACTTCGTAATCAACAGTGAGCCTGAGAGCTTCGCGCGCACCTACGATAGCGTGCACGGCGCTTCGGTCTGCGCGCTTGCGATGAGCGTGGAGAATGTCGCGACCACGGTGCGCCGTGCCGAGAAGCTGCAGATCGAGCGGTTCTCGCAGCCCATCGGACCCGGAGAAATGAAGATTCCGTCCGTTGTCGGAGTGGGAGGAACCTTGATCTACCTCATGGAAGCAGGTTCCGAGGAGCAGATCTGGGACACCGATTTCGTCTCGATCGAGGCCCCCTCGTTCGCCAGCGGGGCCGGTTTGCTGCGAGTGGACCACATTGCGCAGACCATGCAATTCGAGGAAATGCTGTCCTGGCTGTTGTATTACGTGTCCCTGTTCGAAGTCGCCAAACTCTCCCCGGCGCAGATCGCCGATCCGCTCGGGTTGGTACAATCGCAGGCCATTGAATCCGCGGAGGGCGCGCTGCGGATCACGCTCAACGGGTCGGCCAGCCCGCGGACCCTCTCCGCCCGCTTCCTGCAGGGCTTTCATGGCTCCGGGGTGCAACACATAGCGCTGTCCACTGCGGACATCCTCGTCACCGCGCGTCGGCTGCGGGAGCTGGGGCTGGCGACACTACCCATTCCGAAAAATTATTACGAGGACCTGGATGCCCGGCTGGGGCTCGATCCGGAGCTGCGTGGCCAGCTCGAGCAATTCAACATCCTCTATGATCGCGACGGCGACGGTGAGTATTTTCAACTCGTCTCCAGGGCGTTCGCGAAGCGGTTTTTCTTCGAGATCGTCGAGCGACGCGGCTACCGGGGCTTCGGCGTCGCCAACGCCGCCATTCGCCTCTCGGCGCAGTCCCGGTATCGCGATGACATGTCCGATCCCCGTCACCACTGATCGAGCCGTGACCCTGGGCAAGGGCCGGGATTTGGCATCCAGGTATGCCAAGCGAGATCATAGGACCGGTCATTCGCCGAATTCATTGCCATCAGTGAAGTCGAGACCGGGCGGGCAAAAGGCAAGGTCGTCATCACAGTCGCTGGCTAGAACCCGCAACAAGCCCACAGGAGCAGTCTTGGCTCGAGCCAGCATAGATTTCGATCGCAGCTCATCCGCCGTCATCCTCAAGCTGCAGCCTTCGACCCTCGAGCGTAAAAATTGTTATCGGGACGCTGCATCCAAGCGCGCCCGCGGGACGTACCCCCACGTCGCTGCATAACAGTCAATCCTTCCGGCGCAGCAGCCCGCCACCTCGGGAGATCGCTCATGAACCGTCCAATCAAACTGGCCATCACACTCGCGGCCGCGAGTGTGTCCGTGCTCAGCTTCGCCTCCAGTCACAGGGAGGCACCCAACATCGCAGGACTGCCAAAAGTCGACGGGACCGACCTTTATCTGTTCCGAAGCTATGAAAACGGGCGGCAGAATTACGTCACCCTGCTCGCCAACTACATCCCGTTCCAGGATCCGGGTGGCGGCCCGAATTTCTACCAGTTGGATTCGCAGGCGATCTATGCGATCAACGTGGACAACAACGGGAACGCCAAGCCGGACCTCTCCTTTCAATTTCGCTTCAAGAACACGCGCAAGGACCTTACAGTCGATGCCGGAGGCGAGAACGTAGCGGTACCCTTGCTGAATATCGGACCGGTAGACAAGGCCGGCAAGGCATTGAACGTCTCCGAGAGCTATACCTTGACTATCGTGCGCGGCGGTGAATCCGGCACGCACCAACTCGCAGAGAACGCGACGCTGGGTGGCACGACTTTCTTCAAACCCGCGGACAACATCGGCGAAAAATCGATTCCCGACTACACCTCGTATGCCAATAATTTCATGTACGAAGTCAATATCCCGGGATGCGCTACGCCCGGTCGTGTTTTCGTAGGCCAACGAAAGGAAGGCTTCGTGGTGAATGTCGGCGAGATCTTCGACCTCGTGAACACCAACCCGGTCGGTCCGCGCGACGGCGAGCCGAATAACCTATCGTACAAGAACGTGACTTCGATCGCGCTCGAAGTGCCGATCGCCTGCCTCACGAACGGGAAGGACCCGGTGATAGGCGCCTGGACGACCGCCAGCGTGCCGAAGGCCATCACCTTGAAAGACATCTTTGGCGGCGACGCCGATTGGCAGGCTTCGGACGGGGTGTGGATGACCCAGGTCTCGCGCCTCGCCAATCCCCTGGTGAATGAAGTCATCATCGGGCTGCCCGACAAAGACCGCTTCAACGGCAGCAACCCGTTGCAGGATGCCCAGTTCCTGAAATATGTGACCAATCCGACGTTGCCGGTTCTGCTCAACACGCTGTTCGGGAACGCCGCGGCGAAAGTCCCCGCAACGCCTCGCAACGATCTGGTCGCGGCGTTTCTGACCGGGGTAAAGGGCCTCAATCAGCCGATCACCGTGCATCCGGCCGAGCTGATGAGACTCAACACCTCGATCGCACCCACACCGGCGGCCTCCCAGAATGATCTGGGAGTACTCGGCGGCGACAACGCCGGCTTCCCCAATGGGCGGCGTCCGTACGACGACGTGACAGATATCGAGTTGCGGGTCGCGATGGGCGCCCTGTGCGGAAAGATCGGGACCTGTGGATCAGAAACGACTGATCCCAACAACGGCGCGCCGTACACCGACGGAGCTCGAGCCGCTGGTGCGGATGCCGCCTCGGTGAAGGTGACCGGCCAGATCAACGCAGCTGACACGTACCTGGATACCTTTCCGTACTTGTTTACACCGCTGCCCGGCTCGCCCAACGGGGTGAATGGCGTAATGAAAAAATAGCGTCGTTCGATCGTGTCGTTGCGCTCGGTGAGTAGCCTGAACGGCTTGCGGCTTCCGGCGAGCTCCAGTCCCCGCGGACCTGGGCTCGCCGGTTGTCTGCTGTGGATCATCGTTTTGCTGATGTGCAGTTCAGCAGCGGCGGCGCCGCATATTCCCGCCAGCGATGCTACGGTACTGGAACGCGTCCCGGCCGCCGCGGCGGCCCAAAAGTTGGAACCCCTACGGACACGCCTGTCCGCCCACCCCGAAGACTTGTCGAGCGCTCTCGCACTCGCTCAAGGATATCTCGACATAGGACGTGCCAATGCGGATCCCCGTTTCGTGTCGTACGCGGAGGCCACACTGAGTCCGTGGTTAGCACGCCCGAACCCGGACCCGGCGGTTCTCACGCTCGAAGCAACGACGCTGCAGTACCTGCATCGCTTTGACGCGGCACTGGCGTTGTTGAACCGAGCGCTCGCCATACAAACATTCAACGGTCAAGCGTGGCTGACAAAGGCTACCATCCTGCAGGTCCAGGGTCACTTCGACGCGGCACGCCAGGCGTGTCGGCCCTTGATCCAGATCAGCGGACATCTGATCGCATTGACCTGTCTCACCAGCGTCAACAGTCTCACGGGCAATCTGATCGCCAGCTACCTGGCGCTGCGCACGGTGTTCACCGATGACCCACGCCTGGACCCCGGCATACGTGTCTGGGTCCTCGACCAACTAGCCGATATGACACAGCGGGCAGGCGATGAAAAGGCAGCGGAAGCCTACCTGCTGGCCGCTTTGGGGGTCGTTCCCGGAGACGGCTACTCCAAGGGGGCTTATGCGGACCTGTTGTTGCAGGAGAAGCGCGACTCTGAGGTCGTGCGGTTGCTGCAGGCAGACGAGCAGCAGGACAACCTGCTGCTACGCCTCGCAATCGCCGGGACTCGTTTGGGCTCTGCGGACGGCGGACGCTGGAGCGACATGTTCCAGGCGCGTTACGAAGCTGCGCGCCGCGACGGCGATTTCACCCATCTGCGCGAACAGGCGCGATTCCTCCTCGAAGTACGCGGCAAAAAGGTGGAGGCCCTCGAGCTCGCAGAGCGCGATTGGCAGGTGCAACGGGAGCCGGGGGACATACGGGTCTACTTCGCGGCGGCAGCGGCCGCGGGGAATCAAGCGGCTCTGCGGAACGTCCGCGACTGGATTCAGCAGACGCACTACGAGGACCACACGCTACCGGTGTCAGGAGACTCCGGTCAGAAAGCTGCATCCCGATGAGATATCTCAGCGCCATACTTTGGGGGCTGTGCGCCTGCGCCTGGGCGGTTACAGCGGAGGCACACAAACCGAGCGACAGCTATCTGACACTGACTCAATCGGCCGAAGGAGCCGCGCTAGATGGGCAGTGGGACATCGCCCTGCGGGACTTGCAACACGCGATAGGCCTCGATGCCAACGGTGATGGAGCTATCACGTGGGGAGAGCTCAAGGCGCGCGGCCCCGAAGTAACGCGGTACGCGCTGTCCCGCTTGACGGTTGAGGGCATTTCCCGAGGGGACCGCAATGCCTGCCGGCTACGGCCAAGGGACATGTTGTTCGATGAGCACGTCGATGGCGGGTACGCGGTTTTACGATTCACCGTAGAGTGTCCTACGCGTCCCGCCCAACTAGCCGTGCACTACGCATTGCTCTTCGACCTGGACCCGAATCACCGGGGCCTTCTCGATGTACGCGCACCGGGGTCGGATCAGGCGTTTGTGCTGGCGGACGAAAACCGCTCGACCACGTTCAACCTGGGCTCGCCGGATCGGCTGGCACAGTTGCGTGCCTTCGTAGACGAGGGCATATGGCACATTTTGAAGGGCTACGATCATATCCTTTTCCTACTTACCCTCCTCCTCCCAGCGGTCGTCCTATATCGCAACGGACGTTGGCAACCGCGGGAGTCCTTACGCGAAGCGTTGTTCGATGTGCTCAAAGTCGTCACGGCCTTCACCGTCGCCCACTCGGTGACGCTCACGCTCGCCGTGAACGGTCTCGTCAATCTGCCGAGCCGCTTGGTGGAGTCCGGTATTGCGCTAACGGTATTGCTCGGGGCACTCAACAACCTTTTCCCCATCGTGCGGGAGCGTCGTTGGGCAGTGGCGTTTGCTTTCGGTCTCATCCACGGGCTGGGGTTTGCCTCCGTGCTCGCCGACCTCGGCCTGCACGGCTTGAACCTGGCGCTGGCACTCATCGGATTCAACGCCGGCGTCGAAGTGGGACAACTGGCAATCGTTCTGGTTTTCATTCCGATCGCTTACGGACTGCGCGAGACAGCATTTTATCGGCGCGCGTTCATGCCCGGGGGTGCGGTCGTGATCGGCTGTCTTGCGGCTTATTGGCTGACGATCAGAATCGCGCCGTAGGCCGCGCGCCGCGCGGAGCCCGTGAAGCCGAGCGGTCGCGGCACCCTAGCGGAGCCGGGAAAGTCGCCCCGCCAAACTTTGCACCATCGCGATCAGCTCTACGGGCTCCACAGGTTTTGAGAGATGCAATTGGAATCCCGCGTGAATCGCCTTCACGCGATCCTCGATGCGAGCATAAGCAGTCAAGGCGATCGCCGGGATGACGCCATTCGGGTCCGCCATCGAACGTATGCGGCGCATGAGCATGTAACCATCTTCACCCGGCATGCCAATGTCGCTGACCAGCACGTCGGGTGTGTCACGGAGTAGAATTTGCACCGCTTCCTCCGCCGATCCGGCGGTCACCACCATCGCGCGGCAATCCTGCAGAAGGCGCTGTATCAGGGAGCGTGCGTCGGGCTCATCGTCAACGACCAACACCTTCAATCCCGTCAGGTCACTCGGTGCAATTTCCTCAATGGCCGAAATGCTCGCCGAGCGTTTGGGATGCTGTCGGGAGACGTCGGTCTCCAAGGCATCCACGACTGTTGCCATGAGGGGAAGGATGATGCGAAAGCTCGAGCCCAGATCGCGCCCAGCGCTCTTCGCACTAATAGCGCCCCCGTGAAGCTCCACGAGCTGCTTGACGATCGAAAGTCCCAAACCCAGGCCACCATGACGCCGGGCGGTCGAAGAGTCAGCTTGGCGGAACCGGTCAAAGACGTGTGGCAGGAACGTAGGATCGATCCCCTCGCCATTATCCGCGATCTCCACCTCGAGGTGAGAGTTAACCCGCGCCAGAGTCACAGTCACCCGCCCGTCCCTTTTGGTGAACTTCATCGCATTGATCAGCAGGTTCCAGAACACCTGCTGCAACCGGTTCGGATCACCTCGCACGGGGCCGGCGAGCGGGTCCAACACCACATGCAGCCGGATACCCTTGGCGAGTGCGACCGGTCTTACCGTTTCAATGGCTGCATTGACTATCGAGGCGAGGTCCAACCGTTGCACATCCAGGCGAACCTTACCTGAAATGATGCTACTCATATCGAGCAGGTCTTCGATGATCTGGGCCTGCGAGCGCGCATTACGCTCAATAACAATCAGAGCGTCTTGCGCGTCCTGCGGCAGATCACGTGATCTGCGTAGTACCTGGGTCCAGCCGAGAATGGCATTGAGCGGTGTCCGAAGCTCATGACTGAGTGTCGCCAGGAACTCGTCCTTCGTCCGACCGGCATGCTCGGCCTGCGTGCGCGCGGCGCGCTCCGACTCCAGGAGGGATCGATAGCGCTGTTCGGCCTCCCGGATGACCTGTTGCGCCTGCTCTTGCTCAGCCAGATATTCCCGCACCTGGTATTGCCGGGCACGCGCGCGCAACGTCGAGCGTACGAGCGCGATGAGAGTCGAGGTTCGTATGGGCCGCTCGACAACAGTGACATTGCCCAAGCGCGGAATGACCTCGGCTAACGCCACCGACTCACGGCCGGATCTCGACAGTACGATGACGGGTAAATCAGACCACACAGGTTGGCTGGCGATGCACGCAAGGAGCTCGGATGGGTCGGCTAACAGCGCCTCTTCCGACAAAATCAGCGTTCCCGCACCCGCGCGCTGCGATGCGCACAGCTCTACGCTGGTTTTGCACAGTGTGAATGCGATACGGCAGGCGTCAAACACCTTTCCCATCGCCAGCCCGTCGGCACCCGTTGGCGGCAGAATGAGGACGCGAGTCTCGATCTCACTGGCTCTCGCGTCAGGCTCGTCCTCACTTGGCATCGCGGGGCGTTCCGTCCAGCGGATTGGACTTGCCGACATACGTCGGGACGCCGGTCAGGATCCCGTGGAAATCAGTGAGGGGCTCGCCAATGACGATGCCGCTTTCATTCATATCCAACTCGCGAATCGTGCGCTCGTGTTGGCCGTTTCTCTTCTTGACGATCGAAATAGCACGGCGAACACTGCCGCCGGCCTCGAAATAGCGGAACAGAATGACGTTATCCGCAAGGTAGGTGGTATCAACGGGGGAGGCCATGTGACCGACCATGCCTGATTGAGTCACTGTCAATATCGTGGCGACCCCCTGCTGGCCCAGGTAGGAAAGGAGCTCATGTAATTGCGCCGTTAGAAACTTCTCCTCCGGCATGGCGTTCAGATAGCCATTGAGACTATCGACGATAATCATCTTCGCCGGCTTGCCGGATGCGTCGCTTCCTTCGGCGGCCCGACGCACGATCGCCGCGAATTCTCCGGAAGAGAGTTCTGCGGGATCGACTTGCTGCACCGTCATCAAGCCGCTCTGGAGAAATTTCTCGACGGGCAGACCCAGCTTGCGCGAGCGCGACCGGAACGTACCGATGTTCTCATCGAACACAAACAGTGCGGCTCGTTCCCCGCGCGCCGCGGCCGCAGCGGCGAATTGAGTCGCGACCGTCGATTTTCCCGTACCTGCCGGGCCCAAGAGCAGCGTACTGGTGCCCGTGGGAAGACCACCGCCCAGAAGTCCATCGAGCTGCGTATTGCCGCTGGGCAGGTCCCGATCCACGAACTCGCCCATGTGCTCGGCAGCGATGAGCCGCGGATAGACATCCAACCCGCCACGTCGAATGGCAAAATCGTGGAAGCCGCCCCGGAATGCCACACCGCGCATCTTGCTGACCCGCAGGCGGCGGCGCTCGGCACCGTATTGATTGACCAACTGCTCCAGAATGATCACGCCGTGCGCAATACTCTGCAGATGATCATCCTCCGGGCCGCCCGTCCGGTCATCGAGCATCAATACCGTACAGTTGTGACCCCCGAAAAATTGCTTCAGGGCGAGCACCTGCCGACGATAGCGCAACGGGTTTTGCGCGATGAGTCGCAACTCGGATAGCGAGTCGATGACGAGGCGTTGCGGCCGATGCTTCTGCACCGCCTCGATCATCGCCTTCGTGGTTTCTCCGAGTTCCATCTCGGAAGGATTGAAAACGGTCAATTGTGCGTCTGCAGCAAGGCTCCGCTCCGACGGCACCAGTTCTGTCATGTCAATGCGTGAAACATCCCATCCATGGCTGCGCGCCACCTTTTCGATTTCACGTTGGGTCTCCGAGAGCGTCACGTACAAACAGCGCTCGCCGCCCCTGATGCCCTCCAGCAGGAACTGAATCGCAAGCGTTGTTTTTCCCGCTCCCGGCGGGCCGGCGACTAGAAACAGACAGTTCTGTGGAAGACCACCCCTGAGAATGTCGTCGAGGCCCTCGATCCCGGCAGCGACCGTCCCTTCCGCTTCATCATTCATTGTTCAACCTTGCTCACCGTGGCCACCGGCGGTCCGGGTCACCGGGATCCTGGAAGCTGACCCGATCGGCGGCCTCGACCGTATCAATTCGCAGCCTTCGCGCAAGTTCCGTGCCTTTGAGCCTGTTTCAGCCCATCCACGTTCCTCCTGCGCTTAAGCTGACCGCAACCCCATCCAAACGGTCCCCGACCCGGCCCGTGCCACGCGCGCGATTTATTGCGCACCGCCGCAAGCCGATTGGTATTACAACGACCGCCCGCGGCTGGAAGCGCACCGCAAATTGATTTCGCTGCGCATTTCCCTTCCGGCTCCTCGCCCCATTCCAACACCGGTCTGCCGCTAGCAGCCCGCCGCGTCGCCATACGCAGTCAACAAAAGAGGCCAACGGCTCATCGCACCCGCGCGCACCGCTAGGTATTCTCCGCAGCGCCAAGAATCGCTGCACCTGACAGCGCATGGGGGTGTTTGTATGACTGTATGACCGCGACCGGCGCCACCGCGGGCTAAAGCGGGTTGCGGATGACCACCAGCGCACTGCAATTGCAACTGGCAGGATCCTCGATCCAGTCGACGAGGACCGCGGCGACTTCAGCGCCGCGGTCCTTCAGGTACTTGTTGAGAACCGGATCGGCGGCCGCTGGCGGCGGTAGCGCCAAAGACTCGAGTCTCACTTCGGGCCAGAGGCGAGCGCCACCAAACAGCGCCGCGCATTGGGCGACATACCACGGAGCAATACGCTTCAGCCCCAGTGAGCCCAGATCGACGCCTTTCTCGGTCAGCAGCCGACAGTACTCACGCAGCCCGGCGAGACGCGAGAAGAGGATCAGATACTCGCGGTTCTGCGCGACCAACTGGCGCAGCAGCGCCTCAAACAGCGCGCGGCGCCCGCCGGGAGCGATCGAGCTCACGGTAACGACGTGGATCGAGTTTCCTTGGGGGCGGTGCGTTGCTCGTGTCAGCGCCGAGTCGGTGAACGCGGCGTCGGTGGTCAACAGCGACACTGCTTCGGGTGAGAAGTCGACATACTGCGAGTAACAGCAGGCGACCGCCGTACCGTCCCGTGAGGCCAGGAGCAGACCCTCGGGGTTGACCTCCAGCCAACACCGGACATGACTCTCGCCGTAATGACCCATGCCGGCGGCGCCGAACGCCAGCCGGTCGAGCTCGGCCATCCGGGGCCCATCACGCTCGGTAGCCGCTCGAACCTCAAAGCCCGCCAGAGAGCCGGTCATGGCTCATTCTAAGGAGTTGGGCGGCCGCGACGTCCGCGCAGAGCGAGCTTCAGGACCGCGGCATCTTCCCGGCCGCCGACGGCCTGGTAATAGCCCCGCCGCATGCCCACCTGATCGAAACCGAGCGACAGGTAGAGACGGATGGCCGCGGTGTTGGAGGGCCTTACTTCGAGGAAGGCCTCGCTCATGCCGGCCGCCGCGCCCTTATCGAGCAGATATTCCAGCATGCGCTTGCCAATGCCCTGGCAGCGGAAACCCTCATCGATACAGAGGTTCAGGATATGAGCCTCACCGGCCCCCACGCTCATGACGCCATAACCGATGAGGCGGTTAGCCGAGGTCGCCACCCGGCAGGTGTAGCCGACTCGCAGACAGTCACGAAAGATCCCCTCGCTCCAGGGAAACTGGTAGGACCCCCTCTCGAGCGCGACGACGCCGCCCACGTCCGTCTCGGTCATGGGGCGGATTACAACGTCAGGAGCGGATTGCAGTAGCTCAGGAGAGGTCGCCATCGGTACCTACGCGATCCGTCAGTTGTCGGAACACGCTGCGTGCAAACTTCAGGTCTTCCCACGCCTTCGACTTGTCAGCCGGTGTCCGCAGGAGATAGGCCGGATGATACGTGACAATGAGCGGTGTATTAAGCTCACCGAAGTGATGCACTTTGCCGCGTAGCCGTCCCAGGGACAGATCCGTGCTCAAAAGGTTCTGTGCCGCGATCCGGCCGACCGCCAGCATGAGGCGGGGTTGCAGCAACTCGATCTGCCGCATCAGGTAGGGCAGGCAGGCGGCGACCTCCTCCGGCTTGGGATCCCGGTTGCCGGGCGGGCGGCTCTTCAACACGTTGGCAATGTAGACGTTGGTCCCCCGATTCAGGCCGATGGCGTGAAGCATGGCGTCGAGCAGGTGCCCCGCGCGGCCTACGAACGGCTCACCCCGACGGTCTTCCTCGGCGCCGGGGGCCTCCCCGATCACCATCCAATCGGCTCGTCGCGGCCCAACGCCCAGAACGCCCTGGGTGCGGCCCTGGTGGAGGGCACACCTGGTGCAGCTCAGAACTTCCGTGCGCAACGCGTCCCAACGGGCCGCGACATCGCCAGTGGCCGGCTCGAAGGGTGCCCGCGCGATGGGGGTTATGCCGACTGGCGCGGAGGCGGCGCTCCCGTGCTCGACCATAACCCGCACCGGCTCGTGCGCCACGTGGACAGGCGCCAGGACGGGTTGCCCCATCTCGGGAAGCACCTCCCCCGCCTCAGCCCGCGCCAACGCCTGCGCATCCCACGCCCCGACGCCGGCCAGCGGCGATCCAGGCCGCCGCACCCAGACATCGACGCCCATCGCATCGAGGTAGCGGTTGCGCCGTTGCGAGTCCACCGACTTAGCCCGCACCCGCCGCCGGCGCGCCGCGCATGGCACGCCGTAAACGGCGGCCGATCCACAGGACCGGCGCCGACAGCGCGTAGGTTCCAAACATGGACAACAGCATCGTCGACGGCTCCATCGCGATGAGCACGAAAAACAGCGGCACGAGCAGGATGTACACAAACTTGATGCGGCGATCGAGGTTGAACTGCTTGAAGCTCGGGAAGCTGAAGCTGCTCACCATGAGCGCGCCCGCGCAGGCCGTAATCAGGAAAGCCCCGATGAGCCCCGTGAGCCCCGGCTCCGGCCAGGCGCTGGCGAACCAGATAAACGCCGCTACGATCGCGGCGGCGGAGGGGCTTGGAAGGCCCTCGAAATACCTCTTGTCGGCAGTCGCGGCACGCGCATTGAAGCGCGCCAGGCGAAGCGCGGCGGCCGCAGCGTAGAAAAAGCACGCCAACCAGCCGAAGCGGCCCCAATAGCTCCCGAATTCGGTGATCCGCACCACACCCCACTGGTAGGCAATGATCGCCGGTGCCAGCCCGAAAGAAACCATGTCCGCCAGGCTGTCGTATTCCTTGCCGAAGGCGGTCTCGGTCTTCGTCAGCCGGGCGAGCCGCCCGTCCAGCGTGTCGAAGATCATCGCAATGAACACAGCCATTCCCGCGGCAGCGAAATGCTTGTCGATGGCGGCGACAATGCCGTAGAAGCCCGAGAACAGGCACCCCGTGGTCATGAGGTTCGGCAGGAGATAGATGCCCTTGCGGCGTGGCTTGAGACCTTCCGGGACGGGCTCGACGGCTTCCTGGTTTTCGGGCTCCACGGTCTTCGAGGCTCTCCACTGTAATGACGCCGGGCGTGGCGGCGATCCGCACATCGCTACGGCGCATCTTATCAGGCGGCCTGCTGTTAAGATGCCAACCCCTTTTATCCCTTAGCTGAAGCACCCGCGATGAGGCTTTCCCAGTACCCGCTCAACACCGTCAAGGAAACCCCTGCCGAGGCCGAGGTCATCAGCCACCAGCTCATGCTGCGGGCCGGCCTCATAAAGAGACTGTCCAACGGGTTGTACAGCTGGCTGCCGATGGGGCTGCGCACGCTGCGGAAAGTGGAAAAGATTATCCGCGAGGAAATGAACCGCTCGGGGGCTCTCGAGCTGGTCATGCCCGTTTTTCAGCCCGCCGAGCTGTGGCAGGAGTCGGGTCGCTGGACCCAGTACGGGCCTGAGCTCCTGCGCATCAAGGACCGGCACCAGCGCGACTACGTCGCCGGACCGACGCACGAGGAAGTCATCACCGACATCGCGCGCAGCGCGCTGAAGAGCTATCGCCAGTTACCGGTGAACTTCTACCAGATCCAGACGAAGTTCAGGGACGAGGTGCGCCCCCGTTTCGGTGTCATGCGGGCACGCGAATTCATCATGAAGGACGCGTACTCATTCCATGCTGACGAGGCCTCCCTGCAGGAAGGCTATCGGAAAATGTACGACGCCTACACGCGGATCTTCACGCGAACGGGCCTCGTATTCCGCTCGGTTCGCGCTGATTCGGGTGCGATCGGCGGCGACGTCTCGCAGGAGTTTCACGTCCTCGCTGACTCTGGAGAAGACGCTATCGTTTTCTCCGATGGCGATGACTACGCCGCGAATCTCGAGGCCGCCGCCGCGCTGCCTCCCACGACGCCGCGCCCCGCTCCGAAGGAGGAGCTGAAGAAGGTGTCGACTCCGGGCGCGAAGACGATCGAGGACCTGTCGCGCTTTCTGAAGATCGAGCCCTCACGCACCATCAAGACACTGATCGTGGAAGGCACCGATGACACCGTCGTCGCGCTCGTGATCCGTGGCGATCACGAGTTGAATGCGATCAAGGCGCAGAAGCTGCCCGGCGTCGTGAGCCCGCTGAAAATGGCGAGCGTTGAAAGTGTCCGGAAAGCCACTGGCACCGACCCGGGCTACATCGGCGTGATCGGGCTGCGTTGTAAGGTGTACGCCGATCATTCGGCGCTGGCCCTCGCGGATTTCGTGAGCGGCGCGAACGAAAAGGACATGCACTACACCGGCACGAACTGGGAGCGGGACACCCCGAGCCCGATTGCCGCCGATATTCGCAACGTGGTTGAAGGCGACCCCAGCCCTTCGGGCAAGGGTCACCTGAAGATCGCGCGCGGCATCGAAGTCGGCCACATCTTCCAGCTCGGCCAGAAATACAGCACGCCCATGAAGGCGGCGGTGCTCGATGAAGCCGGCAAGGACGTGACGCTCCACATGGGCTGCTATGGCATTGGTGTGACGCGCATCGTTGCCGCGGCGATTGAACAGAATCACGATGAGAAGGGCATCATCTGGCCGGAGCCGATCGCTCCCTTCGAGGTGGTGCTCGTACCGCTCAACCAACATAAATCCCCGCGCGTGCGCGAGGTTGCCGACCGTCTGTATGCCGAGCTCACGGAAGCGGGAATCGAGGTTCTCTACGACGATCGCGACGCCCGCCCGGGCGTTAAATTCGCCGACGCGGAGCTGCTTGGCATTCCACACCGGGTCGTCGTGGGCGATCGCGGACTGGAAGCCGGGAAACTCGAATATCGCGGCCGCCGCGATGCCGAAAGCACAGAGTTCGCTCTCGACGATGCCATCCCGTTCATTCGCTCGCGCATGGGTCGCTAAAGCCGGCGCCGTCCTGAAGGCCCAGGCCTTCGGACGGACCACAGCCCTCCTGGCTGTGGCCGCGCTGCTGGCGGTTGGCGTCGCGCACGCCGACCAACAGCAGGACCCTGGGCTCAAGGCCGTCGTGCAGCAGGCGATCGGTGAGGCCGAGTGCTTCACCGATCACTACGACTCGGCCGTCTGGTACACGCTCATGGAGCCGCGCCTGCGGAAACTCGTCAAGGACAAGGACGAGCGCATCGAGATTATCAAACAGGTCTACTGCGAGACCCACCGCGCCGGCCAGGTGCGCCTGCCGCCTGGGTTGGTCATGGGTGTGATCGAGGTGGAGAGCCGCTTCGAGCGTTACGCCGTCTCCTCCGCCGCGGCCGTCGGCCTCATGCAGGTCATGCCGTTCTGGCCGGAGAAGCTCGGAATGCGCCGCTACGAGCTCGTCCGCGTCGCTCCCAACATCCGCATGGGTTGCGCGATCCTGCGTTTCTATCTCCAATACGAGCACAACGACGTGCGCAAGGCGCTTGCGCGCTATAACGGCAGCATCGGCCGCCGCGATTATCCCGACAAGGTTATTTACGCCTGGACGAGATGGAACGGCGCTGACGACCTTGGATTTCCGCCGCTGCAGACGAGAACGGCGCCGGCCCAACACTAGCGCCCGCTGGCTGCCGGTCCACGCGCCCGGCCCTCAAGGCCACGCACCCGTGCGGTATAGCCCTACTTCTGCGCCGGCAACATTTTCACGACGCCCTCGCGGCGTGAGTCCGCCGCGCCCTCGTACGTCCCATCGGAATGGCGCACGACGGCGTGGAAGCCGGAATTTTCCGCCCGCCCGGACCTGACCTCGATACCGCGTTCCCGCAGCCCCGCCAACACGGCGGGTGAGAATCGATCGAGCTCGCCAACGTAGTCGTCACCGCGCGCGATGAGATTGGGCAACTCGATCGCGGCCTTGATCGACATTTTCCAGGCCAACAGCGCCACGAGCGCCTTGGCGTTGTAGTCGAGAATCGCCGAGCCCCCGGGCGAGCCGAGTGCGGCCACGAATTGCCCTTCGTGATCGAGAACGATGACCGGCGACATCGACGAGCGCGGCTTCTTGCCGCCCTGGACCCGGTTCACCGCCGGGTGGCCATTCTCGTCGTTCGGCGCCAACGAGAAATCCGTGAGTTGGTTGTTGAGGACGAAGCCGTCCACGGTACGGTTCGAGCCAAACACCGACTCAACGGTGGTGGTCATCGACACGACATTCCCGGCAGCATCGACCACGACGAAGTGGCTCGTGCCCGCGGACTCGTGGGTCGCGTCTTTCCCATGCGGTGGCGCGACGATGATGTTTCCCGGCGGCGGCGCCGGTCCCGCCTTCTCCCCGATGAGTTGGGCTCGCAGGCGCAGATACGCCGGCTCCAGCAGCCGTTCGGACGGCACCGCAGTAAACTGAGGATCGTCGACATAGTGGTCACGATCGGCGTACATCAGGCGACTCGCCTGGGCGAACAGAGACCACGCTTGCGGATCGGCCGGGCCGCGCTCCGCGATATCGGTCTTATCGAGTATGCCGAGCATCTCGAGCAGCGTTACGCCGCTGGAAGGCGGCTGGGGCACACACACGGTGTACTGCCGGTAGGGGCTGCAGATGGGCTTCGCCCAGTTGGAGCGATAGGCCGCCATGTCTTTCAGCGTCATGGTGCCCGGCAAAGGCGGCTCGTTCGTCACCTTCACGATTTCTTCGGCAATACTGCCCTCGTAGAGCGCGCGCGGACCTTCATCCGCGATGCGCCCGAGCGTTTTGGCATACGCCGGGTTCTTGAAGAGATCCCCCGCGTTCAGCGGCTCGCCGTTAGGTTGCGAAAACAGCGCACGGATCTCGGTCGTGGGCGGAAATGGCGAGCCCTCGCCGAGGTAGGACGCCAAACGCTCCGGAACCTTGAAGCCTTGAGTAGCGGCACGGATGGCCGGCTGAAACAGCTCCTTCCAGGGCCGCGCACCCAGCCGCGCATGCGCCGCGGAGAGCATGGCGATCGCTCCCGGCACCCCGGTGGACCGTCCACTGCGAACCGCTTCGACGAACGGCATCGGCTTCCCGCGCTCGTCCAGGAACATGTCAGGTGTAGCGCCGGCAGGGGCCGTCTCGCGGCCGTCGATCGCGGTAACGACACCCGTACTCGCTTCGTAATACATCAGGAACGCGCCGCCACCCACACCCGAGCTTTGCGGTTCGACGAGGCCGAGCATCGCCTGTATGGCCACCGCAGCGTCGATCGCCTTACCACCCTTCTTGAGAATCTCCAGGCCGGCATCCACCGCAAGCGGATTCGCTGCGACGACGACGGCGGGACCCTTGGCAGCTTCCGGCTTCGGATGCCGGTGCAGTCCGGGGATGTTCGGGAGGCCCGCTTGTGCGGGCAGCGCAGCAAGTAGCAGCAACGCGGCGGCCACTGCCGGTCCCAGGCGGAGTTTGAAGTTGAGCATGGTCAAGACGTTTGGAAACTCGCGGTCGTCGGCACTGAGTCAGGGGGCACATCGATCACATCGACTGAGGTCACTTTCGACGCGGTCGAGCCCGTCCAAAGCCAGCTCACGAACGTCCGCACGGATTCCTCCTCACCGCACGCGAGCACTTCCACGCGACCGTCCGCGAGATTTCGCGCGTAGCCACGCACAGCAAGCTCCTGCGCACGGCGCGCAGCGGTGCCCCGATAGAACACCCCCTGCACCCGACCCGCCACCAGACATTTCTTGCATATCATGAGCGGATAGTAGCCCGACTCCCGCAATTTCTGCACGAAGACACCCGATTTGCAGACTGCTCATCGGTCGCGGAGGAGTTCACACTGGTGCCGAACGTTTTCCGAAGGACCATGGAAGGAGCGACGGCACTGTGGCAACTTACTTCGAGACCCCGGCGGCGCGGGCGCGGATGGGCGCCCTGCCCCGTCTGCGGATAGCAACATGGGAAGGGTTCATGACAGAGATACTGGTCCTCTACTACTCGCGCAAGGGCTCGACAGCGGAACTGGCGCGCCAAGTGTGCCGGGGCATCGAAGGCGTGCCCGGCGCGGTTGCGAAGCTACGTACCGTGCCGCCTGTGAGCGCAGAGAACGAAGGACCCCCGAAACCGGTGCCGATGACCGGACCGCCCTACGCGACCCTCGAGGACCTGCGTCACGCGGACGGCCTCGTCCTCGGCAGTCCAACGCGCTTCGGCAACATGGCGGCGCCGTTGAAGTATTTCCTGGACTGCACCTCGAGCCTGTGGGTCTCGGGAGCGCTCGCCGGAAGACCCGCCGGAGTGTTCACCTCGACACAGACGATACACGGAGGCCAGGAAGCCACGCTGCTCTCGATGATGTTGCCACTCCTACATCACGGTATGTACCTGGTCGGCCTCCCCTACACCGAGCGCGCACTGAATGAGACCAGCGGAGGAGGCACGCCCTATGGGGCCTCTCACGTGGCCGGTGCGCTCGACGACTCGTCGTTGACGGACCACGAGCGCGCGCTCGCCCAGGCGTTAGGAAGGAGGGTCGCCGCGTTGGCCGTCCGTTTGGAGGACGCCTAGCACTTCCCGTATGAATGGCACGGTAAGGCGCCGCTGCGCCACGAGAGCGGCCTCGTCGAGTGTGTCGAGAAGCTCATACAACTTGTGCATGTCCCGCGGGTAGCGTCGTTGTAGCCAACGCGATGTCTCCTCCGGGAGCTCGAAGCCACGCAGCCGCGCGCGTAACTGGAGCGCGGCCTGCTGCTCC
>Ga0210388_10001491_pt1 | contig 18417 bp, 18 predicted proteins | sample IncBWC19OmetaG_FD_155485 | JGI IMG/M metagenome (GOLD analysis project Ga0210388, IMG submission 155485) | Forest soil microbial communities from Barre Woods Harvard Forest LTER site, Petersham, Massachusetts, United States - Inc-BW-C-19-O ... | reverse complement strand
TGCAAACCTCTCCGGGCAAAGACGTCGGGGAACCTGTAAATTCCCTGCCTCCCGTGAAAAGCCCGTTAGAGCCGTGGGCTAGCGGCGATACGGTTCCGCCTACGTGGACCGTTGAAGTGGCCAGCTTGGCTGACGTGAACAAGATCATCGACAAGAAACTCGAGGAGCTTACCATTCGCGTCGCGAAGCTCGAGGCCAAGCTCATGGGTTCCGAGGAAGATTCCGGCGAAAGAGCGGACCAGGCAGAACACCCGAAAGAGAGACCCGATTCTGATAATGCATCAGACGAAAAATCCGAATCCACAAACGACTCGGAGAGGAAGGTAGAGGCGAAGAAGAGCGCGGAGCAAAAGCCGGAAGAGGAAAAGCCAGACGAGGATAAGCACGAAGCCAACGCGAGTTCCGGCTCGAAAGCTGAATCCAAGAAATATTCGGGCAAGCAAGAGCAGGAAGGGACGCGCTCTGAACGGGAAGTCAGACGCAAATAGGCTCCGGACGAGAAGTCGGAAATCGAAGCCACTGATCAGCGCTCTTCGGCCAAACAGAAGCCGGAAGGGCAGGCCGGCGAAAAAGACAGCTCCGCCCGGCCGGCCACGAAAAAAGACCCAGAAGCGCAGTCCGCTATTAAGACAAAGTCGGATACCCCGCTGAAGTCCGAGAAACAATCAGCCGACACGTCTGAGCAAAAGACGAATGCCCGCAGCAGGCCTGAAAAATCCGATGCAAGAAAGCGTTCCGACGAACCCGGTGGTTCCGACACGCCGAGGAAATCGCCAGCCGTCACGAAAAAGTAGGAAGTAGGCCGTGGCCCCGAGATCATTTGGTTCCATTCGCTGCTTGCAGAGCAAATTGAAGTGATACAAACGAGCACAGTTTCCATCGTGCTGCTCGTCAGACCTTTTCTTATGAGGCAAGGCCACGACAATTCCGCTGTTAGAACAAATCTCGCGGAGAATCAGCATGAACAATCTCGACGACTTATTAAAACGTAACTAAAGAATTTGCTGATCAGCAGCCTGCTGCGGGCACACTAAGACCCTCGCTTCCGCGGGCGCTGGCCAAGGTAAAGGCGGTTCTCATGGGTTGCGCTGATGTGCGTGTGGATCCGGCCCGTGTTACCGGATGATACCGGCTATATAACGCGCATCAACCGGACTCGCCAGGCACTTGCGCCTAGTTTTCGTCGGGCAGATTCGCAGCAACCGCCAAGCATCTTGTCGTTTGGCGCAAGAAGCGCCAATAAGCGCCATCTGCCCGCCCGGGCACACGTGGCTCCAGCACGATGGTATGCTCCCGCCTCTCTTACAGATTCCGTCCGGTGAGGTCCAAATGATTGCAGAACTGGCGAAGAGCTATCGCGGAGTGCCTTGTGTCAACTGTACAGAGCCAATTCCGGTTTCCCCAAAGATTGAGAGCTTGCAAGATGAACTCGCATACGAAGAGGTGAGTTCACCGCGGACGTTCATAGCTCGGTGTAGGCAGTGCGAATACGAGAACATATACCCCATCAATCAGGTTCGGGTCTTTGGTGGGGAGCCACGGAAGCGACGCTCGAAGACAAAGACGGCCGGTGCCTAGAAACCCTGGTGTTACCGGCACTACTCATAAACTGCTCTTAGCCGGCCCGTTCCTTGCCAAATACCGCGATATCCCGGGGGGTTACGAAAACCAATTCATTCTTGGCCAGCCCCAAAGACTGGAATCTTTCTTGTGACATTTCGACATGTATGGGCGCGCCCCATTCCGTGATCGCGTCGACTTTCACGACCGGACCCGCTGAATTGATGTGCGTGGTCGTGGCGCGGAAATGATTGGCCCCGTTGGGCTGGCGCGTGATCTCAAGCAGGTGCGGGCGGACGAACGCAAGATTTCCGGTGTCTGTTTCCTGGATGTAGGCTTTTCCGTCGTCGATGCGGCCGTGAAAGATGTTCACGTTGCCCAGAAAATTGTAAACGAAGGGCGTGGCCGGACGATTGTAAACCTCTTCCGGACTGCCGACCTGTTCGATGCGGCCCTCGTTCATCACCGCAACGAGATCGGCCACTTCGAGCGCTTCTTCCTGATCGTGCGTGACGAACACGCTGGTGATGTGAACTTCATCGTGCAGCTGCCGCAGCCAGTGGCGCAATTCCTGCCGGACTTTCGCATCGAGCGAACCAAACGGCTCGTCGAGCAGCAACACGGCCGGCTCGACAGCCAACGCTCGCGCCAGTGCGACGCGCTGGCGCTGCCCGCCGGAGAGCTGCGAAGGATAGCGCCGGGCCTGGTTCTTCAGTTGGATGAGTGAGAGCAGCTGGTTTACTTTGTCGCGGATTTCCTGTTCCGACGGCCGAAAACGTCGCGGACGGACGCGCAAGCCGAACGCGATATTCTCAAATACGGTCATGTGGCGGAAAAGGGCGTAGTGCTGAAAGACGAAACCGACGTGCCGGTCGCGTGCCGATTGATCGGAGATATCCTTGCCGTCGAACTGTACGGTGCCGCAATCGGCGAATTCGAGTCCAGCGATGATGCGGAGCAGCGTGGTCTTGCCCGATCCCGATGGGCCGAGCAGCGCCACGAGCTGGCCGTCGGGAATTTCCAGATCGACGTCGTCGAGCGCCTGGAATTGACCGAAGTTCTTGCGAATGCCGCGAACGTTGATGCTCATTGCGCCGCCTCCATGTCGGCGGCGGACTGGGCCGCGAGTTGTTGCGCCGCTTTCCATTCGGCAATGCTTTTGACCACGAGCGTCGCGAGGGCCAGCAGCGCGAGCAATGACGCAACCGCAAACGCCGCCACGAATTGGTAATCGTTGTAGAGAATTTCGATGTGCAGCGGCATCGTGTCGGTAAGCCCGCGGATGTGGCCCGAGACGACCGAGACGGCGCCGAATTCGCCCATGGCACGCGCATTGCACAGGATCACGCCGTAAATCAGCGCCCATTTGACGTTGGGCAGCGTCACTCGGAAAAACGTCTGCCAGCCGCCGGCGCCTAGCGTCAGCGCCGCTTCTTCCTCGTCGTTCCCCTGCGACTGAATCATTGGCAACAGTTCGCGCGCCACGAAAGGAAAAGTGACGAAGATCGTGGCCAGCACGATGCCCGGAACCGCGAAAATGATCCGAACGCCGTGAGCAATCAGCCACGGACCCAGCAATCCCTGCAAGCCGAAGAGCAGCACGAAGATCAATCCGGCCACGACAGGCGAAACCGAGAACGGCAGGTCGATCAGCGTGATCAGCAGACTCTTGCCGAAAAACTCAAACTTGCCGATCAACCACGCAGCGGCCACTCCAAATACGACATTCAACGGAACAGCGATGGCAGCCGCGAGCACGGTCAGGCGAATGGCCGCCTGCGTATCCGAATCGCGAAACGTCTGGAGATAGACGTGCATTCCCTTCTCAAACGCCGTGATGAACACCACCGCCAACGGCAGGAAAAGAAAAATGGCCAGGAAGATGACGGCAACGCCGATCAAGAGCCAGCGCACGACCGAGGACTCGGTGGTAGCGACGCTTGCAGCGTCGTTGCGCTGCGGAAATGCTCCCCGTATCTGCGAGGGTGCAATGGAAGCCATGACGGTGCTCGGAGCGCAGGATAATCCGCGCTACAAAATCTCCCTCTGGACAAAGGCGGGCTTCAGCCCCGCGCCTGGTAGCGCATCGGCGGGTGCTTCCCGCTCGATTCTGCTGCCGCTCCAGCGCTGCAAAATATTGATGGGCAGCAGCAATGCGAAGGAGACGACCAGCATGGCCACGGCGATTGCGGTAGCGCCGGCGTAGTCGTATTCCTGAAGCTTGGTGATGATCAGCAGCGGTGTGATCTCCGTGCGCATCGGCATGTTTCCGGCGATGAATATCACCGAGCCATACTCGCCCACGGCGCGTGCAAACGCCATGGCAAAGCCCGTGAGTGCAGCCGGCAAGATCGTCGGCAGCAGGACACGGACGAAGGTCTGCCAGCGCCGCGCGCCGAGACTTGCGGCTGCTTCTTCGAGTTCCTTGTCGAGATCCTCGAGCACCGGCTGTACCGTCCGCACGACAAAGGGCAATCCAATGAACGTCAGCGCGATGGTAACGCCCAGTGCGCTGTATGCCGCTTTGATCCCGAGAGCCGCGAGCGGACGCCCGAGCCAGCCGTTCGGCGCGTAGATGGTGGTGAGCGCAATGCCTGCCACGGCCGTCGGCAAAGCGAACGGCAGATCAATCAGCGAATCGAACAGCCGCTTCAAGGGAAAGTCGTACCGCACCAGCACCCACGCGACGAGCACTCCGAAAACCATGTTGGTCGAGGCGGCGATCAGCGAGGCGCCAAAGCTAAGCCGGTAGGAGGCTAGCGCGCGCGGCGAAAGCACCACGTGCCAGAACTGATGCCACGTGAGCGTAGAAGTTTTGATAAAAACCGCGGAAAGCGGAATCAGCACGATCAAGCACAAATAAAAAACGGTGAAGCCGAGCGATGGTCCGAAACCCGGCAGGATGCTCCGTCGCTTCAGGACAAATTTCATCGCTCGGCCTCCCTTTGTGGGGTGGGTGGGGTTATTGCGTCGGCTGATAAATCTGATCGAACACGCCGCCATCGGCGAAGTGGACTGTCTGTGCTTTGTGCCAATCGCCCACAACGTCCGCCAGCGTAAACAGCTTCACCTTCGGAAAGGTCGAAGCGTATTTTTTCGCCACAGAGTCAAGCCGCGGCCGGTAGAAGTTCCGAGCCGCAATCTCTTGTCCCTCCGGAGTGTAGAGGTACTGGAGATACGCTTCGGCGACCTTTCGCGTGCCCTTCCTGTCTACAACCTGATCGACCACGGAAACCGGCGGCTCCGCAAGAATGCTCTCAGACGGGTAGACGACCTGAAACTTGTCGGGGCCCAGTTCCTTGACTGAAAGAAGCGCTTCATTTTCCCAGGACAACAAAACGTCGCCGATGCCCCTCTCGACAAACGTCGTCGTAGAGCCCCGCGCCCCCGTGTCGAGCACCGGCACATTCTTGTAGACCCTTGCGACAAAATCCTTCGCCGCCGCGTCGCTCTTGCCATTCTTCAGATACGCGTAGCCCCAAGCCGCCAGGTAGGACCAGCGCGCGCCACCCGAGGTCTTGGGATTCGGACTGATCACTGCCACTCCCGGTCTGACGAGGTCGTCCCAGTCCTTAATGTTTTTCGGATTGCCCTTGCGCACCAGGAAAACAATGGTCGAGGTGTAGGGCGTGCTGTTGTTGGGCAGCCGCGATTGCCAGTTGGCAGGCAGAAGTTTGGCTTTCTCGGAGATGGCGTCAATGTCGTACGCTAGCGCCAGCGTGACCACGTCCGCCTGCAATCCGTCAATTACGGCACGGGCTTGGGCGCCCGAGCCATTGTGCGATTGCTGAATGGTCACCGTCTGGCCCGTCTTCGTTTTCCAATACGTCGCGAAGGCGGCGTTGTAGTCCTGATAGAGCTCCCGGGTGGGATCGTAGGAGACGTTTAGCAGTGTGAGCGAACCCTGAGCGTGCACGGGTACGCATGAAAAAACAATCAGGATGGCGGCAACCAGCGCCGCCATCCCTACGGAGGTGGGGGGGAACAACTTCGTCGTATGCTTCATCTTCTTAATGGGCCTCATATGCATCTGTCTCTCGATCCGTTCTCCGACTAGAATTTGTAAATCACGTCAAACTGCAACCGGTCAAGCTCTCGCTCCGGCGGCGTCGTGACCGCAGGATGCAACGGCCGGCCGAAGAAACCGGTAAAGCCCACCTGGACACTCTTGTTTGCCTGGTAGAACGCTTCCACACGGTTCTGCTGCACGTCGGAGCCCTGCCGAATATCGCTGAAGTCGAAAAGGGAGATGACGGCCTCGCGCTCGATCAGCATGTGCGTGTACGCAAACTGCCAGTCGCCCTTGTTCTGCTGGCGGCCGAATCGGCCTTCCACCCAGTTGGCCCGACGTGCGTGCGGGTTGCACGCGCCGTTTACCGTGGCAACAGTAAAGGTTGCGTTCGCCGGCGTCGTCGGAAGCGCGAGCGGCGTGTCATTCGCGCAGGCCTCGGTATTCTGTACGTAGTCACCGAGAAAACGAATCGGCCAGCGATCCGACCACGTCGTGATGTCGAATTGCGCGATCGAGTCCGTGATCGCGAACTTCGAGTTCAGCTTCGCTTCGATCACTTGCTTGCTCACCGTCACGTTTCCGGTCCCGTTGCCGCTCGTGGCGGCGGACGTGAACGTTTCTGTGACCGTTTGGAACGAGTCTGTCAGCGTGTTGTTCAGCGTCAAGAGCCCATCCACTGGCGAAGACGTTGTTGGGTTTCCGTAAGCAACCTGATTCGCAAGGGCAATCGAGTCGGCATTGTGGTAATTGTAGAAGGCGGTGTCCGCGAGAAAAGACACATGCTTTCCCAACTGCCATCGCGTCTGGATCTGTCCGCCATACACCACGCTCTGCCGAATGCTCCCGTTCGGATAAGGAAGGATCGCGTTCACTGGCTGCGTGGAGGTCCTGATCGCTTCCGGGTTCTGCGTTTCGGCAAACGGCAGCTGGAATCCGATGAAGGCGATTTGGCGCAACACGTGCCAATTGTCGGATTTCCATTCAAGCTTCTCTGCAACACCTTCCGGATAGATGTCGTCGTCCCAGGTGAGTTGTGTGCGATACCACGGATAGGCGAACTTTCCGCCAATCAGCGTCAGGGCCTTCCACTGGTGCGGCGTGTAGTCGATGAAAGCACGGTCCAGAGCGAACGGCTTGCGCGTGAAGAATTGGTTCGCCGTCTGGTTCGACGTGATCGGATCGTTCAGGTCACCCGTCGAGAGACCGAGCCCGCCGGCGATGTCGTCATCCAGTTTCGCGTTGATGTAAAAACGCGCCCGGTAGCGTTCGCGGTTCCGGTCCTGCGAATCATTGATCGGGCCGCCCGAGTACGATTCGTCTCGCACACGGAGGTCTCCGGCAAAGGAAATCGTTCCGAAGTTGCTCAGGTCGCGCTCCAGCGTGTCGATTCTTCGCGCTAGGTTTTGCTCGCCTGAAAGCTGCTGCGACTGACTACCGGCGAGTTCCGGTGATTGGCCGCCGCCCTGTTGCGGCGGAGCGCTCGCGGACGTTACCGGGAGTGCCGCTGCCGGCGATCCGGAATTTGCCGACGTTAGCGCCGATTCCAACTCCAACATCTTCTGGCGCTGATCCCGCAATTCCTGGCCCTGTTCCTGAAGCTGTTGAGCCTGGGCCTCCAGAAGTACCCGAAGCTGTTCTAGCTCGCTTTCCATGCTCGAAGGCTCCGCCGGCTTCGCGGCTGCGCTTGAGTTCGAAACCGGCGCGGGCGCAGCAGCTGCGGTCACTGCCGGCTGTGTGGCGCTCGGCGCGGCCGCACTGGTGGCAGCCACAGCTGCGGTTTCACCTTCTGGACTGGCCCACACTTGCGGCGCTGCGGTGATCAATGCGGCCAGTAGAACGATGGCCATGCTTTTCGATTTGCTTTCCAACCTTCTGTGCATTGAACTCTCCTGTAGTTTTGGCTTCTGGCCTCCAGCGGACTGGTCGGCCGGCCTGATTCCCACGTCCCTCCCGTTGAGCGGGTCGGGGCAAATTTTTTCGAGCGCGCTAGGTTCCACTCTTGCGAATTCGCTCCGTCTTGTTCAGCTCCACGATTCGACCGTCATGAACCGTAAGCACCACGGAGCCATACCGGATGCCCCGTAGCGCCAACGCAACTTCGCGTAGTAGATCGCGCTCGCTAGCCGAAAGGTCCTGCTGCCAATTCGTTGTGCTCGACGTGCTTGCGGTGCTCATAGGCTGACTCTCGTCTCTATACCGGCCCCGGGACCCCGTGGGCCTGCACCCGGAGGTGGAAGCATTCAAAAATCAAAATTGAAGTGCAATTGGCTGACGGACGGACCACGACGGAAAACTAGTTGCGGCTGCGACAACACAAATCGGAGAGCGAGGTATGGTCGAGGATTCCCGCGGTGGCGTTGCGAACGTCCAGAAGGACCCGAAACAGCGGACGGTGCTTGGGATCTGTCTCCACGCGCCGGCGCAGGGACTCGGCGTCTTCAAACGGCGCCAGCGGCCCGTCGATCCGGCGAAGCACTTCACCGAGCGAGATTTTCTTCGGCGGGCGCTTCAGCTGATAGCCACCGTGAGCGCCGCGGACGCTGTCAACGATTCGCGCGCGCTTGAGCTCCAGCAGAATCGCTTCGAGAAACTTTTCCGGCAGGTCTTCCTCTGCAGCGATGTCCTTGATTTTGACGACACTCGTGGGATGCTCGGCAAGCACGGTGAGCGCCTGCAAGGCGTACAGCCCTCTTTGTGAAATCCTCATGGTATCGGTTAATCCCTACTAATGACGCTAACTCTACTCAGTTAGTAGACTTTGTCAAGTATAAAAACACACCGACTCGGCCGAAGGCCCATCGCCGGCCGTTTCCCTCGATGTGCTAGCATGGGCGGCGAAAAAAAGGAGCCGAACGATGCCGGAGAATCCCGCAGCAACCCTCAACCGCCAGTTGCTGCGCCACGCTGTAGCCACCATCGCTTACCGCGGCGGCAAGGCACTCCGCGGCGCGCCCGAGGGATTTATGGAGTTTCGAGCAGGAGAGGAATCACGCACGCCCGGCGAGATCCTCGCGCATATCAGCGACGTGCTCGATTGGGGGCTGACGCTGGCAAAAGGCTCCGAAAAATACCACGTCTCCGGTTCCCTGCCCTGGGACAAGGCCTCGCAGCGGTTTTTCGCCAGTCTCGAAGCGCTCGACGCCTATTTGGCGTCCGACGCTCCGCTCGCCTGCTCGCCCGAGAAGCTGGTGCAGGCCCCGATTGCAGACGCGCTCACCCACGTCGGCCAAATCGCAATGCTCCGCCGCTTGGCGGGCGGACCGATGCGCCCCGAAAACTATTACTTGGCCGAGATCGTCGCCGGGCGCGCCGGCGCGCAGCAAGCTGCATCGAAATTGGAATTCGATTAAGCGCGGAATTGGCAGCCGGAGTCGGCCGCCGCATCGCGAGGCGCTACAGCGGGAAACGAAAATAAAACGGCCGGGGGCTAGGCTGAGGGACCCAAGCCCGCCGGCCTCTTCTCACCCATCTCCGCAGGGTCTGGGTAAGAAACTTTTATGCGGCGTTTTCACCGTTCCGCATGAATTCGTATCGTTCGATTGCCGCCGCCACTCCCATTTCTCCCGAGTGCTCCTGGCTGCTGCGCAGCACGCGTCCCAAACAGCGAACGCGCACCGGCCCGGCCTGAGTCAACTCGTGAGGCAAGGTCATGACGATTTCAACCGGAGAACCGCTCCGCAATCCCTTGGGCAAATGAAAGTAGAGGCCGCGCGAACTCACTTCGCGAGATTCTGTGTCGGCTTCACCCACGACATTTTCGTCGGTCCAGCGGACCGTAAGCGGCAAACGCATCAGAAAACGGCGTGAAACACGACGTTCTTTAAGAGCCAAAGCGCAACTCCTTGTTCTTGCCCACACAGAATAGGGTTGAGGCCGAAATGAACCAATAGCGCAAGAGCACCAATTCTGGAGGGGCATTTTGGTACGGAAGTACTAGGCGTCCGTAGGATACTGGAAGGACTAGGCTTGGTCGATTAATCGGTGGTGAATGGCGTACAAAGCGAGCTCGAGACGGTCGGAAACACCGAGCTTATCGAAGATGTTGTGCAGGTGGTTCTTCACCGTTTGTTCGCTGATGAAGAGTTTTTCGCCGATTTCGCGGTTCCGGAAACCCTGGGCCACCAGCTGGACGATCTCCTTCTCGCGATCGCTCAGCAACGGCTTCTCGCGCCGCTGGCCGGATTCCGACGATTTCTTGAAAGCGTCGATCACTTCGGCCGTCATGCGATTATCGAGCCAGATTTCGCCGTCGGAAACCTTGCGAATGCTCTTCAGCAGCAGGTCGCTGGCGGACTGCTTGAGCACCACGCCGCGGGCGCCCAATCGCATGGCGCGGACCACGTCGCGGTCGTCTTCCGCCGCCGTCAGAACGATCACCCGCGTCGGCAGCGAGTCGAAATTAACCTCTTCCAGCACGCCAAGCCCATCTTTTTCAGGCATGCGCAGATCTAGAAGCAGGATATCCGGCTTCAATTTCTGAAGCATTTTTACGCATTCCACGCCATTGGATGCCTCGCCGACGATCTGCACATCGTCTGCGACTTCCAGCAGCTTGCGCAACCCGTCACGAAAGATCGCATGATCGTCCGCAACCAGGATTCGAACCACCTGTTTAGATTTCGTCATTTTAATTCAATGGAATTTCGACCGTCAGGCGCGCCCCATGGCCGGGATTCGACTCGACCGTCAACGTTCCGCCTACGCCCCGCGTCCGCTCTTTGATCGAAATGGGCCCGAGACGCAGCTGGTCCAACTCCTCGCTGCGGTAGCGCCCGGAGAAACTAAACCCCTCTCCGTTGTCATCCACGCAGAGAAAAACTTTCGCCTCGTCTTGTTCTAGTTTTACCACGACGTGGCTGGCCTTAGCATGCTTTTTTACGTTGTGTAGTGCTTCACGGTAAATCTGAAAAATCTCTCTGCAAATACGGTCCGGAATGCGTAAATCGCGGTCTTCTATGAATAAATCCACTTCCATTCCGTGCTCGCTCCGGAATCTTTCCGCGAATCCGTACATCAACTCGCGCATGTCCGCGCTTTCCACGCGCAGCGGACGCATCTCCGTCACCATCCGCCGCAGCTCGTCGCTTTCCTGCTGGACGGTCTTTTGCAGGTTCACCAGATCCGCGCAGGCCTGCTCTGGTTTGGTCGAAAGCTTCCTGCGCAGCACTTCCAGCTGAATTTTCAGGCTCAGCAAAGTCTGCAAAATCCCGTCGTGCAGGTCGCGCGAGATGCGGCTGCGCTCCGATTCCACGGCGCGGGCCCGCAGGCTGCGCATCGTGAACACGTTCTCCAGCGGCGGTCCGACCTGCCGCACGATCTGCTCGAACCAGCGCAAATCTCCTGCCGTGAAATGGCCCCGCGAGGGTTGCGGGTTGACCAGGATCACCCTCCCCGCCGGCCGCCCGCCGATTTCCAGCGTTACGGCCAGCAACGACCGCGCCCCGAATTCCTCGCGCGTGGCGTTCGGCGGAGCAGGTACCCTGGTCCGCTCCCCCGTTCGCCGGTCCCAGCCGAATCCCTCTCCGCCGCTTCCGCTTCGGAACTCCCAACCCATTGTCGCTTCCAGGCAATCGAAAAGGAACGTGTCCGAACGGGATTGCGGTACCGTCTCGGCCCCGGTCGACGCCAGCTCCCCCGGATGCACGCGCCAGACGAAGACCCGCTCAAGATCCTCTTCCAGCACGGCCAGACACGCCAGTTCGCACTCGAACGATACCGCCAGCTCGCCGAGCATCTGCCGGATCGATTCCGTGAGCCCCGAATTGAACTGGAGCAGCCCGGTGACTTTTTCCAGAAACTCCTGCCGCGCCAGGTGTTCCCGCTCGCGCGCGCCCAGAAATCCCATACACAGCCCGGAAACCAGCGTTCCAGACCCGATCGCGACCCAATGCCACACGCTCTGCCAGCGGAACGGCTGTTCGACCGCAACGCGTGCGATAATTCCTGCCGTCGCCACGCCCACCAGCGCCAGCATCGCCCGCGTGTTCCCGCGCGTCGCCAAGGCGAACACGGTGAACAAGAATAGAAACCAGAACGCCGAGACCGAGGGGGTCAAATACACGAACACCGCGAGCACCACGAAATCCGCCGGAAGCGGAATCCGGTAGCGCGTGCTCCCGGCGAACCGCTCGATGAGCGCCTCGACCACCGCGGCCACCAGATAGGCGCAAAGAAAAACCACCGACGAACGCCGCACCGGCCCGCCCGACGTCTCCACCAGCGCCACCAAGGACAGCGCCGCAATCACTGCGCGCGCCAGCGTGATTTGCCGCTCCAGATAGAGCCGTCCGGTGTTGTCGAGTGACATGGCGCGAGGCTACGTCTAAAAGTCTAGCAAGCCACCCAGCCCGCGCAATCGCCCCTCGGGCAGCCGTCGTCCTTTTGGTAATCGCGCGGCGCGCCGGGATCTCGCCGCAACCGTGAAAGCCTGTTCTTTACGGAAACGAACCCACCCACGCATTGACATAGGGTGCATAATCTTCCTCAGATTCGTTTTTCGGGGGGTACTAGCGGCTTGAACCAGCGGTACACGCGGAGAGAGGTCGGGCGCATTCTAGGTGTTGAGCCGAGCCGTCTTCGCTATTGGGAAAGGCTGCGGCTCGTTCGTCCCCGCGCCCGCTGGGGTGAGCGGTTTTACAGCTTCGGCGATCTGGCTGCCTCCCGCACTCTCAAACGTCTCACCGACAATCACATTCCCGCCCGCCGCGTCCGCCGCGCCGTCCGCCTGATCCAACAGCAGTTTGGCGAACCGAACGTACCACTGCAGGAATTGCGCTTCGTCGAGCAGGGTCGCGATTTGCTGGTGATTCCGCCCGGCGCCGCGCGCCCTTTCAGCCCGCTCAAGCAACAGTGGGCATTCCCGTTTGAATCGTCCGCGCGCCCGTCGAAACTGCACGCGATGGCCGGCCCCACGCCCGAGGAGCTTTTTCAGAGCGCCCTCGATTGCGAATCGAACCCGGACATGCTCCCGCAGGCTATTGAACGCTACCGCCAGGTGCTCGACCTCACGCCTGGATGGGTGGACGCGCACATCAATCTAGGCGTGGCGCTATACCAATTGGGCCGTGCGGACGAAGCACGCGCCGAGTTCCTCTCGGCTGTCGACCTCGATCCGCTGAACGGTATCTCGCGCTACAATCTCGGCTGCGTGCTCGAGGAGCAGGGCGAAATCGACCAGGCTATCGAGCATCTGCGCCGCGCCGTTCGCGCACTGCCCGCCCACGCCGACGTGCATTTCAATCTCGCACTCGCCTATGAAAAGCGCGGCGAACGTCGCCTGGCCCGCGAGCAATGGATCCTCTACCTGCGCCACGCCCCCAATGGCCCGTGGGCGGATCAAGCCCGCGTTCACCTGCGCCAATGTTCCGAGCGCCGCAAGCCAATCGCCCCGATTCCCTTCCCGCGCAAAGCTTAGATCAAGGTTTCAGTAGCACGCTCATGCTTGCCCTGAGGCTCGGCACCGCGAGCCGAAAGTGTCGATGCTGCGATGATCTCGGCTCAGCAAGGAAACACCGCGAAATCGGAAGGATACGCGGCCCGAGGCGAAATGTCGCTCGCAGTGAAATGCTCAGCCGCATGGCTCCGGCACGCCGCACCATGTTATGATTTTCAACAGGTGGTGAGCGTAGCTCAGCTGGTAGAGCATCGGTCTGTGGCACCGAGGGTCGCGGGTTCAAACCCCGTCGCTCACCCCAATTTTTTCAATGACTTAACTCTGCTTCGTTCCCTCTTGAGTTGCACGCTGGTTGCACAACGCTTCAACCTGTTTCATAGCTTCTAGCGTGCTTTCGGGCACATCTTTGGATGTAGTGACGTTCGGTCGTGCTCACACTCGAATGGCGTAGGAGCCCTTTTCTTATGCTGACATACTCGGGCTGAGTTTGGCCCCACGGGACAAAAACCGTGCAAGAAAACCTCGCTCAACCGTTCAGAGTTAGAGGTAGGCTGCGGCTTATACCGCCGTAGTAAGAAACTATCAAAGGAGCGAGGTTAATGGAAACCACGGACTCAAATCACGACACATTGCTGGCCCGCGTTAAGAGGCTCGAAATACAAACCAGAATATGGCAAATCGCCGCGCTTGTCCTTCTGGCGATAGTTGGATTTTACCGAACAGCGAACGTGAAAGCGCAGCAAAAGAGTCAGTCGGAACCGGTGCGTGGCACGACGGTCGAAGCTCAGAGTTTTCTGCTAAAAGATGCCGCGGGTGCGGTTAGGGGACAATTGACGGTCAGAGACGGCAAGGCTCAGTTTGAATTGTATGACCCGACCGGAAAGGTGACATGGTCAACGAACACCCGACCACAATTTTAGGCCGACGGGAATGGATTTCGAGCCAGTGCCCGGCAAATGAGACGTCAGGACGCAACTGACTTGTCAGCACGTCGATCTGGCCCCGCTTCAACTTCTGGCGACCCTCGCTGCGGAGGCGCCAGCAATCCTCGTCGCCCTCACGCAACGTATCGCTCGTGGCACGGATGTCTGGATCACTCATGTAAGCGACTTGACGCCCACCGCGCCCGCCGAGCAGATCGGAGATGGTCTTCTGCCGACGGCGCCGTTCCGGTCCTTGTACGTGAATAATCGGGAAGGTTTCGTCGCGCTAAATCCCCGGGCTAAGAAGAATTGCTGAACGCCTGACGTGACTGCCACACTCTCCGCGCGCAAACCGGCAAATGCCTGATTTATCAGGTCGCCCATCTACCCAATTGGGCTCGTTCGTCGGGAACGAGCGCCCTCTTACTTCCTACTCTTTCCTCGCGCTGTTGGATGCACGTGCTTTTGCGACTACGTCGTCGAATCGCGGGTCGCCGTGGAGGGACTTCAATTCAGGATCAGCTGAAAGTTGTCCGGGTGAGATGAGACCGTTTTCGATAGCGTGGTTCAGATCGGCAAATGCTTCATCCGGCCGACCTCTCGCAGCCTCAGTACAGGCAAAGTTGTACCAAGCCTCGGCCACTGTGGCCGGCTGATTTGTTTTCCCAGCCGTCTCGATCACGTCGCGAAACACTTTCTCCGAATCTGCATACCGTCCCTCTCGGCTGAGACCCAACGCTTCCATCTCCATGCTCTGCAACGTGGAGTTGTGGGTTGGACCTAGCACGCGGGTTTTGATCTCAATTACTTGATTCTGGATTTTGTCCGCTTCGGAGTAATGGCCTTCCTTTGCCAGTGTGAGGCCAAGCATTGTCATGGCCCTAAGAGTTTGGGGATGTTCGGGCCCCAGCACGCGACGCTGAGCGGTAATCACGTCGGAGTACAACCTTTCAGCTTCTGGCAGGCGACCCTCCTCCTCCAGATTCTCAGCCGCGTGGGACATCGAAAGCAGGGTCGCGGGATGGTCCGGCCCTAGAGTTCGCTTCTGCGCTGCGATCAGTTCGCCGTAAGTCTGATCTGCCTCCGCATACCGCCCCTGGGGCGTCAGGGTTTCTGCCAACTCATTCAAAGTGTTAAGGGTTTGAGGATTGTCTGGGCCGAGTACTTTCCGCTCCGCGTTCAGTGTTTGGCGGAACACGTTTTCAGCGTCGGCGTGACGCGCTTCGTTGGCATAAACATAACCAAGGCGATCCATGGATGCCAAAGTGTCGGGATCCTTGGGACCGAGGACCTGACGCTGGGCCTCGATTGTGTTTTGCAACAACTTTTCCGCTTCGGGCAAATTCCCCTGAGCCCGGAGGATCTGGGCCAGATAACTTTCGCTCGCCAATGTTTCCCGATTTCGTTCTCCAAAATGTGAGCTTTGAATCGCCAGCGCATGTTCGGTCAAATCTTGCGAGCGGCCATACAAGCCCAGCCCTGTATACGTCTGCGCCATGGTTTCCATCAACTGCGCCTGGAGCTGCGGGTCCTTATTCAGGTTGTCACCGATTTGTTGCGAGGCCCTGTCGAGAATTTCGCGGGCGGTAACCGAGTTTCCGCGCGCCTCGCTTGGATTTGGCACCTTGAAGATGCCGGTCATAAATTGAGTGATGCGGTCTGCGCGGTCTCGTTGTTGCCGAATCTTGCGCAGCTCAATCGCTTGAGCTGCAGCAAAGCCGATTAGCAACACCAGTCCCGCTGCGGCAACTGACACACTCACACGATGACGCCGGACATATTTGCGTGTGCGATAAGCGATGCCGGCTGGATGTGCAGAAACGGGCGCATTCCGCAGATAGCGGTCAACGTCGGCGGCCAGTTCCAGAGGCGTGGCGTAGCGCCGGTTGCGGTCCTTCTCGAGCGCCTTCAGAACGATGCAATCGAGGTCTCCGCTTACCTGCCTAACCAGCATCCGCGGCTCATTTTGGCGCTTGTGAGCCCGTCTGGCCAACGTAGCCGGGTCCTGTTTGCGGATCTTCGTGCTCGGCTTGAGCGGATCAATCTCGCGCAGTTGCCGCATCGATTCATAAAACGGCTGGTTCTTCCATTGGCTCATATCGAACGGCTGGTCGCCAGTGAGCAGAACGTAAAGGATCACGCCCAGCGAGTACACATCCGTTCGTGTATCAATGTCGACGCTGCCATCGGCCTGCTCCGGACTCATGTATCCGGGCGTCCCGACCCAATCGCCGGCGCGCGTCATCATGGTTTCATCGCTGATCTGCGGCCCGACGGCTTTGGCCAATCCAAAGTCGATGATCCGCGGGATCGGCTTGCCATCGACTTCCTTGACGAGAATGTTGGCCGGCTTTAGATCGCGGTGGATGATGGCTTTCTGATGCGCGTGCTGAACCCCTTCACAAACTTGGAAAAAGAGTTCCAGACGCCGCCTGATCGTGAGGCACTTTTCGTCGCAGTATTTCGTGATTGACACGCCGGTTACATACTCCATCACGAAGTAGGGCTGGCCGTCCGGTGTTGCTCCGGCGTCGAACACCTTAGCGATGGCAGGATGATCCATCATGGCGAGCGATTGTCGTTCAGACCGGAAGCGCTGCAAGAGATCGTCGTCGTACCGCCCGACTCTAATCAGCTTGAGAGCGACTTGGCGCTGCACGGGCGCGGTCTGTTCGGCGAGCCAGACCTGTCCCATACCTCCTTCGCCGAGCCGGCGTAGAAGTTTGTATGGACCGATGAACGTCGTTTCTGGAGTTGCGGTTCCGCCAGTCAGTCCGGATGGCGTGCTGGCGATGGTCGTCATGAGATCCAGGGTGACTGAAGGAATGCTTGGACTTTCCGCTGCCGCAGAGTTTGGATCGAGGTCTCTTGCCTGGCCGTCGTCTTCGCTCATAGCCGCTCCAGAACGAATCGAAAAACCGGCTGAAGTCTAACAGATGCGGGACTGTCCTGCCGGCGCAGTTGGCGGATGGAATCTACCTCCGCGGTTCAACGAGTCGGATCATCTTTTTTGTCAAGTTCTGGACTAACGAAAAACCATTCCTGAACTTCTTTCAGTCTTGAACGAACAATTCCATCAATTACAACCTGGAGTATTTCCATCAGGGGAGGGGCGAGATGCTGAAGGGGTCGATCCGGCAGAAGAGACACAAGAACAAATCAAATCCAGGAAAAAGCCCCTCCGAAACCGAGGATGGGGCACCCGGCGCTCATGCTTGGCAACGCGTCGCCCAGTGATTGGCGGAATCAGACAGCGAAGTCTTCTGTAGCCACGTCCCTCGCGATGGACCGAGATTGGGCGGGCAGTCCCCGCATTTATCGTTAACCATGCTCAAGGCCGGAATCCCAGCGAATATCCAGTTTGATCCGATATTATGGATGTGCCCGATCACCGAAGTCGTTTGATGGCTCTCAGATAGGCTAGGAAACGACGAGGATTTTCCATGGTAATGCCAGGCTTGAAGATTCGCCGTGATGCCGCTCGCCGCCGATTCTGGTTGGCGATGTCGGGTTTTGTCGTGGCGCTTGCGCTGCTGCCCTTTTCCTACAAAGTCGAACGCCGCCTGGAGACAGCTGTTCACATCAAGGGCGGAGAATCCGGAAAAGTTGACCTGGAACTGGCGCAGCATTTCCAGTCTCCGTACGCCCATCGCCTGGTTCTGGTGATCAGTGGTATTCCCGATCCCGATTCAGCAGAGAGCGCAGATGCATTGAGCTTCTTAACCAGTTCATTGCGAAGCGTGCCTGGAGTGTCGGGTGCCGTCTCGAGCCTGGATTGGCCGGATCCTCTGTTCACTGGGGACAATGGCGGGGCCTTGATCATCGTCGGGCTGGACCCGCACGATGAAACTGTCGAGGCGTTGGTCCCCAAACTGAGGACAAGAGCAGACTGGATGGAAGGTCAGCTGAGGTCGCAATACCCCAATATCAAACTGGAGATTACCGGTGAAACGCCACTGACCTTCGATCTTCGCAAGGTCAGCGCAGATGACGTCAAGCATGCCGAGGAACGAGCGATGCCGGTAACTCTCTTGCTGCTGTTGCTGGCTTTCGGCAGTCTTGTGGCCGCGGTATTGCCGCTGGGGATTGGAGTACTCTCCATCTCGATGGCGTTGGGTGCGGCTGCGCTACTCGCGCGTTATCTGCAGCTGTCGATTCTGGTGCAGAATCTGGCGACGATGCTCGGCCTTGGCTTGGGCATCGACTATGCATTGCTGATGGTGAGCCGGTTTCGCGAAGCCTTGGTCGAGGGATATGATCCCGGTGACGCTGCCGATATTGCTGCCGGGCAAGCGGGGCGGACGCTGATAATCTCGGCCACGACAGTTGCAATCGGATTTTCAGCGCTTCTGCCTGTGCCCATCAGCGAACTGCGCTCCATCGGGATAGCGGGCCTGCTGGTAACCTTTCTGAGTGTCATACTGTGTACGTTCATTTTGCCTTGGGTGCTTGGCCTGCTAGGGCATCGCATCAATGCCGGCAGGGTGCGCCTTCCAGGAAGACGACTCAAAACCCGCCACACTCTCTGC
>Ga0210388_10001486_pt1 | contig 18438 bp, 12 predicted proteins | sample IncBWC19OmetaG_FD_155485 | JGI IMG/M metagenome (GOLD analysis project Ga0210388, IMG submission 155485) | Forest soil microbial communities from Barre Woods Harvard Forest LTER site, Petersham, Massachusetts, United States - Inc-BW-C-19-O ... | reverse complement strand
TTCCGGTCTGCACAACGTTAGAACTCTCACCATCCAATTGGTTACGAGAAATTCGGAGGGTGTCCGAACCTGATGCCTCGTCTGGAATGATCGGGGCGCGGGCGCTGGGGAGCGAAGGGATGCTCCCCGATGGGCCTCCCCGCCTCCATAGCTGCATCTTCAACGAAGATGCGACAGCATCAATGACCTGCTTTTGCGTGCTCCAACTCCGCCAGCACGTCGTCCGCAGTGGTTCGATCTCCATGAGCCCGGCTGATCTTGCGAAAAAACACTACGTCTTGCCGATCGATCAGGAGGGTGGTTGGGTATGCGGTCTCTTTCGGCGCGTCCCAGCGGAGGCCATACTGATTCGTAAATTTATAGTCCGGATCGATCACTAGATGCAGATTTGCGGGTAGCTCGTTCTCCTTCGCAAGGAACTCTTTGGCTCGTTGATCGAGATCGGCAGGCGGTCCCGGGTACACAAGAAGTACCTGTACGCCGAGCGCGGCAAACCTATCGGAGTTCGTCACAAAGTCATGTACCTGCCGCTGACAGTACGGGCATTGATAGCCCGGGAATCCACGAAGAACGATCAGGACGACCGTCCCCTTGGACGTAAGACCGGAGAGACTTAGAGGGTGGCCTTCTGGCGTAGATAAAGTGAAATCAGGGGCCTTTTGCCCGATATCGGGCGTTTCGGCTGCGACGAAGAGTGAGACGCCGAGGAGCAGCGCCAGTGCCACCGACGCCCAGGTTGTTTTGTGAGACATTTCAGGCTCCCATTCAACTAGACCGTCACCGCTAAGCGGACGAAGCTGCGACGGCATTTATCCTGCTTGTTTTCTGTTCGAGTCGAGTTGCCTAGGAAGGTTACAGACAATATCCGCCGCGGCTAAGTGGGTGTTTGAGCGATTGGGCGAATGACAGATTTCGTATTACCGTTTCGGTGCTTCTCGCGGAGCTGGCAGGACGCTTCCAACAATTGATGGTCCGTTCACATTTCTGTGTAACCTTTGCGGTGAATTGCGCTCAAACGTGCGGCACACAAAGTGAAGTAGAGCCAGGTAAATCCTGCGCCTTCTCTCTCACTCTCTACGATCAACGTCACAATTATCAACGTCCAACACGCTTCGCGTGTGGCCCAACTGAAAGAAAGGCATATCCTTATGAAGAATTCCATACAATCGCTCGCATTGGCCGCCGCTGTGGCAGGTTTGATGGGTGGCACCTCGGTCCGTCTGAACGCTCAGACAACGCAGGCAGATGGCGCCGCTACCACGGCGCACGCCGGAGTCCTGCTCGTTCAGGACGCTCCCGTTGCCAAGCACTCCTGCAAGGGCAAGAATGATTGCAAGGGGCAGGGCGGCGGCAAGAATGCCGGCAAGAACGACTGCAAGGGTAAGGGTGGCTGTGCAACCGACGGCTCCAAACCTCCCAAAAAGGCCTGAGTATCTACGTAGCTGGAGGCTTGAGCCGCTTTCAAGCCTCCAAGCGTGCAGTGAATTGTTGCCCTAACGGAGTGAGTGATGCCAGCCAATCGTTTCAATGGATTCAGCGACTACGGCGTAGGAATCGGCCTGCGAATGCCTCACTACGACCATATTTTTGCCGAGAAACCCGTTGTCGATTGGTTTGAGATCATATCCGAGAACTACATGGTCGATGGCGGCCGGGCATTACAGACACTTGATCAGATACTCGAGCGATACAGGGTAGTTCAACATGGCGTGTCAATGTACTTTGGTTCGGCACAGCCGTTGAATCGCGAGCACCTCAAGCGCCTAAAGACGCTCACGCGCCGAACGAAGACCCCCTGGCTCTCCGACCACCTCTGCTGGGGAAGCGTGGATGGGCGTTACACGCATGATCTCCTGCCGATGCCCTACACCTTCGAGGCCGTGAGAATAACGGCTGCGCGAATCCGTGAGGTGCAGGACTTTCTGGAGATTCCAATTGCGGTCGAAAATGTGAGCAGTTATGCGGAGTTTCACCAGTCCGAGATGACAGAGTGGGAGTTCCTGAATGAGGTGGTCGAAGCAGCGGACTGCGGGATTTTGCTCGACGTGAACAATATCTATGTGTCGTCTCAGAATCATGGCTTCAACCCGCTGGAGTACGTAAACAGCGTTCCCGCGGAACGCGTGGCCCAGATACACGTTGCTGGTCATTCGAAGTTCGAAAAGTACATCCTCGATACTCACGATCATCCCGTGCTGGATCCGGTTTGGCATTTGTATGGGCGAGCGATCGAGCGAGTGGGGCCTACTGCGACTCTGCTCGAGTGGGACGACAACATTCCCTCCTTCAACGAGGTGCACACCGAGGCGCTGAAGGCGACCAAATATCTGGAGCCCGCAGAATTGTCCGGTGTTGCAGGTACTTTGGCAGAGAAGCAAGCCGCAGAGGCTATTTACTCGTGAACCTGCTCGAGTTGCAACGGCGCATGTCTAAAGACGTGATGCGGCCGCTCACCTCAAATTTTCAGATGCAGCCGGTGACGACTGACGGGCGCTCGACGCAGGAAATCGCCGATAGCTACATCAAACCGAATAACCTGCTATCTTCCTTCGACCGCCTTGAGATCTATAACCGGCAATACTGGTTTCGAGTCATTGGAGCCGTAGCAGAGGATTACCCAGCATTGAACGCAGTGCTGGGAGAGAGGGTATTTGACCGCCTGGTGCTCGCGTACCTTCGAGAGACCCCATCGACCTCGTTTACTCTGAGAGACCTTGGCTCGAAGCTGCCCCAGTGGCTCGAGGAGCACTCTGAGTTTGCTCCCAGCCGGCAAAAATTTTTGCTGGACGTGGCCAGGCTCGAGTGGGCCTATGTTGAGGCCTTCGACAGGGCAGAGGTAGCCCCTTTGACCGCCTTGGACTTCGGCGATCTTACAGGTGGATCCAGATTGTTCCTCCAACCTCACTTGCAGCTTCTCGATCTAAACTATCCCGTCGATGAACTTGTCTTGGCCGTGCATCGGGAGGCTGGTCCAAGCGACATCATGAGCAATGCCGTCTCGGAACGCAGGCATGTCAAACGAAGCCGTCTCATTCGGATGCGCCGGTCTGCAATTCGGCTGGTTGTCCATCGTTATGAAAACTCTGTTTACTACAGGCGAATCGACCAGGAGAACTTCCTGCTGCTCTCCGCACTGCAAGAAGGTGCACTCTTAGGAGAAGCTCTCGAGAATGCTTTCCGCAAGAGCGACCTCTCAGTGGAGGACCAAGCTGCGAGGATCCAAGGGTATTTCGCACATGCGGCTGAGTTAGGTTGGTTTTGCAGGCAGCAGAGCAGCTAACGAAACGGCCAATCTCAAAGGTGTTCCTTAAAACTTTGACAATATGACGTTATGATATCTTCATGGCAGTCGCGCAGGATTCTCTTCTCTATTCACGCGTCGAAACGGTCCTCGCCAGCGAGATCGCCGACGGTGTCCTCAAGGTCGGCGATCAACTGCCGACCGAAGACAGCCTCATCGCACGATTCCAGGTCAGCCGCATTACGGTTCGCCGGGCCATTCAGAATCTTGTGAACCGTGGTCTCGTCGAGATTCGCCGCGGCAAGGGCACGTTTGTCGCGGCGCCCAAAATTACTCAGGAACTTACAGAACTGAGTGGCTTTGTGGAAGATATGCACGCAGTCGGCCGCAAACCTACCGCCCGTGTACTCGGTAGGGAGGTCGTGACCGCCGATGCGACCGTGGCGCGTCAACTCGCGCTGACCAAGGGTGAGCACGTCGTAAGAATCCGTCGCGTGCGTCTGGCCGATGGCGTGCCTATCTCCTTCGATGACACCTATCTTCCCCTGGGGATCGGCAAAAAGGTCATCACCAATAACTTGAAGGTCGAGCCTATCTTTTCGCTCCTTGAACGTAAATATGATGTTCCCCTGATCGAGGCCGAGTACAAGTTGGAAGCCGTGGCAGCCGAGACAGAGGTCGCCGCCGCGCTTCGCGTGAAGCAAGGCAGCCCGATCTTCTGCATTGAACGGACCTCGTACTCGACAGGCAATCGGCCAGTCGACTACGAAAAGCTGTACTACCGAGGCGATCTCGTCCGCTTCGTCACACGCCTGGCCCGAAAGGTTTCGCGATGAGCCAGCCTTTGACTACTCACCCGGCGATCTGCACTGCACTTGAAAACCGCTAATCCTTCCTCCTGAGATGACCGTCGATCGCCATCGGCCCGGAACCACCGAGGACGAGCGCGGCGAGGCAAGCAAGGTAGAGCAGGTTAGTCTCGTAGCCCGGTGGTCCGAGCTGGGCATGACCGGAGGCCACGCTTATCAGTTTGATCGAACTGAACCCATAGGGAAGATGTACGGTAAAGATCGCGACGAGCAGAACTGCAGCCATCGGCAAACTAGCGAGCGGGACAAGAGCTCCCAGTAAAACGGCTAGTCCTCCAAAGACTTCCACCAGAATGGTAAGCCATGCCATCAGATGAGGCGCGGGCACGCCGATTGCATTCAGGATGGCGGCGAAGACTTCAGGTCCCCTGGACAGCTTGGCCAAGCCATGCTGCATGAAGCCATACCCAACGATCAGCCGAAGCGGAATTGGAGCCCAGCGAGCGAGCGCAGATAGATTTAGGAACGCAAAGCGGTTGCTGTGTCCCTGCTCTGATAATTGGCGAACCTTCATGTTTGTTTTGGTCCTTTCAAAGAAGAGATCGCGCAAAGACCGCGATCTGATATTTATTATGATGTTATAATGTCATAATGGTTACAGACTTTCAGGCGAATTTTCGATGGCCCTGTTTTCCAGATTGTGGACTTGCCTGGATCGAACCGAATGGGTGTTGGCGGATGCACTCAGAGCCATGCGGTGCCTTTGTCGAGATGTCGAGATCGCTCGCTGCAATTTCATGAAGCATTGGCGTAAAGAGGACAAAGTTGTCACGACTGGACCAGTTGGAGTATCGACTCATCCGGAGTAAGGTGTTTCTCGAACTCCCGGCTACGTCAACTCCGGCGAATCCCCCACCCAGAATCAATATCTTTGGCGTCCGCTTCATTTCGGCATCCTTTCTGACCCGGGTTTCTGCCTGATTGAACGTCAATCCTCAGGATTCGTGCCATTCAGAGTGAGGCACCAGTCCACTATCATTATGATGTTATAATGTCATAATAATTGCAGGATATGACAAAATTTTGTGTCGACGAAACAATCCCGCTTTCAGAACCCGGAATGCCGCGTATTGAGCCTTTCGCTGCAGTGCAGCGACCTGGCTTCAGGGAAGCGCTGCAGTTCTGGTTCAAGCTGGGATGGATCAGCTTCGGCGGCACGGCAGCTCACATCGCCATCATGCATGACGAATTGGTCCAGAAAAAGCGGTGGATTAGCAACACCAGCTTCCTCCATGCACTGAGTCATTGCATGATCCTGCCGGGACCGGAGGCGCAACAGCTCGCCATCTATATCGGTTGGAAACTACATGGCAAGCGAGGCGGAGTTGTTGCCGGAATGCTCTTCGTTCTGCCCTCCATGTTCGCGCTGCTGGCCCTGAGCCTGATTTATATCAAATTCGGCAACCTGCCGTGGATCGCGGCGATGTTCAACGGCCTCAAGCCCGCCGTCATCGCCCTCGTGGTAGTCGCCCTCCATCGAGTTGCCAAAAAAACTCTGCGCGGACCTGTGCAGAGCGGCGTCGCAGCGGCCGCGTTTGCCTGCATCTGCTTTTTTGATGTCTCGTTGCTGCAGGTGATGCTCGGCGCTGTTGTTCTTGGAATCGTCCTCGGGAAGTTGTGGCCCGGTCTTCTTCACAGACCGAGCGAGGCAGGCGCCGAAGAGGACGAAGAAGGCTATTACATTAACTCAAACTCGGTAGCACCGGAGCCTGCGCCACTCCTGAAGCCAGCGGTGAAACTGATTTCAATCGTCTTGCTCCTGTGGCTTCTGCCACTTGCTGCCTTCTACTTCTTCGTCGAGGACTTCCACTTCTGGATGCGCCTGGTGCTGTTCTTTACGAAGGCCGCATTCGTGACCATCGGAGGCTCCTACACAGTCATTCCGTACGTCGCGCATGTCACGGTGTCGAAGCTGCACTGGCTGAACAGCTCCCAAATGACGAACGGCTTCGCATTGGCCGAGACAACGCCCGGGCCTCTGATCATCGTGGTGGCTTTTGTTGGATTCATGGCTGGGTACAACCACTTCCACGGCTCGCTGTGGCTGGGTACGCTGGGCCTGCTGGCAACAACGTTTTACACCTTTCTGCCCTGCTTTCTCTTCGTCTTCGCCGGTGCGCCGCTTGTGGAGCAAACACGGGGAAAGCCGACGATTCAGGCTGTCTTGGAACTAATCACTGCTGTCGTAGTCGGCGCGATCCTTGACCTGACACTCTTCCTCGGCAAGGCCGTCGTCTTTCCCTCAGGAAGAGTGACACTCAGACAAATTGATGCAATCTCCCTTGGGTGGGCGATTCTCTCGCTTGTGGTACTCCGGAGATTCAAACTTAATGTTATTAACCTAATCCTGCTGAGCATTGGGGTCGGCTTGGTCCGCTATTTTCTCGGCCTATGACCGAGCACCGCGCGCCCTGCTGGTCGGCAATCTGAATGCAAACCATATGACCAGTCATGTCAGTGAGCGCAAAATCGCCGGTCCTATTTCGAGTCGTACCTGATCTGGAAACGCGCGTTGGCCTGTTGGCAACACTGAAATCGCTTCTGACGCAGCGGTAATCGGAACTCCAGAATCCAGGGCGATTTCTTGTTAGGCATATAAGGCGCGCAGCGTCACCCCACTCCGATCCATTAAGCTTTCTTCTTTCTTGTTGTCAGTAGTGGACTTTCTTACGCCATCATTGCGTTATGTTCGGTACTCAGAAAGACCATCAAGTTGGGATCAGCTAGACATCGAAGGCGTTCATTCTGCCCGAGTCGCCAAGGATCATATTCTCGTTCTCATATCAGGTGGAGCAACGCGGTCTGGCCCATCCAAAAGCCCTTGACACTCAAGCTACAATTAAGGCAGCAACGAACCAGCAAGAAGATCCGGCCACCAACCGGATCTTTCGTACTTTAACCGACCCGTGCACACCGAAGTCCGAACCTAAAGTCTTTTATTCAAATACTTTGTGCAAAAATGAAGGGGAGGGTAGTCGGTGGCACGGGAGAACCTGGGTACGAAAACCCTCAGTTCGGGGCGATTATTTCTGCGGTTGGAGGGGGGCTTTGCCCTCTTTGCGGGGCAGGAAGCGGTGCGCAAGCACTGCATTGGCTTCGTCGTTGCGGCCGCTCTCACGGAGGGCCTCGACCAACGCGCGAACAAGGGGCTCCGGCATATTTGCGGGGTCCGGGAAGAGCTTCATCATCTCTGCGCGCTGGGCTGGGGTTTTTCCTGTCTGCTGCATCGCCTGATTGAGTCCTAGGTAGAGTGCTGCGTTGCCGGGCTCCATCTGGAAGCCGCGCTGAAACTCGGCGGCTGCCTCTGCGGGCCGCTTCTTCACTTCGAGGAGGACGCGTCCCACACTGGCCTGCAGCGATGGAATCTTCGGGTTGAGCGATTCGGCTATCTTCCATTCCTCGAGGGCGGGATCCGCGATTCCCTTGGAAAAAAATAACGTGCCGAGGAGAAAGTGCGCGGACGCATCTGATGCGTTGAAAGCCAGCGCAGCATGCAGGACGGTGATCTCGTCGGGCTCGCTTGGGAAAATATAGCGAAGAGGCATTTGCGAGGCTGCTGCGTAGTCAGGCGCTCCGGACTTGCCCAGCTTTTCGCGGCAGTATCCGCGATAGTAGGCTAGCAGGGGATCGGTGGAAGGCGAGGGCGCGCCGGGTTCGGCGTCCTCTGGAGCCACCGTGGGATAGCTGCGGTTGAGCAGTTCCAACGAATCGGTGTAGAGGCCCAGGCGGTTGTACTGCAGCACGAGGTTCAGGATTCGGTTGGTGTCCGCGGCGAGGTGCCGGTCGAGCTCTGGTCCCGCTGGCTTTACCAGGGAGCCGACTTTTGCAGATTCGTTGCGCAGGAACAGGCTCGTCGGGTAGCGTGCGAGAGACCTGCCGGCAAGATCGCGGGCCGCCTCCAGGTTTCCTGTGGCGCGTTCTAGCGCCATGGTCTCCTCGATGCAACGAAGGTCATCGGGCTTGGAATTAGCATCGGAAGAAACCGGACAGGCCGCATCCAGCACTTTGAGAGCTCCGACGGCGTCGTGTTGCTTGGCCATCAGCTCCGCCAGCAGCAGTCCGGCGGCCGCCCGGAACGATGGCGAGTTGTAGGCGGCCTCTAGTTCGATGCGAGCATCGGCAGGATGATCGAGCGCGGTCTCGGCGATTCCGCGATAGTAGTGGGTCTCGCCGTCCGAGCTATCGCGCTCTTCGGCCTTGCGAAGAAGCGTCGTTGCCTCCTGATAGCGCCATAGTCCGTCAGCAAGCCGACCGGCAGCCTTGAGCAGTGCCACGCTGGCGGGAAACTTTGCCAGTCCCGAACGATAGGCGTCCCACGCATTGAGGTAGTCGCCGTGCAACTCAAGATCGGTCCCGCTTTTGAGAAAGTCTCCCTCGGCCCAGAACTTGGGATCGGGTGGCTGAATTTGAGGCCGCGAGCCGGTCTTGGCGCTGTCGCGCGGCACGAAATCGTAGACGCCCTCGGTGTGCTTCAGTAGCGGTTCGCCGCCAGCACTCGCAAGCAGAAAGGTGTAGGTCTTGTCCGTTGGCAGGTCCGCGATCTGGTGTGTCCACGTGACAGCAGGACTGAGCGAAGCCTCTTCTTCGAAGACGTTCTTCTGTCCGTCGGAGACAGTGATCTTCGCTCCGGGGATGGCCCGGTTTGCGTTGAAGCCAACTTTGAGGGCGATCTTCCCGTCCTTCTGGCGCGTCCGCTCCAAGGCAAGCACGCCGTTAAGGTTCGCCCTGGCGATGGATCCGATGCCGCGCGCCGGCATCCAGAACTCGGTGAAGCGGATGGACTGCCGAGGTTCAAGAAATTCGTAGGTCGTCTGATCTCTGAACAGCCCTGACTGCACCTCCACGTAGCTGCTGTTGTTGTCGGAGAGCCGGTTACGCCAATCGAGCGCGTTGCTATCGGTACCCCAGGAGAAGAGCTTTTTTGACGGCACCGCCTTGGGGTCCGCCCAGTGGACGACTCCGGAATCGGTATGCGGGCTGTAGACTCCCATGAAGGGTTCGGAGCTGCCGTAGGCGAAGGCCTCAAAATCGCCCACTTGATTGGCGACCAGGCTGAGGTCCTTTCCCTTAGAATTGACCGGCCAGGTATCGATGTTGGCGCCGCCGTCTTCGATCGTGAACTGCGTCGGGTAATAGATTCTAGAGTCGTTCCAGACTTCGACGCCGGCGTTGTTCCACCAGAAGAAATGATGGCGGGCGTCGCTATGATTGGACAGAGTGACGTGCTCTTCGAGTAGCGTGCTTCCGGGACGCAGAACGATCTCCACCGTCCAATCCATCCCGTACACGCGGTCGCGATTTCCTACCGTTACGGAGGCGCTGCCATCGGCCGCACCGCTGTAGGACCAGTCGACCGGGGAGATCGACACCCAGTTGTGAGAGATGGGGAAGTTGAATTCCTCGCCGAAGGCGGACCATGCGCCCCGGTAGGCGATGATGGCTTTCTTGAAGGAGGGGTTCGCGTAGAACATCGGCTTGCCGTTGATCTTGTCCACACAAGTGTAGATATGGCCGCCGAGTTGGGGAAGGACGGTGCACTTCAGGTATTCGTTTTCGAGATAGAGTGCGTGCCACGAATGGACCGTTTCGGTAGCGCGTATGTCCTGTCGCATGGTGTAGGGGTAGTCTTCGACCTCGGCGAAGGTATCGAAGTTCGGGTTCTCGTCAGGAGGACCTTCGTCAGACGCCGCCAGCGGCATGGTTCCTTCCCACACCTTTACCTGACCGTTCATCTTCAGGGCGCTAATGCAGAGAAGAATCCAAAGCAACAAAGCAGGCCGCATCACTTCTCCTTGGTTCCCCCAAACTCTAGCATCCTGCCTTTAGCAGTGTGCCGATTTAGGCGCCTGGTGCACACAAGGAATTCGCCGTCTTCGCCCGAGTCGACTATTCAGGTCCTTTCAGCGTTTCATGCGAGTTACGCGCTACCAGACATAAGTTGCAACTGATCCTGCGCCGAGCGATGTGGTGAACGCCTTGGCGTGGTCGCGAACAGTGAAGGTCTGCGCGGCCGCGGTGATGTTCGACACGATGAGCACCTTCTTGCCCGTGGTGGTCTTGAAGGCCACGTTGGGGAGTTGCTCAAGGTCATTTGACCCGATGCGAATGGAGCCGGGGCGAACAAATTTCGACGCGTGAGCAAGCGTGTAATAGGCGACCTGGCGAGTTACATTATCGCCATCGATAGTAATCGCACCTACGCAGCCGGTACATCCGCCATCATTGGTGTGCGGGCCGTTCTGAGGGTCGGCAGCGAGGTTCCAAAGCAGAATGTTTCTGCTCCAGTTGCGGGAGACACCGATGATGACCCTCGCAACGGGCTTGCTTACGTTCATCGTAGTACTGCCGCTATGCTCGGTTACGGATTGCTCTGTGAAGTAGAGGTTCTTCGTGGGGAAGGCGTCGTGCACTTGAGTCATTGCATCGACCGTACCGCCATAGAGATGAAAACCTGTGCCATCGATGTACTTGTTTGCGGCGGGGTCTCTCAGGATTGAGAGAGGATAAAGAGGGTGGTCCAGGTTGTGGTCGTATAGAACGATTTTGGTCTTGATGCCTGCTTTCTTGAATGCGGGGCCCAGATCGTTCTTGATAAAGTCGTCCTGCTCTGATTCGAGCATGAGCATACTGGGCGTGTTCTTTTCGTTCAACGGTTCGTTCTGGATAGTAAGCGTGTCGATGGGGATACCTTCGGCCTGCATTCCCTGGATGTATTTTACAAAATAGGTTGCGTAGGCGCTGAAGTATTCAGGTTTCAGAACGCCGCCTCTTGCCACGCCACTCGTCTTCATCCACACCGGTGCGGACCATGGAGAGGCGAGTATTTTGATCTTTGGATTGATCGCTAAAATCTCCTTTAGGACGGGAATGACGTCTGCGCTGTCGGGGGCAAGGCTGAACTTCGTCATACCCGGATCGGTCTGGCCTTCGGGCAGGTCGTCGTAGGAGTAGACATGGTCATTCATATCCGAGGCACCGACACTGACCCGGATGTAGCTGCTTCCGATGTTATTGCCATCGTCGGCGTAGAGTTCGTGCAGAATAGCAGCGCGTTTTGCAGGATCCATGCGTGACAGTAGCTGAGCGCTGCCACCGGTAAGCGCAAAGCCGAAGCCATCTATTAATTGATAGGTCTTCGCGTCATCGACGCTGATGACTAGATCGCTTGGCGGAGAGCTCGTGAAGCTCAAAGGCGGCGTCTGTAATTGCAAGAGGGCCGACCTATCCTGGTTCGTCAACCAGACTGAGACCTCTTTCTGCGCCTGCGACGGCAACGGAATCAAAGTTAAGATGAGAAACAAGAAGAGGTTTGTTGTCTTCAATCCCATTAGGCTCCCTCGCCAGTAGCTTTTGTGTGTTCGATATCTGTGACACTTTCGCTCCGATTGCCGCGCGGTGGATAATCGAAGGTCTCTCTCGAGCGAAGAGATGTCGGCAGGATCGAATCGCGTTGAAAGTTGCAAAACCGGCTCTCTCTGACACATCAGATTCACCGAGCCTTCGTGAAGTTGAAATACGCTAGATTCATGTTTCCTCCCGTAGCAATATGGACTGTGAGAACGTTCTTGCCTGCAGGGAGCTGCAATCTTACGACGCCTGGCAAGATGTTCCAGTGGTGCCACTGCCGCCAAGCGATAGGATCGGAAGTATTGAATGTTGACGCGACCGGGATGGGTCCGCCGGAAGGCTCACCATTCACGTCGAGTGTGATGCTTCCGCCACGATTCGATGTGTACAAGAGATCGGCAACGTAGACGCCGGCATGCGCAACTTGAACGGTAATGTTAAACCACTCGCCGGGTTCGGTCCATCCAACGTAGAGCTGGTTCTCCGGTGGCTGAACAAGGTTGTAAGGATTATTGTCAATCTCATCGTGGAACTTGGTGTAAGAGATATCGACGCCCTCGTTCATTCGAAACTCGTTCAAGTACGTTCCATCTGCGGGATTTAGGCCGCCGCTGCCATTATTTTTAGCGTCTGTATCGTGGTAGGCGACACCTTCGCCGCCGAGGTCATAGTAGGCGCATTCCACTCTTCCGGGAATCGCCTGTGCCCCCCGTTTGTAGCGGCTGTCTTGATAAGGTGTTCCTTTGTAGCGGTCCTGGTAACTTTGTCCGCCAGCGTGGAGTACGATCGCCGTGTTGGCGACTACCAGCGCTGACAACCTCAAACTCAATCGCATATTTTTCCTTCCATAAGACTTTTAAGGCCAACCGACCAAGAAACAACCCCGTCACGCGTCACACAACTAAAGGTGCCTTGGGCGTGCTCGGCAGCGGATCAGGCAAAATTAGATGAATTTCCTCAGCGCTCGACTGTAAACATTGCATGCTCTCCAGCAGTGGAGTCGTCCCCGAGCCACAGATCGAAAACGCCAGGTTCAATTGACCATCGGTGAGTTTGCGGACTCCAGAAGCCGAGATCATTCGTATCCAAGGTCAGTGCTACGGTCTGTCTCTCACCTGGCTTGAGTGTCAGGCGACGGAAGCCTTTGAGTTCCCGGACCGGACGCGAAGCACTACCAGATCGTTGATGGGTATAAAGCTGCACCACCTGATCGCCTGCAACGGGGCCGACATTCTGAACGTCCGCCGAAACTATTACTGATGAGCCCGACTTCACGCTCGAAGCGCTGATCTTAAGCCCACTCATCGTAAATTTTGTGTAGCTCAGTCCATATCCGAATGGATAGAGCGGCGCGCTCGACCCGTCCCAGTACCGTGTATTCGGAGCTTCCGGGATTTGCGTAAGGTTATGCGCGTAAAAAATTGGCACCTGCCCAACGTTAAGCGGCCAAGTCACAGGAAGCTTGCCGCCTGGATTTACATCTCCCCATAGCAGATCGGCGATCGCATTTCCCCCTTCAGTGCCTGGATACCACACATCAAGGATTGCTGAAACATGCTGCGAGGCCCATGTAATGTCAAGGGGCCTGCCGTTCAGCAGAACCAACACCACAGGCTTGCCCGTAGCGACGGCCGCCTCCAACAATTCCTGCTGCTTTCCAGGCAGCGCAAGGGACGAGCGCGAAGCGCGTTCGCCGCTCATCGTCTGCGCCTCTCCCAGAACCATCACGGTGACGTCCGATTGCTTAACCATTTCGATAGCGCGTTCAAACTCTTCCTTACGTTCGGCATCCGTAGTCAGCGCAGGCTTAGGATCGGGAAACTGGTCGTCGAAGATAGATGGCCCACCGCGGTCAATCTCAACACCCTTTGCCGATGCGATCTTGATAGCGGGCCCGAGTCGTTTGCGAATGCCCTCGAGTACAGTAACCGCGTCGGCGGGGTGGCTAGCCAAACTCCATGAGCCCAGAATGTCTGGCTTCGAATCAACGAGAGGTCCGACTATCGCAATGGACTTGAGCGATCTCTGAAGCGGTAGTAGGTTGCCCTCATTACGAAGAAGCACAGCACTACGTTCTGCAGCCTGGCGCGCGGCCGCACGTTGCGGAGGCGAGACTAGCTCTTCGGCTGATCGCGAGGGAGAAACATAGGGGTGCGCGAACAACCCGAGCCGGTATTTCATCGTCAGGACACGGCGAACAGCCTCATCAAGAGTCGACTGCTGCACTAGCCCTTGTTTCACTGCCGAAGCCAGTTCGTCGCGATAGGTGTGCGATGTCATCTCCATATCCACACCTGCATTTACCGCGCGGACAGCCGCGTCCTTCGCACCGTCTGCGAAACCATGCGTCGTGAGGCTCTTTATCGAGTCCCAGTCGCTGACTACAAAACCATCAAACTTCCATTTGTCCCGCAGTACGTCTTGCAATAGAAAGCGATTTCCTGTTGCCGGCACGCCGTTGAGGTCAACATAAGCGGACATCAAAGAACCTACGCCGGCGCGGATCGCGGCTTCGAATGGCGGCAGATAGACGTTCCACAACTGTTCGTCGGAGATGTCCGAGGAGTCGTAGTCGCGGCCCCCTTCGGCCGCGCCATATCCGGCAAAGTGCTTCACGCACGCGAGAATGTGGTCCGGGCTTCCGATGGCGTCGCCTTGAAAGCCTCGCACTTGGGCCGTCGCCATTCGTGAGCCAAGGAACGGGTCCTCTCCTGCTCCTTCCATAATGCGGCCCCAGCGCGGATCGCGCGCTATGTCAACCATTGGTGCAAACGTCCAGTTGATCCCAACCGAGCTAGCTTCTCTCGCCGCCATGCGCTGGACCGTCTCCACCTCGGCGGGGTCCCATGAAGCTGCCAGTGCCAACGGCACCGGATAGATGGTACGAAAGCCGTGAATCACGTCGAATCCGAAGATCAGAGGGATATGCAGCCTGCCCTTCTCCACCGCAAGATGCTGGAGGCGATTGATCTCCTTAGGATCGGTTATGAACAGGAACGATCCCACCTCGCCCTTCAGGACCAATTCATCGCGGAACTCCTTATCAGGTGTATTGAGCGCAACTTGGCTCATCTGCCCTATCTTCTCTTCAAGTGTCATTTTATGAATGAGGTCGTCTACAAAACGACTTGCAACGGCCCCATCCGTGAGTGTGGCTTCCAGGTCCGATCGCCCTTGCGTTTGAGCTTTCAGCGATAGTGCTCCGATATGCGGAAGACAAAGGCAAACCATGCCGAGCCAGCGCAGCACACGTAGCGGGTGATGAAGAGACATGCTTGACACTCCTCGTCCAATGACTCCAAATGGGTTCTGTAAAGTCAATCCTGGGATTGACTGATTCGTTCGTCTTGCAATTCCAAGCGTCGCTACAACAGATAGCACGTGGCGCCCAGATAGACAAACGTTTGTCTAGCAGGGAGGCGAATGACACTGTTGGCAAATAGTAGGCGTCCTGAAGAATATAAATTTGTAACAGTTCGGCGTCCCAACTATCGTAGCAACTGGTTGAACCATTGGTTTTTCTCTTTTATGTGCGTGATTGCTGAAAGATGGCGATTTTTACTAAAACGCATTAGCACAGGGTCTCCAGGCGCTTTAGAAAAACCGTTTCTGAGGTTCTACCACTTTGACCAAAAATGTTTCTTCGAAAAAAATCCTCTCTTTTTTTCCTTAGAAAGAGCTTGACGACCGCTCTTCCCTCAGTGCTAAATGGTTGCGCACGTTTTTGTGTAGAAAAAGATAAGCGTTTGTCTTGATAAGAACTTCAAACTTTTGGATGGGCCGAAGGGTTTCGGCTTGATAGCTCGATGGGTTTGAAACGAAATAGACGCAATAAGTTACGGTCAGCAGCAACAACTTCTGGAGGCAACATGATGAAGCTAAGATGGTCAACCACGGTCCTCGCAGTCCTTCTTTGGGCTGGATTTGTAGGAACAGCTTTTGGACAGAGCACCAATTCCGCTGATATCAGCGGTATCGTGACCGACACTACGGGCGCTGCGGTACCCGGGACGACGGTTACAGTGCTCAATATTGCAACTGGGGTATCGAAGAACCTCGTCACTAACGACGCGGGTGTCTACGACACGTCTTCGATCGTCACTGGAACCTACAAAATCACCTTTTCAAAACCAGGATTTGCAACGCTCGTGCGGTCCTCCGTCACCATCGAGGTCGGCCCTACGACAATCAACGAGCAGCTTGCTGTTGGAGGCGTATCGCAGGAGGTCGTGGTTAACACGGATGTTCCTCTGCTGAAGACCGAGAACGGCGAGCAGACGATCACGCTTTCCGCTGAAACACTGCAAGCTCTGCCGGAGGTAGGACAGGACTGGACCAGCTTCAGTATTCTTCTTCCAGGAGCAGCAGGGGCCCCCGGCGGCTCCCAGGGCGCTCTTGCACAAGCCGGCAGCACCGCACCGGGAATTACAGTCGCGGTCAACGGAAATCTTCCCTACAGCACGGTACTGTCAGACGGGGCGGAGACGACTCTGCCTGCCAGCGCAAACTCTGACATCCTTACCCAGGAGACGATCCAGGAGCTTCAGTACAGCACCTCAGCGTTCTCTGCGCAGTATGGCGTAGGAGGCATCTTATACAACCAGATCAGCAAAGGTGGGACAAACAGATTCCACGGCGCGGCGTACGAGTATTTCCAGAATGACGCACTTGATGCCTTCAACTATAACTTTGGCGGGACACCAACAAAGTACCTCCGCTATAACAACTTCGGCGGCTCTATCGGTGGGCCGATCCTCAAAGAAAAGCTCTTCTTCTACTTTAACTACGATCACATCATTCAACACGGCGGCACGTCAGCCACCCTTTATACGATTCCGACTACCGCTGCTATGAACGGAGATTTCACAGGACAAGCAACAATATACGATCCCACGAAAACAACGACTCAAGCGACAGGTACTTACCTGTATCCGGGCCAGACAGTACCGTCACAATGCCCGTGCGTTATTCGCCAGTCTTTTGCGGATGAATATGGCAATGGCAACAAGATTCCAGCAAGCCGATTCGATCCCGTAGCCGCGGCGATTCAAAAGTATTATCCCGCTTCCAACGCGCCAGGCAGTCTGAACAGTTCGGGCCTTCTCACCAACAACTATACCTACACCTCTCCTTCGTCGAACCCATTTATCCGGTATTTCGGCCGGCTCGACTATCAGGTCAAATCCAACAACAGGATCACGATCTCGGAGAGTGAGGGAGATAATCCTGGGTTCAGCTTTGGTGCGGGCGTCTGCCCGATTGGTTGCCAGACTAACGATGTGAGCAAGCAAAATGCTCAGATTTCAGACGTGTGGATCATCAGTCCGCGCATGACCAACGAAGTCAGACTGGGCTACACCAATCAGCTCAACTTCTTCGTGCCTCAGACACTTGGGCTGGGATATCCAGCCAAGATCGGATGGCAGTTTGCCCAGGCGAACAACTTCCCGAGCCAAAACATCACTAACTACAGTGGAGCAGTTCTTAACTCCGCAATCAACGCGGTCTATAAAGAGCATGCCTATGATCCCTCCGACGTGGTCACCTTTATTACTGGTAAGCACATTCTGCACTTCGGAGGCGAGTTCCTGATCTATCAGAACAACTCCACTTCGTGGGGAAATATCAACGCAGGAACGATGGCCTTTACAGGTTCGTATACATCGGAGGGTGTGGCGACGGGCCTGAATAACAGTCAAACCGGACTTTCCTATGCCGACTTCCTGCTGGGTCAGACGCAGAGTTGGAACGCAGGCGTTACGCCGGAGTACGGCGGCAGGTTGAAGCTTCCTCAGATATTTGCTCAGGACGATTGGAAGCTGCGTCCCAATCTGACGGTGAATGTGGGCCTGCGCTATCAGATCCAGACCGGCTGGAGCGAGGTCAAGGGCAACGAAGCTTCCTTTGACCCCACAGTTCAGAACACCGCGACCGGCACTCTCGGTGCCATGTGGTATGGATCCACCAAGGCGAACGGCCGTGGGCGGATTCAGAACGGTGTATATGACACCTTCCTGCCTCGGCTTGGATTCGCCTACCAACTGAATCCCAATACGGTGATTCGGGGCGGGTTTGGCCTTTACGCCTATAACTGGAGCAACGACACCTACAATGGCGGCGTAATGGGAGGAGCGTTTGGTTCTAAGGGTAGCGTCACGGACACTACAAATGGGATTACACCGGTTGTGATTCTTTCAGCATCTGGTTCAAATCTTCCTTACATCGCCGCTACTACCGATCCAACTGCCTACAACGGCCAAAATGTGAACTATGTTCAGTATCACCAACCGGTTGGTGGGTCCTATCAGTGGAACTTCCAACTGCAGGAACAAATTAATACAAACATGGTGGCTTCTTTGGCCTATGTGGCGAGCCACGGACACGACCTTCCTTTCCCGGTCGATCTCAACCAGGTCCCTCAGAGTAAGCTGGCGCCAGTTGATAACCAGTTCCGGCCTTTCCCACAATTTGGGACAATCAGCATATCCGGTACGGCGCCTAACCTGAACGCAATCTCAAACTACAACTCGCTACAGGCTGTGATCCAGGAGCGCCTTAGCCATGGACTCAGCTTCAACTTCAGCTATGTCTGGTCGCACTTCCTCGACGACATGGACTCCTCGGGTTGGGGAAGTCGTGGAGGCGCTGAGACTTGGCAGAACGCTTATAGCCCATCTGCAAACTACGGTAACTCGAACTTCGATGTCAGGAACGCTTTCAAGGGTAATGCCATTTACCAACTGCCCTTTGGGACTGGCAAGCAATTCCTGAACAACAACCGTCTGGTCGACGAGATCCTCGGAGGTTGGCAGATCTCCGGCACGCTTGTCGTTCAGAGTGGTCAACCCTTTACTCCATCGATGAGCAACGGCACCAACGCTTACTCGCTTGGCGGCAACAACTTCAAATGGTATCCGAATCTTGTCGGGAATCCGTCACTATCAGGACGGGGCATTCATCAGTGGTTCAATGAAGCCGCCT
>Ga0210388_10001485_pt1 | contig 18438 bp, 40 predicted proteins | sample IncBWC19OmetaG_FD_155485 | JGI IMG/M metagenome (GOLD analysis project Ga0210388, IMG submission 155485) | Forest soil microbial communities from Barre Woods Harvard Forest LTER site, Petersham, Massachusetts, United States - Inc-BW-C-19-O ... | reverse complement strand
GGAAGAAATGAGCAAGCAGACCCCGTACCTCAACAAGTGGGGAGAGGAGGTTCTCGATCAGTACACCGAGATCGCCGTGTCGTCCACCGACCCCGCGTACAACACGACCGCTGTGTGGCAGCTACAGCGCGTCCCTGAAAGGGAGTACGAGCGCCGGGAGTACGGCCGGGAGTTCGTTTTCGTCAGGTTCAACGCGAGTATGTCGCAGAGTTTCCGGGCCGGCGAGTTCACCCGCGAGACCGCGGAGGCCCTGCGGGACATGCTCAACGAGGCGCTGACCGAAAGGGAATCGAGCCATGAGTGACTGTTTACCGAAACCGAAACTGAAGGTGTGGATCGACGACGAGATACAGCCGCCGCGCCACGAAGAATTCGGGTTCGCTGATAAAGAATGGGCGCACGTCCGCACGTTCGACGAGGCGCGAGCGTGCATCAAATGGTGGCGGCCTGACGTGGTCAGTGTGCGCCGACGCCCTGACGTGTTGACGATCGCCGTTGAAAGGTGGCTGCGTCAATCGGAGCGACTACGACCACCTGTAACCGAATTCCACTAAAACCAAAGGAGGAAGATCATGGGAAGCATACCGGGGAAAGACGTCTCCGCGAAAAATCTACTGCATTTCTTCGCCGTAGCGGAGAAGTACGGCGAGTCGGTTGCCCCGCACGGCAGCAGGGCGGAGCGGAAAGAAGCCGCATGGTACCATCTCAAGGGCCGCTTGTACGCGGATTTGGGATGCCCCGAAGGATTCCTCGACTAAAAAGAGGGCGGTGTGACATGTCTGAGCGTGAGCACCAGGAGCGACGCCCGAAGAACGCTGGTGTGCATAAGGATCAGAACCTGCGGCATCACAGCAAAACGCAACGGCACGCCGCGAAACAACAATTGAACCAAGAGAAAGACTGCATCTGCGAACCCGACGAGCGATACGGCTACGACCCTCGTTGCCGCGTTCACGGCCACGCTGCGAAATAAAAAGAAGGAGCAACAATCGTGACGATCAATCCTCCGGCCCCGAAGCCGTGTGAGTCGTGCCCGTACCGTAAAGACGTGCCATCGGGTGTGTGGTCAGAAGGGGAGTACCGTAAACTCCCGCGGTACGACCTACCGACGGCTGAGCAGCCGCACTCGTCGTTCCAGTGCCATCAGACCGACCAGAAGAGTCCGCGTAAGCGGTTGTGCGCGGGCTGGGTCGCGTGCCACGGAAGTGAACTGCTGTCGCTTCGTTTGGAGGTTGCGATGGGTCAAGTCGACCCCAGCGTCCTCGACTACGGCACACCGACACCTGTGTTCGGATCGGGCGAAGAGGCGTGCGCGCACGGGGTGAAAGACATCGAACACCCCGGCAAGAAAGCACGCGCGCTGGTGCGTAAAATCTCCGCCTCTCGCGCGGATGTGCAGTTCAAATGAGCGCCTACGACAATCCGATGCCGTGCAAAGACTGCGGGTTCGACACACTCCCGCTCGACGGGTCGGGGGCCGAGTGGTACATGGTGACGGATGACATATGGAAGTGGGCGGGGATGGGGTCGACCGTACGTGTCGGCCTCGACGTCCGCGACCTGCTGTGCATCGGCTGCCTGGAAAGCCGGCTGCAACGCCGGCTGACACCGGCGGATTTCAAAGACGTTCCGTTGAACGATCTCGACATTGAGTGCACCAACCGGTTCGCATGGAGTTTCCGTAGTGACCGTCTCATCAACAGACTAGGAGGATGACATGGAACAGGAGTGCATGCATACGCCTGTTATGAAGGACCTCGACACCATTTGCGCGGATTGCGGCGAAGTGCTCTGTTACATGGAAGACTGGTTGTCGCATCGCATGGAGCAGATCGACCGCAGTGCACGATCGGATGGACTGCATGCATGCGACCGCTGCTATCTACCCAAACACCAGGGGAAAGCGTGCCAATGGTGCGCAGCCATCGCAGCGCGTATCAGCAGCATGAGACACGATTCAGAAGGAGACACATCATGAACACGGCAAAAAGAATCAAAGCAGGGCTGTTAGCGTTCGCCGCCGGCGACGCAGCAGGCGTCCCATGGGAAGGTATGACCCCCAATTCGGTCGACGCACGTTTGATTGAACACGTACCGCAACGCCCTTACGCGCCTCGCGGTGCAACTTCAGACGACACGGAGCAGACGCTGATAGTCGCCGAGTATTTGTTGAAGTACGGGGCGCAGGCGCATCCTCAGGAGTTCCTGACGATGATGTCCAGCGGGGTCACCGGGTGTGGTCGGGCGACATGGGAATCACTGCAGCGGTTCAAGACAACGGGTGAGCTGTGGGCGGCCCGAGGATCATCCAACGGTGCGGCGATGCGGATCATGCCCGTTGGTTGGGCGATCAGAGACGACGAGCTGCGCCGACAGGTCGCCACAACCCTATCCGCCACCACACACGGGAAGCGTCAAGCACTCGTGTGCGCGTGCATCATGGCGGCGATGGCGAACGCATCACTCGAAGACGGCGCGACGATCAACACTGTGATCAACGCCGCGTTAGCAGAGCTGTCGGTGCATGAACTGCGCTGGTTCAACGGCGACGTCGACAGCACCCTGCACATGAACCTCGGGTACACGGCGATACCCAGCGCATCCGAAGGAGGATGGCACCCGCCGGATTTCATGACCACCGACGCGCTCATCACCATCGCGAACATCATCCACGTCCTACGTATCACAGAAAAGGCGGGCGAAGGAGCCGCCTACGGCATCAAACAAGCCATCGCATTAGGCGGCGACACCGACACCGTAGCAGCGCTCGCGGCGGGCGTCCTCGGGGCGATCTCTGGGGATGTCTCAGACATCAGATGGTTCCATATCATGCAACCAGTCAACGACGTCTACCGTATCGCAGAAGGTTTAGCAGACCTCAGAACACTGGAAGAATGAACGGTGCTGATGTGAACTGGGATCAACAATCAACCAGACTGCTCATTGTGTGGGCGACAGCAACGACCCTGTTCATCGGCACGGCGCTGATGTTGAGACAGATAATCGAAACAATCGCAACACCTTAAAGGAGGTGAACGGAAAAATGATCCGACCCAAAGCCGCCATCGTCGACATGGACGGGACCCTGGTCGACGTTTCCAGTGTGCGTCACCATATCGTTGGTAAGCCGCGCGGTGAGAAAGACTTCGACGCATTCCATCGCGAATCGTACCTGTGTCCGGCGATCCCGCAAGCGCTGGACTTCTGCCGTAAACACCATGAGGCTGGGCATGTGATTGTGGTTGTCACCGCGAGAGCCGCGCAGCATTACATGGTGAGCAAAATGTGGCTGGTGCGTCACATGGTCACACCGTATGATGGGCCGATCATGCTGCGTCAGCAGGGCGACCTGAGGTCGGATGATGTGATCAAACGGAAAACGTTCGCCTACCTGTCGCGCCAGTACAACGTTGTGGCGGCGATCGATGATCGTCCTGAGATTGTGGATCTGTGGCGTGAGCTGCAGATTCCTGAGGTTGAAGTTGTCCCCGGTTGGGATTTCGATTGGTCGAAGGAGGACGACGAAGACAACAGTAAGTAAAGTGTAGTGTGCTATAATCTTTATGTGTGCTACACGACAAATCGCACAAGCCGAGAACCCCAGACGACACGAACTTGTCTGGGGTTCTCGCTTATCTGAAAGAGGTTTGAAATGACCGCAGAAACGATCGCGCGCACACGAGCAGCCCGCGAAGCACTCAGCCATCTACGCGACGCCCACACAGCATTGTTCAACGCCGCGCACTGGCCCGGAGAGTTCAACGACGAACTCGACCAGCTCGACGCGATGATGCGCCGCCTGCGCATGTCCCTCGTCTAAAAACCATAGAAAAGGAGTTACCCGCAATGCCTACTTCGATGCTCGAAAAAGTCGCTAAGCTGCTCGCGCAAGCCGAGAACGCCGGAACGCAAGCCGAGGCGGACGCGTTCAATGAGCGTGCGCAGTATCTCTCCACAGTGCATTCGATCGACGTCGCCAAAGCGCGGCACATCACCAAGAGTAAAGAGAAGACCCTTCCTGTTCAGCGTTCGATCTACATCGGGAAAAACGGCCAGCGCGGCCTCGCGACGATGGTCAGATTGTTCCTTAGCGTAGCGAAAGCTAACGACCTCAAATGCACAATCGCGCATTCAAGTACGCGCGTGTACGCGCACGGGTTCGCCGAGGACATCGACATCGCTGAGGCGATCTACGCCAGCTTGATCACACAGCAAGCGAAGTTCGTCGAAGAGTACCACAAGTGCGGAACGTGGATGAATGAGACGGTGTGGCAAGAGGCCGACATCATCTACCGCGACGAGAACGGTAAACGCTGCACCAAGCGTCACGCTGTCGACGAAGACTACAAAGAAGGCGGGTACCGTCCGATCACGTGGGTGACAGCACGTCTGAACTTCCAGGAAGGCTACGCCTCGCAGATAGGGGTGCGTCTGCTCGCGGCGAAGCGCGACGAAGAGCAGCGGATCATCGCCCAGGAAATCGTCGCCCAGGATCGGCGAGCTGAAGACACCCCGGCGGAACCGCAAGGACCGGGGACGGCTCTCGTCCTTGTGGAGAAGCGTGAAGCTGTCGAAGAGTTCTACAGCAGCAAAAACCGTCACGTCCGGGGATCGTGGAACGGTGGCGGCGCCAGTCACAGCAGCCGAAGCATGGGCGCCGGGCGCAGCGCAGCAGACCGGTCCAGCTTGGGATCCCGAACCGGGATCGGCGGAACGAAAGGAGCGATCACATCATGAGAGACACACAGCAGTGCCGCGTCTATCACGCTGAGAATCTTCTCGGCCAGATGCTCGACAGCTGCGAGCAAGGCAGCCGGATTGTGGAGATCGAAGGCGTCAACCTAACCCTGCCGCCTGAATACAAGTTCGCGTCGATCGACTCAGTACGCGACTACGTGAACGCGGCGTGCCTGAAACTCGACATCGCTACGGTGCGCGTACGTGAACGCAACCGAAAAGGCGAAGGCGTGAACATTGCGCACTACCAGTTCGGTGAGATCGCCATCCCTACGGGGGGAAGCCGGTGGGCGTTGCGTGAGATCGTCGTTCTGCACGAGTTGTCGCACCACCTCGCCCGCGGCGACGGCCACGGACCCCGGTTCGTAGCAGCGTTCATCGACCTCCTGACGCGCATGATGGGACCAGAAGCCGGGCTAGCTATGCGCCTGATCTGCGCGGCAGACACAAAAGTAAAGGTAGGATCATGAAAACACCCGCGGAGGTGCTCGATGCGATAACAGAATCGGCTAATGATGTCGTCGTCGTCAAGATCGATCTGCCGTTGCCGACTGATGTCGCGGCGACGCTCGTCAAAGCGATCGGGTTGACGTACCCGAACACGATGATCGCAGACGATAAATACTCTGAGATGGGTTGGATGAACCATCGGCAGCTAGTGCTGCACATCGCCCAACGGGATCGACAACAGGAGGCGAAGACCCGTGAGGAGTACGAGGCGGTGAAGGAATACGACGGGGGCGGAGAAGGGCAGATCACTGAACTGACACCGAACTCGGTGGCGATCAGCCCGCACGAGGAGCTGACGAACAGCTGGGTGTTTCTCGCGAAAGAAACATTGAAACTGTTTCCTGACGCGAAGAACTACCTCGAAACAGTGGCGCGGGACCGTGAAACCGGCGACAAGTACGTGTTCTACGTCGCCCGTAGTGAAGAGCAAACGCCGCACGCGTTGCGCCGTAAAGCGGAGGAAGAACTCGCCGCAGAGCGTGAGAAGTCGAAGAAACTACGCGCCGAAGTGGCGCGCCTAAAGAGACGGCTTTGTGTCTAAAGCGCTGCTACTGTCATTCGCCATACTGTTTTGTACCGGATCTGATACAACAGTATGGCGGATGGCAGTGAACGACACCGTTGTTGAGACTCCGCGGTGGCGTCAAGGAGCCCCCGGCGACCTCACCAACATCTACGGCTGGAAGTGGATGAACGAACACGTGCCGCAGCCAGCATCATGTACCCCGACGTCGTGCCACCGCAGAAACGCATTCCCGCGACGTTAGACGAACTCAATCCGGTGTTGCGCCAGCATCCGGTAGATCGCCTCGTCGTCTTCGTGTGTTTCGCCTTTCAACTCAAGCGCGATGTCGTCTTGCTTCCAGTCGTCTACTTTGATTCTGGTTATCGTCTCGACCAGTCGCGGGGTCCAGTGTCCTTCGAGCACCAGCCTGTACACGCGCTGCGTTCCGCCGCGCTGACTGGTTTGCGTTCCTTTGTAAACCACCGACAACGGTATGTCGTTGCCGTTGCTGCAGCACGCAAAAGCATTACAAGGAGCGGGCTTTCCGCTATCGTCGACAGGACGGTCATCAACAGGAAGATCGTCCCCATACTTGAAATCCCCCAAGTCGACCATTAATACACCTGGTCTTCCTCATATTTGCTGTTGCTGCCCCTACCGTCGAGGTGCAGCAGATACTTGATATCCGATTCGGGGTAGTAGATGTGCATCTTGAACCGTGGATACTGTTCGTGTAGACGCCCCCACACCGCATCTTCGATGTAGCAGTTCGCCTCAGTGGTGAAGAACTCTTGCAGCATCACCCGGTACATGTCCACGGTTGCGATGTGGACGTTCTGAGACCACTGACTGGTGCGAAGAAACCGGTCATCGGTATCATCGTACCCGTGCATGAACTCAGCGTGCGCAGGTGGAATGTTTAGTCTGCGATACAGACGGACGCAAGACGAGCGACCCGTCATGATGAAGTCGGCGATCGCGGTGAAGTCGATGCGCCGTCCGGTGCGGATCATCATATCGTGCTCCACATAACAAAGGAGCGGCGTCGTGATCTGGTCGATAACCTTGCGTATCATTCCGCTCTGGTGCAGATGCTCATCGAAGCTGTACGCGGTGACGTTGCGCCACGCCGGATCGTACGCGGTTAACTCCTCGCACTCACGTATGTGTTTCTCATACCGTTCACGCCAGTCCTCTTGTGAGTCGCGTAGGCCGTCGAACGTCAAAAGGATTGGAGCGGAAGGCAAATGATAGTAAATCGAATCAACGACAGCGCGTATGATCTCGGTGTCAGGGTGGGATTCGATCGGGCTCGACGGTATAACAACGGTGATCACTGGTCATCCCAAGGAGATACTAAACGTGACCTTCGCGCAATGTAGGTGACGCCCTCCACTGGATTTTCCCACCCCGTCACCCCGAGCGCACGCTTCTCTTCGACAACGCCCAGTGCTTTGATGGCCGCCTCAGCCATGCGACGGTAGTCGTTAAAAGTGAGGTTCCCCTGCCAGCAGACGTCGATCATGGCTTCCGCTGCGTCATCCACGTGAGTCACGCCATGTCCCTGACTCTCGACCCATCCCAGATTCCCCTGGTTCCTACACGGTAGGCGTGGCGTTCAACATGATCAGCTCCTGTGTAGTGCACCGTCTGCTCATCAGCATGCTCCACAAGAGAAGGGTATGAGTAGGCGAACCTGTGCTGCCCGATGCTCTTCGCCGCCTGCTCATACTTCATATCCGAAGCTGTCGCGGTACCGATGCTCACCGCCTCCATGAACGCGGGGTAGAAATCCCTCCGGATGCACGTGCACACCGTGTTAGACAAAGCCGTGGACACAAGCCAGTGACAGTCGTCTTCGGCGAGCATCCGGCCCAACTCCCGATCGTCACCGATATACCCGTAGTACAGGGCGACGATCGGCTCAGGCGCGACAGATAGCGCCCGAGCGGCCTCCACATAAAAGTCATCCACAGGTTGGGCGTCGTCTTCGACCGCGATCACCCAATCAGAAGACCCTACACCGGCGATCCTTAGCGTCTCATCATGATTCAACGCAGACCCCAGCGACCCGTCGTCGTACGAGATCGGGCACGCTAGTTTGTCTTGCAGCCGCCACGCCATCTCCTTACGGGAGTGGTGGGTGCAGATCGCGATGCTCAACGACGTCATTCGACACCCCATGCGGCGCGCGCACGCGCAGCCGCCTCGTCATGCTCCACACCTGGTTGACTGATCAGCACAATGGTTTCCTCGTTGCACTGCGTATCAGACTCCACCGTCCACGACGTGTACTGGCAGTCGATCGGTAGCCGGGCTTCGAACTCAGGCCACGGCAACGACAAATCGGGGACGCCGATGTTCTCATTCCAGCCGATTTCTATCTCGTCGTCCGCTAACGGTGTGAACAGAATGATCACACACCTTCGTTGGGCTGACGTGAGCGCATTCTCCATGATGCTGCGCCAGCCGCGGTTGTGCTCAAGCACGTGGCGCATGAACACCGCCTCCGCCTCACTGCGGTACTCGCACAAGTCGACGATCTCATCAGCGAAGTGACTCGTCGACCCGTCGACACCGCGGTACCGGTCAGCGGGAACGCACAGTCTCAGCCCTCCTTGACCGCAGCCCCAATCCTCGATCAGCGCGCAATCAGACAGGAACTCTGCACCCACACGATACGAGCGGGTGTCACCGTACGGGGTTGGGTCGGTTACACCGTTATGCCACCCCTCCCACCGGCCGACGTTACTCATCAGAATACCTGCGATTCTAGGAACTGCGGGGCGTCGCCTCGCCCGTCGAGGGTCCAGCTGCGCTTAATGTTGTTACTGCCGTCCTCGGGCGCGTAGATGAACACCTTCGCTGTATCAGGGTTGTGTTCCATTTGTCCAGCCATCCGTTCTTCAAGGAAGCACTTCGTGTTCTCGCTGAAGCGCTGCGTAATTGTGTCGTGGTAGTACGACGTGCTTGCGACATGCGGACGTTGCGACCATTGTTTGGTGCGCCAGAAATCCCCCTGCCGCTGCATCATCAAATGCTCGTGAACAGGCAATATCAGCGCTTCGTGATGCAGCCTTACAACGTCAGCGACGCCGCTGGTGATCATGCGTGTGATGTCTTCCCACGGGATCGGCCAGTCAGTGACAAGCGGGCAATCCGCCTCAACATACATGAGCATCGGTGTATGAACTTGGTTGATCATCGCCCGCAGCATACCGGACTGGTGCATGTGCTCATCGAAAATGATCGGTGTGATGTGACTACGGGTACGGTCAGCCTCCCACAGCACCCGCCTGATTGATTCTTCGTACGCCTCGCGCATATGCTCCTGTTCGGGGCGTACACCGTCGAACGTCAAAATGATCTCGCAGTCAGGCAGCCAGTACCTGATGCTGTTCACCGTCTCCCGGATGATCGAAATGTCGGGGTGCGACGGGATCGGGCTGACCGGGACGACAGCTGTGATCTGCTGCGGTGCAGCATCGACTCCAGCAGCCAATACGTGTAGGTCATCATGCAGCCACCTAACATACTCGCGTTTCTGGAGTATCCACCATGCGGTGATCCTATTCGATTTCGCAACCCAATCGGGAAGATTTTCGCCCACTAGAAGTGGAAGGTCTTCCCAGTCTGCGAGTATCGGAAACGGCGCGTCAGGGAACAGCGACCGCCAGTATCCTGTCTCTTCGGGCCGGTTCGCGCACACATCATCCGCGATCGGGATGCAGTGCGCCTCCAGGGCTTCGTAGAGCCTGAAGGTGTCGGGGGTGTCGGGGCCTGCGGGGCACAGGGCGATCTTCGTGTGCACCATGTCGAATGCATACATCTCGGGCGGTACGCCCTGTGTGAACCCAGGTGACTCGTTGGAGATGATCAGCAGCCCAGCCGCCGTACTCCACTGAAGGTGATGTAGTTCGCGGAATGCGTCGAACCTTCTAGGGTGGGTGTTCTGCGCCGACAGATACAGATCAATATCCTTATCGGGGGTACCTAGGCTCAAGCTGGCCAGGTGTGGGGTGAATCCGACACCGAAACGGCGCACATAACCATAGTCAACATTCATCCTGGGCGTCTGTATCCACCACCGAATATTAGGGTGCTGGATCATGCCCGGATGGAACCAGTCCTCCTCGTCCCCGGTCCGGATTGCGAGCACCCAACGATAGCGTGCGATCTCACGAGTGATCGTCTCAGGGGCGAACCTCTCAGGATCCCGCCCCGACCAGAATCTGCCGGGTATTACGAGCACGATTCCGTCGGCGTTCGGGTATTCGTTGTCGTGTACCACGAAATTCAGGCCTGTCGGTGACAGTTCATTCGTCCACAAAAGATTCAGGACGGTTTGGTCCCATTGTGATGTGGGTTCAAGCTTCACCACATGAACATGAACACTCATCGACGCTCCAATCGCGGGCGCAGCGTAAACACCCAGACCAAGCAGAGCGAAGCACGCCACAACTCGTCGATCTCATAATGGTTACGCACCGCTTGCCGCCTCGTCGGTCGCGAATCTGCCGTACTGCGCCTGTAGGATTCTGAAACATTCGGCTGTGGCGCGCGCATCATGTAACGCACTGTGCTCAAGCGTGTTCTTCACACCCAACTTGTCACACACGTCATGCAGTCCTTTTAACTCCCACGGGCGTACGCCTAAAGCCGGGGCGGAATACGCAGCCAAATCCAGCAGCCGGTGATGCCACACGTCGCGCATTTTCTTCGCCTGCGAGAACTGCTGCCACCCCCGCAGCAACATGATCGAGTCGAACGCGGGGTTACTCCCGGCGAATGTTTGGCCGCGCAGAAACTCCAGCAACCCGTGCCAGCTATGCATACCGATCTGCTCATAAACACGGCGTTCGAAATATTTGTTGATCGTCAGCGCCGGGCCTGCGTTGTCGAACGCCCCGGGCGGGGGTTGCGGTACGAAGTAGAACTCTTCGAACGTGGCGACGTTCACGCATGCCACCTCGATAGGCCAATCGTGCAGCAAATCGAGGCCTGTTGTCTCGCAGTCACATACGATCACCTGACGGCCTATGTCGCTCACCTTCTGTGCATCCTTATCTGGTTCGCCTCTGACGCGTCGATCGTGCCTTTCTGGATCAGCAACCCGAGCAGGCGATCCATTTGTGTGTTCGCTTTCTTCGCGCCCTCGCGCGCCTCGGCCGCCTGGTAAGCCGCCGCGCGCGCCTCGCTCGGCGCGTCGAGTATCCGAAGAACCCGACTGATAGGGCTGATAGGGTTGAATATCACGATGTCACCATCTCTCTCACCATCTCCTTGATCATCTGTAGCTGCTCGATGGTGACGCCTGAATCCATCAGACGCTTCACCCAGTACTCTTGCCGCGCAGGAGTCCAAGTCGACTTCACCGCTTTGAGCGACGCCCGACGGGATTTGTTACTCACCGCCACCCCGTTTTCATGACCCCGTGTGTGAGCGTGAACGTGTCCCCAGGAATTTCACGAACCTCATCGGCCCGATTCCAGAATCTCCACCACGGAGCTGGGGTTATCTCATAGTCCACCCCGCCGCATATCGCGTGGGACCGGCCCAGTTTCATCTCAGTAAGAAACTCGCCGGCTCTGTCATACAGCGCCGCCGCCGTGTAAGTTCCTGTCGCCAGCTGCGTCCCGTTCTCGTGAGCGAAAACAACCGGCGCGACGAGCGCGGCGTGACGCTCGTCGCGTTCAACTCGACTCCACACCCGGGCTGGATCTTCCTGCCCGTTGTCGCGCACCATGGCCACCCATACACCGTCGTCGAATAGCGCGAACACCTTCGCCACCGCCTCGTCGACCTTACCCCGTCTTGTGGACATCCTCTGTCTCCTTCCAGTCAACAGTTAACACGATCCTGTCGATCGTCGACTCGCCGTCTGACTCGAAGAGCACGCCCGTCACCGGCAGACCGCTCAACGCACGCCACACCTCAGCGGGCGTCGGTTCGACAACCGGTTCAGCAGCGGGTTTCGCCGCCGCTTTCTTCGTCGCCACCAGAACTGTTCTCCATCTCTTGAACCACTAGTCGGGCGATCTCTTTAGAGGCATCGTCGACAGCTTTGACTTGCAGCGGGCCGTCTATGTAGATGATGCCGTACAGGTAGCCTGCGGCGACCCACTTGATAACCGACTCCAGACCTGGCGTCACCCCATCGCCTCAACTGACGGCAAGCTCTTACGGTTAAGTTTCTGCTGCTCCTTCAAAACACTCTCCGGTAGGCTGCGCCCGTAAACCTCAGCCACAGTCCAGAACACCCCCGACGGGAGCATCTCCACTTGCGCGCCGGTTTTCGCTGCGCGCGACTCAATCCAACCGGTTGTCTCAGAAACACCGTTACGCAGACGACACTGGAAATAGTCTTTACTCATGATCTTCTAGCACCCCATTCGCGGCTCTCATACCCCAATCAATATTCTCCATCAACTCTCGTGCGCGCACCTCATCGAACAACTCTTCATCACTGAACCGCACATACGCGCCCGTCACACACGCGCCCCCGCCCTTCGGTTTAGGGTCATGGTTCGTGACACGGTAAGTCCACCAGTTCTGCTCGAAATCACGGCCCTCGACGTTTGTGATACTCCCGTCGAGACGCGAAGGGAATGTGATCGCAGCCGGGCGTTTAGACGTGTCGGGTGTGAAATGTTCATCAGCCGGCTCAAGGAACGGGTTAATCGACATGGGCGATCTCCGGGAATTTGTAAATCTCGTTGAACGTGAACACAGGCATCGGCCACCACGAGCCGTGCTCTTCCATTTCAGGGTCGCCATGCAACACATACACAAGGTTGCATGAAGTTCGACACCAAGACTGACACCCAGACGACAAGTGCACGATATGGCCGTTTAAACCCTTGTTCTTACCGTCGACAACGCCGATACGGTCACCGACGCAGTAGCCGTTGATCTCCCCCTCACGCGGCGGGCGTTCGTACACGAAATTCGAATACGCCTCAACCGTATCGTCGAGCTTCCCGTCGTAGATGTCGTCCAGGTTCATCGTTGCACCGTCCTCAGTATCTGCTGCCACCTGTTCGTGAAAGTGTGGTTTGCTTTCACATGCGCATGCCCGGCGACGCGGATCTTCTCACGCTCATCATCATGCTCAAGGTAATAGTTGATCAGCTCGTCTAGCTGGTTGAAGTCTCCGTAGTCGTACAAAACCAGATGCTCTCGGTCGGTGTAGAACTCGTCGATTCCCCCGATCCTAGGGTGGATGAGAAATCCTCCACGCCCTAGCGTTTCAGGTATGCGATCAGACCAATACCCGGCATAGGAAAACCCGGGCGAGTAGCTGTCTCCGACAACGACTTTCGAACTCGCATACAACTGGTTGAGGTCATGGCCGCGCATCACCCTTCCGAAGTTCGGCCCGAAACCCGCGAACCTATCGGGGTATGTTTCTTTCAGCCAGTCGATCAGCTGCCGCCTGTACGGCCATGCGCGATGGTAGTTGTAGCTACCGACGAAAATGATCGGGTAGCGTTTAATCAACGGGTCAGCGAGATAGCATTCATCTTTCAACACCCCTGCTGTCAGATAATGCCCCATCGTTTTAATATCAGGGTTCGAGTTCAAATACTCCACCAACGGCGGGTCGCACGTGAAGAAATGATCCAGCTCCGTCATATACGGATGCTTCTCATAATCCCGGAATCGTTCAGGGATGCCGAAATAAAGGTCTAAATGATAAGTGACACAAGGGATTTCGCGCGCCTGCAACTGGTGCAACACATAGTTGATCGGCACACCCTTAGTCGGAGGCCACCCATGCGAATGCACCCACACGAAAAGATCAGCTGTGCGTGCCTGCGCTGAAATACGGGCACCGAACTCCCCCTCGGGGATGCGGACAACATCATGCCCCAACGACTCCAGGGTGCGCGCATGATGATTCTCACTACTGTACGGCGCTTCGAAGTTACCCAGGAACGCGATCTGCATCACAGCCACACTTTCAGATCGTGCAGCGTCCATTTCAACCGCCACCGAACATCCCGGTACCATTTCCGTCTAACAGTACCGTCGGCCTGCACGATGCCCGATATGCGGTGACGGCGGTCTCTGATGCGTGACCCTTTCCACACAACACCCGGCCCGACGTGTTCAATCATCAGATCTCATACTCAAAGCAGACAGCTCCACTGTGGCCATCTGCGTTGCGTTCAGTGCGTTCAGAGAAGTGCACGTATTTCACGGTCGCCGCAGGAAAGCGGTCCAGTAGATCCTGAAAGACGTCGCGCAGGTCACCGAGATTAGGGTTGCCCTTCACTGTCAGGGTGGCTTCAATCTTCTGGCTCTCAATCATTCGACCTCACCACTTCCTTGACATCAGGGCAGCGCCAGCGGGTTGGTTGGGCAGCCCTTCGCCATGAACCACTCATCAGGTAAATACCTAGGATTGAATCCTCTGAACTTGTGGTACATGACGTCGCAGCACCTGCAAGCGGCTATGTCGTAAAAGTTGCATCCGTTGCGCCAGTGCACGAACGGCCCCCACGAATGACCTGCGCGACTGTAGGTGTGTCTTCCCTCTCCCGGGTATAGCGGATCACGGGGATAGACTGTGCTTATTGCGTTGCGGCACAACCATCTTTTGAACCCGCTCGGAGCTGGCATGCGCGCCGCAAGGTCACGCGCCAACTGCGTCGCTTTGCCGATATCTTCACTCCCCTGATACATCAGACCCTTTCTCTGCAGTCAGCCAGATCAGTGTGCGCAGAACGTCATACAACGGGCGCTGGTTCTCCATCCAGCGCGGCGGTTCGCCCATCGGGCACAGTATGTCTTGCGCCCAGCAATAGTTCTGCGGCTTCGGTAGTTGACATTTCCAGCAGTTGCCGATGTCGGTGGAGTAGTTGCTGAACTCATCCCGTCCCATGGATACCATCAGATCGGCATCCAGCGCGGGGGTTTCTTAGTGCGCTTACACCGCGCACAGTGCAGACGCGCCTTGCGTAGTGAGAAGTCCCGGCAACTAGCGCACGCCAACATGGTTTGACCGCAGCACCGTGCAGCCCCAACCCATTCGGCTGTGTTCGGACACTTCTCCATTGTGAAGTTCCTGCGAAACGGAAGCGGAATCTTCGTCCACAGCATCATCTGTTCGCAATGCCCTATGTAAAAGCCGCAAGCAGGGGATTCACACAGGTCTTCGTCGATGTCAGGGATTTCGCGAGTCTCTGTACTCGTCATAGAGTGAAGTGTACTACACTTCACTGCGTGAGCATAAGTGTTGCGATCTGCGCCCACCACACGCGACTAACGATGGCGACACAGCTACAGAAACAATTGGGACTGTGCCCCGTCGTCATCGACCCAGGCGATGTGGGTATCGTCGCGAACCACGATTGGACGCTGAAACGCGCACACACGAACTATCCGCTCGCCGACTGGTTCATCGCGATCGAAGACGACGCAGACCCCGTGGATGACTTCTACACACAAGCCGACAAGGCGCTCGCATCATGCCCCGCCCCCGTAGCGTCGCTCTACTTCGGGTACGTCGGCCAACGACGCCGCGCCACGAATCTGATGCTCGGTATGCGGGACCCTCACTGGATCATGTGCAGAGGATTCACCAGCGCAGTCTGTATTGCTGTGCACAAGAGCCTGATACACGCATTTCTGCACACCGCAGCCGACATCACGAACATGACCGTCGACCAACGCTACTCAGCCGCCGTGCGGCACTGCGCGAAAGATTTATGGGTGCCGCACTCAAACCCGTCACTAGTCGACCATTTAGACGGAGACGGCGTAGACGGCCACCCCGGCGTGAAGATCGAACGCAAAGCCTACCAGACAGGAACGAGAGACGAATGGACAGGGAAACATCAGAAGTTACACCACAGGGTGTGGGGTTATTAGGTTGACCTCGAAGATAGGATTGATCGCGCGCTGCGACCAGAGCGGCCTCGGGGTGCAGACGTGGGAGTTCGCGCAACAGATGAGGGTCGACAAGACCCTTTTGTATGATTTGTCGCATTTGTACAATACCCACGAAGAGTCGAATAAGCGCCGCGTGTTCGACTACGCCGATTATCCGAATGCTCAGATCTCGACGGATTGGACGGCGCACCCGCGAAGGGTTATGGAGTTCCTGGACGGGCTGGACTACGTGTACACCGCTGAAACAACGTACGGGCATCGGTTCACTGAGTTCGCGAACATGATGGGCGTGAAAGTCGTCGTACATTCAAATCCGGAATTTTGTGACTACATCGCGAATCCGCGTCTCCCGTTTCCGTATATGCTCGCATGCCCCACCGGGTGGCTGTACGACCGTATACCTGAACCGAAGATGTTGTTGCCGAATCCTGTTGCAACGGAACGGTTTACAGGTCGCGAGGGGAAGAACTCGCCTGCGGTGAATTTTTTGCATATTGTCGGGCGTCCGGCTGCGAACGACAGAAACGGGACTGAGACGCTACTGCAGGCGTTGCCGTTTGTGAAGTCGAACATCAATCTCACCATTCGCTGCCTAGACAAAACCTATGCACAAACCTGCATGAATAGAATGTCGGGGGGAAGGGTTTCCTTGTACATCCCTGACAACGAAATCGACGACTACTGGAATCTCTACACCGGTTACGACGTGCTGATCATGCCGCGACGCTGGGGCGGGATGAGCCTACCAATCCAAGAGGCCATGGGCGCGGGTATGCCTGTGATCCTCGGCGCGCACGACATCTACGCGGGACAGTTGCCGTATGACTGGTCTGTCGCGTCGAAGTACAGCGGCCAGTTTCAGACCCGCACGATGGTTGATATGTGTGACTGCGATCCCGTTGCGCTCGCGCAGGCGATTGACCGGTTCGCGACGGATGAGCAGTTCGCCCGCATGGGGTACGGTTCTGCGGAGACGTGGGCCGAGCGTCATAGTTGGGGCGCGTTGAAGCCGCAGTACGATAGCGTCTTCTCATGACCGTTGTCACAGCAGGATGCGACCCTCCCCGATTCCCGAACCTTGCTGAAACCCTCTCCTGATAGGATTCACCCGATGGCGATTCAAGTCTTCACCCTGCAGGGCACCGGTAAACCCGGTGCGTCTGGTGCTGTCAACACCGGTAAGGGCGGGTTCAGCGCCCAAGTGGGTGCGGGTGTGAATCAGACGATCTTCGACTGGGTTCCGGTACCGTACGACGCGGGGATACCGTTCAACACGTCAGCGGTGTCGGGCGTGACAGCGTTAACCACAGCGATTCAGAACAGCGACGAGCTGTTCGTGCTTGTCGGATATTCACAAGGGGCGATGGTGACGAGCGCTGTGCTTGAGGCGCTGCAGTCGGGGGGCCTGCCGGGGTATGAGAACCTTATCGCAGCAGTGACTTTCGGTAACCCGATGCGGCAACCAGGGCACACATTCCCGAATTACCCAGACCCCGGAGGCCACGGGATCATGACAGCAGCGTCCCTGCTTACCGACACGCCGTCGTGGTGGTATGATTACGCGATACACGACGACCTAGCGGCCTGCAACGGAACCGATCAAGAGAACGAACAGGACAATCTAGGGTCGCAGTGGCTGACGAACGTGTTCATGGACTTCTGCGAACAATTCGACGGAAGCCTAACATTCTCACTGTTCCTTGAATCAATCGTCGGAATTCCGTTCGACGTCATCCCCATGTTCCTGGAGATCGCCCCGTATCTGATCGGAACGCCGCAAACAGGAACGTATCCACATGGAGAGTACGACAGCTACGTTCCGACGCTCACCGGTTCGCAAGCAGGAAACACATACACGATGATCGAACTCGCAATCAACTACCTCAACTCAGTAGGAGAACTCAACTCGTGAGTTTCTACGTCGTAGAAGTCCATGACTCCGGGACCGGAGAAGTTACACACACCTTCCATGGGGAGGTGTGCGACCGGGTGATAATCACTGATATGGGTGAGTCTCGCTGTCTCGCAGACCAAGACGAAGCGCTACCGGTGGTGGTCTATTCGCCGAAGCCTCCTGAGCAGTTGATCCGCGACGCTGTGTCATGCGCGGTGTTTGAAGCGAACCTACTGACACAACTAGACGGCGACAGCGACGCCGTGAAGCTCACGAAGCACCGAATCGGTAAAGACTGGGACACCGCGAACGCTTACACGAAGCAACGCGAAATCAAACGCTCGCAAGATCTCCTTGATCTCGTCAACGCGGCGCTCGCATAGCTTTACAAACCCGGCTGAGCACATTCATGTCAAATATAGTACACTTGCACTCATGAGTCTTTCGGTCGACCCAGGGGCGGTGCAAGATGCGGCGCGCAACCTGACGAACCTACAGGGGTACCTCGAAGACGCATACGACGGCGCGCTCGCAAACACTACAGCGATCCTTCCCGCGGGATCAGATGAAGTATCCGTTGCGCTCTCAAATCTCTTCAACCTCCACGGGGCGGAGTTCCACAGCATTGCAGCCGCCGCTCAATCGTTCCATAAAGAGTTCACCCAAGGGTTAGCGCTCGCCAAGGAAGCGTACGAGACAACCGACTGGGCTGGAGGTAATCTGCTGCAGAAAGCCGTCAACGTTTCTGAGCAGCTGATCGTTCCCCTGCTACAGAATAAAGGCGTGCTGTCAATCCCGTCGCAGGGCGCCCCGGTATCCTCCCCTCCCCCTGGCGTGAATCCTGTTGCGCTGCTCTTCGGCGGCACGCAATGGCCCACACTCACCCAGGCCACAG
>Ga0210388_10001484_pt1 | contig 18441 bp, 20 predicted proteins | sample IncBWC19OmetaG_FD_155485 | JGI IMG/M metagenome (GOLD analysis project Ga0210388, IMG submission 155485) | Forest soil microbial communities from Barre Woods Harvard Forest LTER site, Petersham, Massachusetts, United States - Inc-BW-C-19-O ... | reverse complement strand
TCTTCTTGCGCAGCTTCACCACGAAGTTGTCGACGCTCCGGGTGGTGGCGTGGCCCGAAACACCCCAGATCTTCTCCAGGATCTCCTCGCGCGTGACCGGCTGGCCGGAGCGCTCCCAGAGCAAGCGCAAGAGCTCCACCTCGTAGAAAGAAAGTGCGCTCGCCTTCCCCTTGCGCACGAGCTCGTGCTTGCGGGGGTCGATGACCGCCGCGCCGATGACGATCTCCTCGTTGGGCGGCGGTGCGCGGTGGAGGCGCCGGAAGATGGCCTTGATGCGCGCCACCAGCTCGCCGATGGAGAAGGGCTTGGTCACGTAGTCGTCAGCGCCGACGTCGAGGCCCCGGATCTTGTCGGTCTCCTGCGAGCGCGCGGTCAGCATGATCACCGGCACCAGCGCATGCGTGGAGCGGATCTCCTCGCAGACGGAGAACCCGTTGGCGTCGGGGAGCATCAGGTCGAGCAGCACCAGGTCCGAGCCGCGCTCACGCAGCAGGCGCACCCCTTCGCGCCCCAGCCCCGACGACAGCACCTCGAACCCCTCGAACTCCAGCGCGTCGCGCAGGCCGCGCACCAGGTCGGGCTCGTCCTCGATGATCAGAATTCGCCGCCGCGCCGAGGCCCCGGCCAGCGGCGACAGAGGACTGTTCACAGGGCCACCCTCTCTTCGGGCGCGGGCGTGACGAGCGGCGCCACCGGCAGGGTGACGGTGAAGGTCGACCCGCGCCCGACCGCGCTCTCCACCTCCACCCGCCCGCCGTGCGCCTCGGCGATGTGCTTGACCAGCGCCAGGCCGATCCCGCTGCCGCGGACGTTGCGGGTGCGGGCGGCGGTGGCGCGGTAGAACCGCTCGAAGATCCGCTGCTGCTCCTCGGGCGCGATGCCGACGCCGTGATCGCTGACCGCCAGCTGGACGGCGCCCGGCGCGCGCCGCAGCCGCACCGACACCTCGCCGCCGTCGCCGGCGTACTTCACGGCGTTGTCGACCAGGTTGAGCAGCACCAGGGTCATCGCGTCCTCGTCCATCCGCACCGGCGGCAGGCGCGGCTCGATCTCCGTCCGCAGGCGCAGCTTCTCCTTTTCCAGCCGGTGGCGGAAAACGTCCAGCGCCCGCTCGACCACCTCCTCGAGGCGCCCCTCGGCGAAGCTGTAGCTGGCCTTGCCGCGCTCGAGCCGGGCGAAGTCGAGCACGTTGTCGATGAGGTGCGCGAGGCGCTCCGACTCGCGCGTGATGATCCCGCCGTACTCACGGGTCATCGCCTCCCCCTTGTGCTTCCCCGTGGCCAGGAGCTCGCCGAACATCCGGATCAGCGAGAGCGGCGTCTTCAGCTCGTGCGAGACGTTGGCGATGAAGTCGCTCTTCATCTGCGAGGCCCGCCGCTCGGCGCGCACCGAGAGCCAGACGACACCCAGGCCGAGCGCGATGATCACCGTCGAGACCGGCACCAGCAGCACCCCCAGGAGGCGCTCGGTCTCCGCCTGCGCGCGGAGCTCGGCCACGTTGCTGGGGGTGATCTGAATGCGCCAGGCGTAGAGCGTCTTGCCGAACGACGCCTCGTACTGGAACGGCGTCCGGGGCTGGGGCTCGCCGTAGACCGCGCGCGCCACCTCGTCGAGGATGACCACCCTCCGCTTGCCGGTCACCACGTCCATCTCGTCGGGGATCCAGTCCTTGGCGATGAGCGTCAGGTCCAGCTTGGCGGCGACGTAGTAGTCGCGACCGTCGGCGGTCTTCTTGGAGGCATAGGCGATGAGCACCGACTTCCCCTCGAACAGCTGGTGCAGGTGGCGGAAGTTTCCCGGCTGGTCGGGCGTCCAGGGCTGCAGCGACTTCCATTCCAGCCCCTTGACGTAACTCTGCCAGCGGTCCATTTCGCGCCGGCGGTGCGCGGCGTCCGGGGTCGGGTAGAGCGACCGGATCTTCAACCCCTCGTCGAGCAGGGCCACTGACGCGACCCCCTCGGGCAGATCGACGTGCGCCGGCGGATCGGCCGAGGTGTCGGGCCATTCGATCGCCTCGAACAGCTCGCCGTCGGCCTTGTCGATCCGGTCCTGCACCTGCTCCGTGAGCAGATTGGCCAGCTGCTGATTCCCTTCCATCAACGACGCCTTGCTGCGCACCGAGGCCGCCACCGCGTAGCGATAGCCGTAATAGGCGAGCGCGATGGCGGCGCCGACGATGGCCGGGAAGACCACGGCCAGGATCACCGGAGCCAGCGAGATGCGTGCGCCTTGCCGGGACATCGCGGATGGCTAAGGATTGCACGGAAACCAACCCCATGGCCCAAATCGAGCGCCACTTTTTCGTCTGCGACAACGCCCGCCCCGCCGGCGCAAAACCCTCCTGCGGAGCTCGGGGTTCCGGCGAGATCGCCACTGCCCTGCAGGAAGGGCTGGGGCGTCATCCCGAGCTGTGGGGGCGCGTCGCGGTCACCACAACCGGGTGCCTGGGCCCCTGCTTCGAAGGGCCGACGATCGTCGTCTATCCCGAAGCGGTCTGGTACGTCGGCGTCACCGCCACCGACGTGCCGGAGATCGTCGAGCAGCACATGAGCGGCGGCCGGCCGGTCGAACGCCTGCGCCGTCCAAAAGACGACGACCAAAACGACGACTGAAGCCTTCCGGCCGAGGTGATAGCCTACCGGGGTGGACGGCGATCAATCGATCCCTGGAGGCAAGCTCGAGTACGCGGTGCTCGCTGCGGTCTGGGATCTCGGTGCCGCCACCGCGCGCGAAGTCTACGACCGCGTCGGCGCGCCGCTGGGGCTGGTCTACACGACCACCGCCCGCGTGCTCGATCGTCTGCAGGCCAAGGGCCTCGTGACCCGCGACAAGGTGGGCAAGTCCTTTGCTTACCGCGCGCGCGTGGCCCGGCGCGAGATCGACCATGTCCGGATGTCGCGCGCGCTGTCCGGGTTCTTGTCGCAGGAGCCGCGGCCGGCGCTGGCGTCGCTGGTCGACGCGATCGAGGCCATCGATCCCAAGCTGATCGACGAGCTGGCGCGGGCGGTCGAGGCGCGGAGGCGCTCGCGATGAACCGCGACCTGGTCCTGGCCACGCTGATCGTCGCGGTGTGCGGTTCGGCCATCTGGCTGGCGGGGTGGCTGCCGGCGCACCCGGGCGGCGCCGCCGAGGAGAGCGGACGGGCGGCCGAGCGCCGCGCCTGGCTCGCGCTCTGGCTGCCGCTGGTGCCCGCCGCCGCGGCGTTGGCCGCGCTGACCGGCTGGGCGCTGCAGGAACCTCGCCTCACCGACGAAGTCCTCCGCCCGCTGGCCCCGCTCTTTGTGGCGCCGGTGGCCGCGGTCTGGCTGCGGGCGGCCTGGCGAGCCCGGCGCGCCCTCGCCCGCCCGCGCGTCCCGCCGCTGGCGGCCACCATCGGCCTCTTTCGGCCCCGCATCGCGATCGATCCGCGGCTCTCGCGCGAGCTCGACGCCGCCGCGCGGGCCGCGGTGCTCGCGCACGAGGAGGCGCACCGCCGCCACCGCGATCCGCTCCGGATCTGGCTGGCGCAGATCGCGACCGACCTTCAATGGCCAAGCCAGCGCGCCGCCGCGCGCTTCCTCGGCTGGCGGCGGGCGCTGGAGCTGGCGCGCGACGAGGAGGCTCGCGCCGGCGGCGTCGACGGAGAGGATCTGGCCGCCGCCCTCGTCGGCGCGGCCCGGCTGGCACACGGGCGCGCCCCGTCGCCGGTCGCCACGCTGATCGACGCCGAGCAGGCTCTGGTGCTCCGCGTGGGCCGGCTGCTCGCGCCGCTGCGCACGCCCCCGGCGCCCCGCTGGCTGTTGGGCCTGGCCTTCGCCGGTTCGTTGGCGTTGCTCACCGGGTCGGCCATCTTCGGGCTCGCCCACGGAGATCTGCTGGTGCGGGCGCTCCCGCTGGTCGCCGGCTGAGCGAGGGTCTCGCTTACAGCTTCGCCGGTTCCGACTCGACCGGCCCGTACGACATCCGGTGCGCGCGCGCCCGCCTCGGCGGCGGCGAGAAAGCGATCGCCTCGTCCTCGTCGGCGGTGACCTCGGCCGGGGCCTTGGCGGCGACGTCCGGCTTGACGCGCTTCTTGGCGGGAACGGGAACAGAAGCGACGGCGGGCGCGGCGGCCGGTGCGCGCGCGCCCTGCCTGGAGGCCATCGTCGGCGCCGCCACCACCGCGGAGGGCTTGGCCATTTTTGCTACGGGCACGGCCACCGGGCCAGCCGCGGGTGCCGCCACGACGACCGCCGCTTGCGCCGCCGGCGGTGCCACGGCTGGCGTCGGGGTGGCCCGCACCGTCGCCGCCACCGGCATCGGTGACACCTGCGGGGCAACCGCGACGATCGCTGGAGCCGGCCGCTCGCGCATGGCGACGCCGAGCACGATCGCCAGCAGGGCCAGCCCGCCTCCGGCCAACGCCGCGTTCCGCCAGCGGGCGGCGCGATCAACCACCTCGGTCCGGATCCCGCTGGTGGTCATGCGAGCCGTGCGGCCGCCAAGCTCGGTCCGCACAGCGCGGAGCTCGTCCCGAATCTCCTTCAGGACCTCCACCAGGCTGTCCATGTTCGGCTCTGCCCCGGCCATCGTCATCTCCTCGGAGATCGCCTCAGAGCTTGGCCGGCTCGGACTCGCCGGGAGACGAAGACGCGTGCGACTTGTGCACGTGCACCGCCTTGACCGGCTTGTGCTCCAGCGTCAGCTCGATCGTCTGATCGTCGCTCAACGAGATCGCGTGCGCGTTGGGCGAGTAGCCGTCCTTCTCGAGGCGCAGCTTGAGCGCGCCTCCGCGCGGGCGGTTCAGCACCAGCGGCGTCACGCCGAGGACGCCGCCGCTGGCGTCGTCGAGCACGTTGGCCCCCGACGGATCGGACTCCACGTGCACGGTGACGGTCTTGGGAACGGCGGGCTTCGCCGCCACCACCGGCGCAGGCGCGGGGACCGGAGCCGGCGGCGGCACGAGCTTGGGCGCTGTCGTTGCCGACGACGGGCCTGGCGAGACAGGCGCGGAGGCAATCTCGTGTTGGACGCCCGCCTTCTCGCCGTCCCGGAAAATGAAGACGCCCGCGCCGACCGCGGCCGCGGCGGCGACGACGAAGACGATCGCGGCCTTGCCCTTTTTACCGCCGGCCTGCGTGCTGTCGATCCGTTCGCCGACGCCGGTCGAGAACGTCGTGTCGCGCAGCTTTGGATTGCTGGGGGAGCCCGCGCCCATGGACACGCCGGGCGATCCGGCGTTCCCGGTCATCTTGCCTGTGCTGCCTGTGTTGCCGGTCATTTTGCCGGTCTGGCCGCCCACGTCGGGCGACGACGGCTGGGTGCCACGCACCACGAACATCGAGCCGCCCGAGGCCTTGAGCGCCACCATCAGCTCGCCCATGTCGGCGAAACGTTCATCCGGATTCTTCGCCAACATTTTCAGAACAATCGCGTCGATCGTCGGCGAGACGTTGGCGTTCTGCGTGGATGGCGCCGGCGCGGCGACGTTGAGGTGCATGTTCACCAGCTCGCCGAACCCCTCCGAGACGAACGGCGGCTGCCCGCACAGCATCTCGAAGAAGATGATTCCCAGCGAATAGATGTCGCTGCGGTGGTCCACTGTCTTGGTCCCGCGGCACTGCTCGGGCGACATGTAGATCGGCGTCCCCATCAACGTACCGGTCCGCGTCTTGACCGAGTCGTTGGCGCTCCCCTGTTGGAGCTTGGCGATCCCGAAGTCGAGCACCTTGATCCGCTCCCGCTCGGGATCGTGCGGATCGGGCACGACGAAGAGGTTGTCGGGCTTCAGATCGCGGTGGACGATCCCCTTCTTGTGCGCCGCCCCCAGCGCCGAGGCCGTCTGGTAGCAGAACTCGACGGCCGACTGCAGCGGCAGCGCGCCGACGCGGCGGATGCGCGTCCCCAGGCTCTCCCCCTCGAGCAGCTCCATGACCAGGAACGGCGTCCCGTCGGCGATGGTCCCTGAATCGAGGATCTCGATGATGTTGGGGTGGCGAATGGCGTTGGCGGCGCGCGCCTCGTTGAGGAATCGGGTGAGGAGGTTCTCGTCGCGGATGTAGTTCTTGTGCAGAACCTTGACCGCGACGCGGCGCCCGATGGCGGGATGCTCCGCCAGGTAGACCGCGCCCATCCCGCCTTCCCCCAGCAGTGAAATCGCGCGGTAGTTACCGAATTGCTCGCCGATCATGAAGCCCCATGATGGTAACCGACCCTGGCGGCAGCAGCCGGAATTTTTGTGCCTGCCTTTATGGCTGTTTTGGCCGCCGTTTTCCTGCTCGTCTTGCCGGCCGATTTGCGCAGAAGAATCTCCGTCCGGCCTTGGCGAACCAGATCGGGCAGGCGGCCCACGCGTAAAAATCCCAAGTTACGGTAGAAACGCAGCGCCGCGGCATTGTTCCCGTCGCACGAGACATAGAGCCACCGCCGCGCCGCGAACGTGCGCGCCGCAACGTCCTCGACGAGGGCGCGACCGAGGCCCTGCCCGCTCGCCTCGGGCCGGACGGCGAGAAGGGCAATGAAACTGCCCAGGAGCACGCCGTCATCGATCACCACGATACCGAGCGGAGGACCCTTGGCCGTGGCCCGAACGACCCACACGCCGCGGGCCAGGGCCTTGCGGGCCAGGTAACGTCCAAGCGCGTCGGAGCGGTAGCCGAGCCCGAGCCAGGGCTCCATCGCCGCGATCCAGGAGGCCTGGGCGCGGGCGAGCGCGGGGCTGGGGCGGGAGACGCGCGCAATCCCCACTTCTGGACCACGGGACGGCGCCATGCGCTAGGGCACCGCGGTCGCGGGGAGCGGTGGTCCGCTCTGGTGTGCCTGGAGGGCGGTGGCCGTTCCCTGGACCGGGACCGCCCCTCCGCCCCGCATCAGCTCCGAGAGTGGAACCAAGCGAAAACCCCGCTCGCGCAGCCCACTCAGGATCGCCGGAAGCGCCTCGTGGGTTTTCCAGCCGCGCCCATTGATGTGAAAGACGATGATCGATCCCGCGCGGGCATGGGCGAGCACCGCGCGCGTCATGGCGGCGGTGGTGGTCCTGAGGCTCGGATCGCCCGACACCACGTCCCAGGTGACCGTGGGCAGGTTTTTCCCGTGGACGATCTCGATGACCTGCCGGTTCCACTCGCCGAACGGCGGACGAAAAGCGACCGAGCGCCGGCCGTACCGCCCGAGCGCCGCCTCGGTCTGATCGATCTCCTCGCCGACGCGCTCCGGCGGCAGCTTGGTCATGTGGGGGTGATCGTACGAGTGGTCGCCGAACTCGATCAACGGATCGCCGGTCAGGTCGACCATCGCCTCCGGGTGGGTGTCGACCCAGCGACCGGAGACGAAGATGGTGGCGGGCACCTGCTCGCGTTTGAGGATGTCGAACACGTCGCGATCGAACCCGTACCATCCCTTCTTCGTGGCACAGGCGTCGAAGGTGATCGCCACCTCCGGCTCGCGCATGGTGACGCGGGAGATCGGCCGCGACAGCGGAGGCTGTGCCGTCCCCGTCCCCAGAGGCGGCAGCGGCGCTGCCGGAAGCCCCAGGCCCCGAAGCGCCAGCCACAGAGGGAGCAGCGCCACCAGCCTCGTCATCAGGTCAAGTCCAGCAGCATGACGATCGCGTCTTCTTGATCCTCGGCGTAGTAGTTCGGGCGAACGCCGACCGGCCTGAAGGCGAACCGGCGATAGAGCCGCAGCGCGGCGGCGTTGGAGCGCCGCACCTCGAGCGTCACAATCCGACAGCCGTGCTGGCGGCCGAAGTCGATGATGTGGGCGAGCAGCCGCGAGGCGTGTCCGGCGCGGCGGGCGAGCGGGTGCGTGGCCAGATTGAGCAGGTGGATCTCGTCGGCCACCAGCCAGTAGTTGCCGAAGGCGACCAGGAACCCCTCGGTCGCGTCGCGCACCACGTCGACGTGCGCCCAGTCGCGCACCATCTCCTCCGAGAAGACCTGCGCCGACCAGGGGGCCCGGAACGAGACCCGCTCGATCTCCATGACGGCGTCGAGATCGCCGGGGCCCATCCGCTCGATCACGAACGCCTGCGGGGCCTTGCTCACCGCCATCAGCCGACCTTTTCGTTCTCCGGCGCGGCAGGAAACCCTTCGAGCGGCGCGACGACGGACACTGCTTCGAAGATGGCGCTCCAGAGCGCCACCAGACCCTCCCCGCTCTCGCTGGAGACCAGGATGGGCGCCCGGCGGCCGAACGATTTGCGACTGCGCTCCTTGAGGAGGCCCCGCTCGGTCGCCGACAGCTTGTCGACCTTGGTGTACACCACCTGCGCCGGAACGTGCTCCGTCCCCAACCATTCGTAGAGCTGCCGCTCTTCCCCCTCGAGGCCGCGACGGGCGTCGACCAGGATCACGAACAGCGCCAGCGACTTGCGGCGGCGCGTGTACCCCTCGATGAGCGGCTGCCAGGAATTGCGCTCGGTGCGCGCGACCTTGGCGTAGCCATAGCCAGGCAGATCGATGAGGTGGAGGTCGCTGACCGGCGCGCCTTTGCCGAGACGCAGCGAGAACATCACCAGGCCCCGCGTCCGCCCCGGCGTCTTCGAGGTGCGCGCCAACCCTTTGCGCCCGGCCAGCCGGTTCAGCAGCGTGGACTTGCCGACGTTGGAGCGGCCCGCGATGGCGATCTCGGGCGCGGCGTCGGCCGGCAATCCGCCGAGATCGCGGGCCTCGGCGATGAAGACGGCCTCGGTCACCTCGGGAATCGTGAATGCCACGGCCTCCTAGGGTAGCATTGCCCGTCGTGACGCGCGCTCAGCCGGGCGGTCTCAAGGTCTTCGGCCTCACGGGCGGGATCGGGTCGGGGAAGTCGACCGTGGCTCAGCTGTTCGCCGCCCGGGGCGTGCCGGTGGTCGACGCCGACGCCCTGGCGCGGGAGGTGGCGGTTCCCGGCGCCCCGGCGCACGCGGACGTGGCGGCGACCTGGCCCGAGGCGATCGCCGCCGACGGAACCATCGACCGCAAGCGCCTCGGCGACGTCATCTTCGCCGACACCGCGGCGCGCGCCCGGCTGGAGGCCATCCTGCACCCCCGGATCGCCGCCGCGGCCGACGCCCGGCTGGGTGCGCTCGGCAGCGACGGTCACCGGCTGGCGCTCTACGAGGCGACGTTGCTCGTCGAGAGCGGCCGCTGGCGTGACTTCGACGGCCTCATCGTGGTGACCGCCTCGACCGAGACGCAGCTCGTCCGGACGATGGCGCGCGACGGGCTCAGCCGCGCGCAGGCCGAGGCACGTCTGCGCGCGCAGCTGCCGACCGAGGAGAAGGTTCGCGTCGCCACCTACGTCATCGACAACGACGGCGCGCGCGCCGCGACCGAAGCGCAGGTCGAGGCGCTCCTGACGAAGCTAGCTTAGGTCGGGCGTGGGGTAGCCGCGGCCCGGCCGGGCGAAGAGGTAGCCCTGGCAGAGATCACCGCCGAGCGAGATCAGCGAGTCGCGCTCGGCCGGCGTCTCGATCCCCTCGGCCACCAGCTCGATGCGGAGCTCGGTGCAAAGCGCGACGATCGACCGCACGAGCTTCTGTTTGACCGGCGAGCTGTCGATCCCGCGGATGAGCGACATGTCCACCTTGACCACCTCGGGCTCGAGCTGCGCGAAGCTGGTGAGGCCCGCATAGCCGGCGCCGAGATCGTCGATGGCGATCCGGTAGCCGAGCTTGCGCAGCCGCATCACCCGCGACTGCAGCTCGTGGATCCGATCGAGCGCGGCCCGCTCGGTGATCTCCAGGACCACCTGGCTGGCGAACGGCGTGAGCGCCCCGTCGTCGGCGTACAGCTCCTCGTCCTCCAGGTCGGCCGGGTGCAGGTTGACGAACAGGTTGGCCGGCGGCGGCGTCTCGCGCAGCTGCCGCGCCACGTGCTGTCGGATGATCCGCCCGAGCTCGGCAGCCCTGCCCAGGCGCTCGGCCGCGTCGAAGAAGTCGAGTGGGCTGCGCAACGTCGGCTCGTCGGTGCGCAGCAGCGTCTCGTAGGCGACCGTCCGCCGCTCGGACCAGGAGACGATCGGCTGGGCGGCCACCCAGAGCTTCTCGATCCCCGAGGCGAACCGCGCCTCGAGGCCGGCGCGGTCGCCGATCTGTTTCCCCTCGAGCTCGCGCACCAGGGCCGCTTCGCGCCGGACGCGCGCCAGCTTGTGAACGCCCACCGCCCGCGCCACCGCGTCCATCATCGCGTCGTGCGCGATCGGCTTGACCAGGTAGCGAAAGGCGCCGTACTCGATCGCGGCCAGCGCGCTCTCCAGGGCGGGGCTGCCGGTCATGAAGATCATCGGAACGTCGAGGTCGCTCTCCCGGATGACGCGCAGGAGCGCCAGGCCGTCCATGTCAGGCATGGCGATGTCACTGATGATGACGTCGAAGGGGTGCCCCTTGGCCAGCGCCGCCGCCTCGCGGCCGTCGTGCGCCACGCTGACCTTGTAGCCGGCGGCCGACAGCGCGCGGGCGTAGCCGCGGGCGGTGACCGGCTCGTCGTCGACGACCAGCAGCTCCGCCGGGCCTGCGCTTGCGCTTGCGTTTGCGTTCGCAACGGCCCCGTGGCCATCCACTTCGGCCACGGTCACTTTGCCCTGCATCCCCCTTCCAATCGGCATCCGGAGCTCGCGGCTTGAGACTGCAAATCAGATGATGCGCACGGCGCCGGCACGGATCAGGCGCGCGGCGATCCGGAGCGCGTCGGTCGAGCCGACGCCGGAGCCGTCGAACAGCTCCTCGAGCGTGCGCGTCCCGTCGATGCGGCCGATGAGCGCCCGCTCCCGCTCGCCCAGGCGGGCGCGAGCGATCTCCGCCGCCCGCGGCGCCAAGACCGGCACGCCGCCGAGCGGTCCCACGTAAGCTGCGAAGACCCGCGCCAGAAGCGGCCGCGCCGGCTCGATCACCTCGACGATCCCCGGCGGCGGCGCCTCGTCCGCCTCGCGCAACGCCCCCTCCGCCGCGTTCACGGCGGCCGTCAGATCCCCTTCGTCGAGCGCCGCGCGCGCCTCGTCGATCAGCGCCGCCGCGCGCTGCCGCCAGGGGGCGATCCCCGCCTCCGCGGGGGTCACCCGCGCCGACCCCGAGCCCTGGGCCAGCGGCTGCTTGTCGGAGTCGCCCACCCGCCGCGTGTGCTGTTCGTCGTCGTCCTCGGGGTGGCCGAGGGGCCGGGTCTGTTGATCGGGCGCGGCTGGATCGCGCGCCGCCCGAACGGCGGCCGACATCGTCCCGTGGACGGGGGTGAGGTTGTTGCCGTGCTTCCCCGAGAGCATGTCCTCGGCGAGCTGCGCCGGAATGGGCGACGTCAACGTCACCCGGCGATCGCGCGACAGATCGACCTGCGCCGTGTCCATCACCCCGCCGATCGGGTGCGGCTTGCCGCCGGTGTCCTCGACGTCGAAAGCGTCCAGGTCGACGTCCTCGCCGTGCTGCGGCTCGTCGTCGGGCCCCAGCTCCTCGGTCCGGGGCCGGCCCGATCGGCGCACATCTTGGGTGGCCCCCACGAGATCGGGAGCAGATCCCTCTCGGGGTTTCATTCTCTCCCTGTTTCGGCAGCCAGCCCCGCCGTCTTGAGCGCCTGCCGCGCCGCGCTCACGCAACCGGAGCGGCCGCTGGCCGATACGAGCGCATTCGCATCACAACCGCGACACGGGAGACGAGATCATGCGGAATTCATTCAAGACTTTGTTGCTGGCCTCGCTTGTGACCGCCTGAGCCTGCGGCGGCTCGGACGGAAAAAACCTCGAGCGCTTCGCCGGCTCGCCGCCGACGGAAAGACGGCGACCGAAAACGCCTCCGGCACGCTCATCAAGGCAGCTAGGGGAGCAGGAGCTCGAGCAGCGCCTTTTGGGCATGCAGCCGATTTTCGGCCTGCTGCCAGACGGCGCTGGCTGGCCCCTCGATCACCTCGTCGGTGATCTCCTCGCCGCGGTGGGCCGGCAGGCAATGTAGGACGATGGCGTCGGGGTGGGCGCTCCGCATGAGGGCGGTGTCGATGGCGTAGCCGGCGAAGGCGGCCCGGCGCGCCTCGATCTCCGCCTCCTGCCCCATCGAGGCGAAGACGTCGGTGGAGATGACCTGGCGGCCGGCCGCGGCCTCGGCCGGATCGCGCACGACGGTGATTCGCCCGCGCTTGCCGGCGCGGGCGCGCGCGAGCACGCCAGGGTCGGGGTCATGCCCGGCCGGACAGGCGAGCGCCAGATCGAGCCCCAGGATCCCTGCCGCCTCGATCCAGGAGTTGGCCATGTTGTTCCCGTCGCCGATCCAGGCGTAGCTGACCGAGCGGAGCGTGCGGCCAGGATCTCCTGTGGTGCCACCGGTGGCCCCAAACCGCTGCACCACGGTCTGCAGGTCGGCCAGCACCTGGCAGGGGTGCATGAGGTCGGTGAGGCCGTTGATGACCGGCACCGTCGCGAAGCGGGACATCTCCTCGGCGCGGTCGTGGCCGAAGGTGCGGACCATGATGCCGTGGCAGTAGCCGGAGAGGACGCGGGCCGTGTCCTTGAGCGGCTCACCCCGTTCGAGCTGCGACCCCTGCATGCCGAGATAGAGCGCGTGTCCGCCGAGATCGTACATGGCGATCTCGAAGCTGGCGCGCGTGCGCGTCGAGGCCTTCTCGAACACCATCCCCAGCACGCGGCCGGGGCGCGTGGCGTGCGGCGTCCGCGCCACCCGCAGCGCCCGCAGCTCCTCGGCGCGGCGAATGAGCGCCTCGATCCCGCCGGCCGGAAGATCGTCGAACGCCAGAAATCTCTTGGTCGGCCGCGTCTCGCTCATCGCGATTCCTCGAGCACCGCATCGAGGATCTCGATCGCCTCGTCGATCTCCGCCTTGTTCACCACCAGCGGCGGCACCAGCCGCACCACGTTTCCGCCGGCGACCGACAGCAAGAGGCCGTGCGCCCGGGCGCGGACCACGATGTCGCCCGGATCGCCCTCGATGACGAGGCCCTGCAAGAGCCCCCGTCCGCGCGCACCCCGCGTCTTTGGGCGCCGCCGCTCGGCCAGCCGCAACAGCGATGATCCCAGGTAGGCGCCGACCTCACGGCAGTGCTCGAGGAGACCGAGCTCGTCGATCGCCCGCTGGACATAGAGCGCCGCGGCGGTGGCGAAAGGGTTGCCGCCGAACGTCGAGGCGTGGGTCCCCGGCTCGAAGCCGCGGCCGACCTCCTCGTTCGCCAGCATGGCGCCGATCGGGATCCCGCCGGCCAGCCCTTTGGCCAGCGTCACCACGTCGGGGACCACCCCTTCGCTTTCGAAGGCGTAGAACGTGCCGGTGCGCCCGCTGCCGGTCTGGATCTCGTCGAAGATCAGCACCGTCCCCGTGTCGCTGCAGACACGCCGCAGCTCTTGCAGGTAGCCGGGCGGTGGCAGGTTGATCCCCCCCTCGGCCTGGATCGGCTCGACGATCACCGCGCAGGTCTTGTCGCTGATGCCGGCGCGCGCGGCGGCGACGTCGCCGAACGGCAGGAAGCGCACCGGACCGACCAGCGGGCCGAAGCCTTCGCGGTACTTGGCTTGCCCCGTCACGCTGAGCGAGCCGAACGTCCGGCCGTGAAAGCTCTGCTCGAAGGCCACCAGCTCGACGCGCTCGGGTTGCTTCTTGGTCACCACCTGATAGCGGCGCGCCAGCTTCAGCGCCGCTTCGTTGGCCTCCGTCCCCGAGTTGCAGAGGAACGCACGGCCGTGGAACGCCCGGCGCGCCAGCGCCTCCACGAACTCCAGCTGCGCCTCGATGTAATAGAGGTTGGAGACGTGAATCAGCCGGCGGGCCTGCGCGGCGATGGCGTCCGCCAGCCCGGCGTGGCCGTGCCCCAGCATCGACACCGCGACACCCGCCGTCATGTCGAGGTAGCGGCGCCCCTCGACGTCGAAGAGAGCGCACCCTTCCCCGCGCGCCATGACCACGGGCGCCTGGCGGTTGTTGTTGAGGAGCAGGCGGCGTCCCCTCTCGACGAGATCGTCTTGCTGCGACATCGCCCGACTCTACCCGGCGCGCGCCCGCGAGCAAGAGCCACCAGCAAGAGGCCGCTCGGGGGGCCGGCGATCCCCCATCCGTGTCAAAAAGCGGCGCTTGTGCCATGGTCAGCAGCGCTTACCTTGGGTCAACCATGAAGTCGGCGCCGATCATCGTGAGGACGGCTACGGCCGTACCCGGGCACAGCGCCACCCAGGACGAGGTGAAGGATCGGCTGCGCGCCCTGCTGCCGCTGCCGGCCCGCAAGCTCGACGCGGTGATGGAGCTGTTCGATCACACCGCCGTCGAGCGGCGCTACAGCGTCGAGCCGCTCTGCCAGCTGGGGAACCCGCGCGGGCTCGGTGAGGTGCAGCGCCTCTACCGGGAGAACGCCATCGCGCTCGGAAAGAAGGTGGCCGCCGAGGCGCTCGCCGGTGCCGGCCTCGAGGCGCGCGACATCGATCTGATCGTCACCACCTCCTGCACGGGGATCATGATCCCCTCGCTCGACGCCCACCTCTGCAACGAGCTCGGGTTTCGCGCTGACGTCCGGCGGCTGCCGATCACCGCGCTCGGTTGCTCGGGCGGCGCCGCGGCGCTGGCGCGCGCGCACGACTTTCTGGTCGGGTTTCCCGAGGCGCGCGTGCTGGTGGTGGCCGTCGAGCTGCCGAGCCTGAGCATCCAGCGCGCCGATCTGTCGCTGGCCAACCTGGTGTCGACCGCGCTGTTCGGCGACGGCGCGGCGGCGGCCGTCCTCGAAGGTGGCCTGAGGGGGGATGCCCGGCCCGCGCGAACGGGGGTGCGCGTCCTCGAAACCCTGGCCCATCTGTTTCCGCGGTCGGAGTATGCGCTGGGGTTCGATCTGCAGGACGACGGATTCCATTCGGTGCTCTCCAAGGACGTCCCGGGGCTCATCAAGAGCGAGATCGCGCGGCTGGTGCGGACGCTGGCCGCACGGCGAGGGCTGGCGCGCGAGAGCCTCTCCTGCTTCGTGCTCCACCCGGGCGGGCGAAAGATCCTGGCCTTCATCGAAGAGGAGCTGGGGCTGCGGCGCGACGACACCGAGCCGTCGTGGGAGATCCTGCGCGACTTCGGAAACCAGTCGAGCGCTTCGGTGTTGTTCGTGTTGCACGAGTGGCTCACCAAGCGGCAACCGGCGGCGGAGGCCTACGCGGTCCTGGCCGCGTTCGGTCCCGGCCTCTCGACCGAGATGCTGCTCTTGCAATGGAGCTGAGCGCGTGAGCTCGACCGCCTTCTTCGTCGGCCTCTGCCTGGCGGTCGGCGCCTGCCGCCTCGTCGAGATGACGATCTCGCGGCGCCACCAGCGCGCGCTCGCCGCCCGGGGCGCAGCGCCCCTGCCGGAGCCGATCTTCGGGGCGATGGTGGCGCTGCACTCTGCCGTCATCGCGGGCGCGGCGATCGAGGTGGTGGCGCTGCACCGGCCCTACGTCGCCGCCGTCGGCGTCCCCGCCCTGGCGCTGGTGGTGCTGGCCAACCTGCTCCGTTTCTGGGTGATCGCCACGCTCGGCGTGCACTGGAACGTGCGCGTCGTCCGCTCGATGCCGCTCGGGGTGGTGACCACCGGCCCTTACCGCTTCGTCCGCCATCCGAACTACGTCGCCGTCTTCATCGAGCTCTTGGCGCTGCCGCTCGTGCACGGGGCCTACCTGACCGCGACCGCCGGCACACTGTTGCATCTCCTGATCCTGCGGCGCCGTGTGTCGCTCGAAGAATCGGTCTTGATGGCCGACGAAGGCTACCGGCGCGCCTTCGCCAACAAACCGCGCTTCGTTCCATGGCCGTAGACGTCGTGATCGCGGGCGGTGGCCCGGCGGGGGCGACGCTGGCCATCTTGCTGGGCCGCGCCGGTCTCCGCGTCGACGTCTACGAGGCCCGGCGGTTTCCCCGCGAGAAGCCCTGCGGCGAGGGGATCATGCCGGGCGGCGTGGCGGTGCTCGGGCGTCTCGGGCTGCGTGAAGCGGTCGGCGGTCGAGCCCTTTCGAACGTCCGGTACCACGGCTTCGGCCTCACCGCCGCAGCCCCCTTCGCAAGGCCGGGCCACCCCGAGACGACCGCCCTCGCGCAGCGGCGCCTCCGCCTCGACGACGCGCTGGTCGCCGCGGCCCGTGCAACGCCGGGCGTGCGCCTCTACGAAGACGCCGCCGTCGAGGGGGCGGAGATCGAAAACGGGAGGGCGGTCGGCCTGCGCGTGGGGGGCGAGCTCCGGCGCGCCGCCCTGGTGGTCGGTGCCGACGGGCTCGAGTCTCCGGTGCGGCGCTCGCTGGGGCTCGACGGCGCGGCCCGCGCGCCGTCGCGGTCGGGTGTCCGGATGCACTTTCGCCTCCCACCCGGGCGCACGGTCGCAGACAACCTGGAGATCTTCGTGGGCCGCGGCTACGAGCTCTACGCGGCGCCCCTGCCCGACGGTGAGCTGTTGGTGGCAGGGCTCGGCGACGAGGGGGCGCTCGGCGGCAGCGCGCGCGCGTCGCTCGACCGCTGGATCACCTCCTGGCCGTTCCTGCGCGATGTTCTCGAGGGCGCCGCGCCGCTCACCGCACCGGCGGGCCGCGCGCGCGTCGCCCGCCGGGCCCGCGCCGGCTTCGCGCCGGGTGCGGTGTTGCTCGGCGACTCCGCGCGCGCCAGCGACCCGCTGACCGCCGGTGGAATCTCGCACGCGCTCGCCACCGCCGAGCACCTGGCGGCCGTCGTGCCGCGCTATCTCGCGGAGGGGGACCGCGCGATCGCCCGCTTCGATCGCGAGCGGCACCGCCTGCTGCGCCCGCACGACTGGCTGACCCGCGCCCTGGTGGAGATCGTCCGCCGGCCGTGGCTGGCGCACGCCGCGCTTCTCTCGATGCGCGCGCTGCCGCCCTTCATGCGCCGGTTGGTCGCCGTCGCGGGAGCCGCCGGACTTCAGCCCCCGGCGGTCGCGGCTGCGCCGGCGCGGGCCATGGTGGCCACCGCCGCCAGCTCGGCCCCGGCGCTGGCGATCAACAGCGCCACCGCCCAGAACGCCACGCTCCCCCAGCGCGCCGAGTCTCCGTAGGCGCCACGCGCGACCCGCACCGACTGCCAAATTGCGATCGGCGCCAGCAGCACCGGGGCCGCCGCCACACGCGCCGGAAGCCCCGCGCGTGCCAGGAGCGGCAGGGCGCCGAAGGCGGCCAGCGTCGTCGCTGCGTAGAGCCGCGCGGCAGGAAGGGCGCCCAGACGGACGACGAGCGTGCGCTTGCCCACAGCCGCGTCACTGGCGGCGTCGGGGAACTCGATCGCCAGCAGCATCGCGAACTGCAGCGCGCAGGGGAGCGCCGCCGCGAAGAAGATCGGCGCGGCCAGCGCGCCGGCCTGCAGATCGTAGCCGAAGAGCGGAACCAGCAAGGTCACCACCAGCGCCGTGGTCAGCTCGCCGAGCCCGCGCGCGCAGAGGCGCAGCGGCGGCGCGCTGTACCCCCAGGCGAGCCCGATCATCACCACGGCCAGCAGGAGCGGCCCCAGACCGCCCCGGCGGGCCGTCACCAGGGCCGCGCCGCCCGCAACGACCAGCAGCAGGCGCGACGCACGCAGCGCCACCGCCGGGCCCAGCGCGCCGTCGGGCAGAATGCGACTGCCGCCCGACCAGCGCGTCGGCGTCCGGTTGGCGCGGTCGGCCTCGAGATCGAAGTAGTCGTTCGCGTAGTGGGTCATGAGCTGCGTCGCCGTCACGACCAGCTGCCCCCACGCGAACGCCCGGGGGTCGAACGCGGCGCCGCCGGCCACCGCCAGCGCGCCGCCCAACCCATAGAGAACGAACCCACCGACGAGAAACTGCGGCCGCCCCAGCTTGACGAACGCGATGAGCCGCCGCACGGCGGAGAGCTTACTTCACGACGCCGCAGGCAATGCGCGCGCCGCCGCCGCCGAGCGGCTTCGGGGTGTCGCTGTAGTTGTCGCCGCCCTCGTGAATCATCAGCGACTTGCCCTGGAAGTCGGCCAGCGTGAGCCCCTTGACCTCCAGCTTGTCCTTGGCATCCCCCTTGTCGGAGACGACCAGCTTCGGCAGATCGCCCTTGTGCCCGCCGCCGCCCGGTCCCTTGTGCGCCTTGGTGGCGTCCGGATCGAAGTGGCCGCCGGCCGCCTGCGCGGCGGTCTTCTTGCCGTCCTTGTCGGCCGGATCGCAGCTCGGTTTCTCGTGAATGTGGAACCCATGCTCACCGGGCGCGAGGCCCTTCAGCTTCGGCTGGATGGTGACGCCGTCCTTGCCTTCCTTGACGGTGATCGTCCCGATCGATTTTCCGACGCCGTCGGCGGTGACGGTGTTCATGGTCACCTTGACCGACTTGGCGGCGCGAGCAGCGGAGCCGCCCAACAAAAGCAACGCAACAGCTACAAACCGAATCGTTTTCATGGTGTCTCCTTTGGACTGTCGTTGGCTGTGAGATAATCATTCACGTTCGAATCGCCATGGAAGAAGAACCTGCACAGCCCGGATCTGAACGACGGAGCTCTCAGCGCTACACCACGCGCTCGCTCGTCGAAGTCCGCATCCCGACCTGGACCGCCCTCCAGGCGGTTTATACCGTGAA
>Ga0210388_10001483_pt1 | contig 18442 bp, 15 predicted proteins | sample IncBWC19OmetaG_FD_155485 | JGI IMG/M metagenome (GOLD analysis project Ga0210388, IMG submission 155485) | Forest soil microbial communities from Barre Woods Harvard Forest LTER site, Petersham, Massachusetts, United States - Inc-BW-C-19-O ... | reverse complement strand
CCGGCGTGCGCATTGGGGTGAGCGCAGCGAAGGGGCTGGCCGAGGCGCTGGGGATCCCGCTGATTTCGCTATCGCGGCTCCTGCTGCTCGCCCGCAAGGGAGAAACGCAGGCGGCTGCACTCGATGCGGGCCGGGGTGAGTTCTATTTCGGCGGTTATGTGGACGGCGAGTTCGCAGAGCGGCTGCTTACGGCGGAGGAGATGCGCGAGCACTCCGATGTGACCTTCGCTGTCTGCGAGATGGGCCTGGTGCGGGATTGGCCGATGGCGCGGATGGTACCGGGTCCGGATGCTGCGGATGCTCTGCTGGCTGCGACGATGCGATTGCGAGCGCGGGATTATGACGATGCCGCGATTCTGGATGGTAATTACGTGCGACGGACGCCCGCGGAGCTTTTTGCTCGACCTGTGGGCAGGAAATGATGGAGATTCTACGCTGCACGTCCGTGGAAGAGATTGACCCCGTCATCGAGTTGGCGCGGCGATCGCCGGGTGCTCCGCAGTGGGATCGGTCCAATTACGAATATCTCGTGCAACTGGGCGAGTCGGCCGCTACATTTGTGGCGCAGGAGGGCGATGCCCCATTGGGCTTCGCTGTGGCTACGCTAGCTGTGGATATCTGCGAGATGGAATCGATTGTTGTCGCCCCGGAATTCCGTCGACGAGGCACCGGCGCGGCCCTGCTCAAGGCCATCCTGGGCTGGGCGCGCAAGCAACGAGCACAGCGAGTTGAACTGGAGGTCCGGGCCGGAAATCGCCCGGCCATTGCGCTTTATGAGCGCGCCGGTTTCGTCCGCGATGGACGCAGGCGAGGCTATTACCGTAATCCGGATGAGGATGCGATTCTGATGGGGTTGCCGCTTGTTTCATGAATGAAACGGTGGAAAATAAATTGTTAAAAATGGATTGTCCGGGGTGTTTCGCGGTGCTAGTTTGGTACGTCTAAAAGAAGAAGGAGGTACCTTCAATGGACGTGGAAGCGAACCGCTTGCCGGATAGTGAAGCAATAACCCAGCTGGAACAGGAACACCGCCGCTATTCGGAGCAATTAGAAGCACTTATCCAGAAGCCCTACCTGTCAGAAGAAGAACAACTCGAAGAAGTCCGCCTTAAAAAACTCAAACTCCACATCAAAGATCAGCTGACCGCCCGACGAAGTGGTCACTTGCGAGCGTACGTCGCCTGACGCTCAGTTTTCCCAAAAAATCTAATCATCGAAGGCCGTCCGGGATCGGGTTCCGCCATGATGGCGAGATTCCTGCGTTCGGTCCGTCATCTCTCCGACATGGGAAGAGCGAAGAACCTATAATGAATTGAGGTTCTTCGCTTTTCTCTCGCTCATGGTTCGTGACGGATATTTTTACGGGATTTCCCTGTTTGCCGTGGCTGCACTGCTCTATGTGCTTACACATAGTCTGTGGCTGCCTATTGTGCCGGTCCTGCTGGCGTTCTTTTTCCTCTGGTTCTTTCGCGATCCTGAGCGCGCCATTCCGCAGGGACCCGGCCTGGTCGTGTCTCCGGCGGACGGCAAAGTTACTTCCGTGTTGCGGGTGACGACGCCTGACGGCGAGATGCTGCGTATGAGCATCTTTCTTAACGTATTTAACGTGCATGTGAACCGGTCGCCTGTGACCGGAACGCTGCGCGAAGTTCGCTACCAGAAGGGGCAGTACCTGAACGCGATGAATCCCGAATCCGCCGAGAAGAACGAGCAGAACCGCGCCGTGGTGGTCGCGGACGAGGGATATGCCGTCTCCTTTACGCAGATTGCCGGACTGCTGGCTCGCCGCATTGTTTTTCGGCCTGCGCCGGGGAGCCGTCTGGAGCGCGGGCAGCGCGTGGGGCTGATCAAGTTTGGCTCGCGCGTCGATGTCATTCTGCCGGGCAACGCCGAAATTCTGGTGAAGAAGGGCGACCATGTGCAGGGGGGATCGACGGTGCTGGCACGCATGCCGGAGCATGATCCTCTGGCCGAAAGCGACGAACTGCTGGTGGAGAGCCTGGTTTGAAGAATCCTGGGCAGGCGCGTGGAAGCCGGCGGCGCAGGGGCATGTACATTCTGCCCTCGCTGTTTACGGCGGGCAATATTGCTGCCGGGTATTACGCGATCACGCAGAGCCTGCAGGGTTCGATTTACGAGCCGCACCACTTCGACTATGCGGCGCTCGCCATCGGCTTTGCCATCCCCTTTGACGCGCTCGACGGGCGGATTGCCCGCATGACGAATACGACCAGCGAATTCGGCAAAGAGCTGGATTCGCTGGCCGACGTGATCACCTTCGGTGTTGCGCCGAGCATCCTGGCTTTCAGCTGGGGCTTTCGCATGCTTCCAGCCACGATGGATTCGGGGCTGCACGAGAAAATTGTCCAATTGGGAGCGTTTGTCTGCTTCCTGTTTCTTCTTTGCGGGGCGAGCCGCCTGGCGCGGTTCAATATCAGCAATAATCCGCTGCCCAAGAATCCAGGACGGCCGGACCGCAAATACTTTGTGGGCATGCCGATTCCGGCGGCGGCAGGGGTGATTGCCGCAGTGGTGCATGGCTTCCAGGGGCATCCCTTCAATGCCTGGATGGCAGGCATCTGGATGGTGCTGGTGGGCTTCATCGGCTTTCTGATGGTCAGCACCTGGCGATTCTGGAGCGGTAAGGAGATAAATCTCTCTCGACGGCATCCCTTCCAGCTGATTATTCTCATCGGGCTGGTGATTTACCTGCTGGTCTTCTTTTCGCGAGTAGTGCTTCTGCTGCTGGCTTTGACGTATATGTTTTCGGGGATTGCGGCGCGCCTGGCTTATTCACGCCGGCGCAGCCGAAAATCGACGCAGCCGCTGACTTCCTCCACGAGTACTACCTGATGACAGAAAAATACAAAATTGCGATCGTAGGCGCCGCGTCGTTGCGCGGCAAAGAGTTGAACGAAGTGCTGACAGAGTCGTCCTTCGCGTCGGCGGAGTTTTCCCTGATGGATGACGAATCGCAGCAGGGGCAGCTGGAAGCGGTCGGTGACGAGGTGACGTTTATCCAGCGGATCGAACCGGATGCTTTCAACAACGAAGATTTCGTCTTCTTCACCGGATCGGAAGAGGCGACGCTGAAGCACTGGCGGCGTGCGCTCAAGGCCGGCGCCAGCATCCTCGACCTTACTTACGCGTTGGAGAGTGAGCCCGGAGTTCTGGTGAGGGCTCCGTGGGTGCGCGACGCGCTGCGCGAAGAGCAGCCCGATGGGCGCTCCGAGGTAAAGGTAGAGGATCCGGATCTGAGCACGCCGGCTATCGTTCCGGCTCATCCGGTGTCGGTGGCGCTAGGGCTGCTGCTGCTCCGGCTGCAGGAGCTGGGCGAAGTGAAGAGCGCTTCGGCGACGGTGCTGGAGCCTGCCTCCGAATACGGTCGCGCCGCGATGGATGAGCTGCACCAGCAGACGGTGGGGCTGCTCAGCTTTCAGAGCCTGCCCAAGCAGGCCTACGACACACAGGTGGCCTTCAACGTGGTTCCGGTGCTAGGTGAGGCGGCGAAGATCAATCTCGCGGCGAGCGAGGCGCGCATCCGACGCCACTATGACCTGCTTTCGGCAGGGCTTCTGCCGGAGGTTGCGATCCAGTTGCTGCACGCTCCGGTCTTCCACGGCCACGGAATCTCGCTGGCTGTGGAGCTGAACGAGCCGCTGATGCTGGAGCATGTCGAAGCTGCGCTGGGCACGGAGCACGTTGACGTCGTCCTCGGAGACGCGGACTCGCCGAACAACCTGAGCTCGGCCGGGCAGGGCGATCTGATGGTGCGGGTGCGCCCGCATCACGGTGAAGAAACCGAAACGAATCGCTTCTGGATCTGGGCATCTTTCGACAACCTGAAGTTCGGTGCCCTGAATGCGCTGGCGTGCGCCCTCGAGCTGCGCAAGCTTCGTCCCCTGGGCAAGGTGCAATAGTTGCTACATGCGGCGAGAGTGTACACTCTCGGTGATTTCCTATCCCGCGTCAAAATCGAGCTGTAGACCGGCGCCGCTTTGCGGCGGCGCCAAAGCCTTTGGAGGAATGCCATGAACGATGCAGTGACCTCCCTGTCCGCGGCTGTCAAAAAATCGCATAGCTGGTCGATCGCCATCGCCATCTTCATGATCCTTGCCGGTCTGGTGGCGATTTTCCTTCCGCCGATTGCCGGAATTGCGGTGACCGTCCTTGTCGGCTGGCTGCTCATCGTGAGCGGCTGTTTCCACCTCTTTTACGGATGGCATACACGGAGCAAAGGCTCGCTGGTGTGGGAGCTGATCGTCGGTGTGGTTTACATTCTGGCCGGCATCTTCCTGCTGGTGCATCCGGTGGCCGGCCTGGCTACGCTCACGCTGGCTCTTGCCGTCTATCTCTTTGCGGAAGGCGTGCTGGAGCTGGTTATGTCCTTCACTCTCCGTCCGCATCCCGGCTGGGGATGGCTGCTGTTCGACGGAATTCTCACTCTGCTCGTGGCTTTCATGATCTGGCGGACATGGCCGTTCAGCGCTCCGTGGGTGATTGGCACGCTGGTTGGCATCAGCATGCTGTTCAGCGGAACCTCGCGGCTGATGCTCTCGATGGGCTCGCGGCGGCTGCTCAACGGGTAGACTGAGCGGGATATACAAACAAGAGAGGGGCGACTCAGTCGCCCCTCTCTTATTGAATGGAAAGTCAGCGGATTACTTGGACGGCGTAAACAGCTTGAGCTGGACGTGCCATGTAACTGCCTGTCCCGGTTTTAGCGTGACCATGCCGGTATCCATGCCGTGCCACTCCTTGCCCCACGGGTCGCCGAAGTTGAACTGCTCTTCGATGGCCACGAACTCCTTCGTCGGCGGAGCGTAGACCTGAACGGTCTTGATCTCCGGCGAGAGGCCGAGCACGTCGATGCCATAGCCGGCTGCCGGGTCGGTGAGCTTGATGTCCACGGCGCCGTCGGTGCGCTTCAGCTTGGACCAGTTGTCGTCGAGGAAGATATCGTCGAGGGCTACGCCATCGGGAGCGGTGAAGTCATACTTCGTTCCCTTCACGGGAACCAGCTTGCCGGTTGGGAAGACATCGTCGTAGTTGTTGACTGTGGCGGTCTGTTCGCCGGGAACGTGCAGGCGCACCTGCTTGCGGTCGCCGCTGGGAACGTTGAAATAGGGATGCCATCCGATGGCCATGGGCTCGGCCTGGTCTCCTACATTCTTGGCCGTGATGGTGGCGTCGACCGTGTCGCCGGCCAGGGCGATGGTGAAGGCGAGGTCAGTCTTCGAGGGCCAGTAGCCTCCGAAGTCGCCGGCGTGAATGGTTCCGGTCACGGTCTGGCCGTCGGCGGTGGTTTCGGTCTTCACGTCGTCGGTCTTCGAAGCGAGGATGAGGCCGTGCATTGCGTGCGGCTCTGCGCCCGGATTCTTGCCCTTCCAGTTGGCGGGCAGGGTGATGGTCTTTCCCTTCCACTCGGTGGTGATGGTCTTGCCGTCTGCCGAGAGTTTGCCGCGAATGCGATTGGGATAGGGGACCAGGAAAGCTCCGCCCTGGAGGAAGCTGGAGTTTCCGTTCATGTCGTCAGGGCCGCCGTTGAGCTTGGCTGCGGCTTCCGCGAGGGGTAGCGTGTAGAAGACGTCGACGTCACCTTTGCCGGGGACGTTGGCTTTGAGGCTGAACAGGTTCATGCCGCGGCCGGGCAGCACAACGGCGGAGACGAATTCGGGCTTCGTGCCATTGGAGGTCGGCTTGCGCTCCAGTGTGACGATGTCCTGGCCGCTTATCTGCTGCGGCGTGGTCGCGGCCGGCTGCGGCTGCGTTGCAGATTCGGAAGGTGCCGGGGCCTGTTTGCAGCCGCTGACCGTAAACAGCGCCGCTGCGGCAATCGGAAGAAGGTGTTGCAGGCGAAGGGACATGAAGTTCGAACCTCGGGTTTTCGATGTGTTTTTCAGCAAACGTTTCCAGCGAAGATGCAACGCGACGGAAGATGCAGGGCCCCGGACGGAAACTAAAGCGTGCCCATTCTACGACGAAGCGGGCCGCCTGCGCTTCGCCGTAGCTATTTAGAATCATTTCGATGCCTAAGCCCAAATTAGATGCCGCAACCGCGCTGGCCGCGCTCAATGCCCGCATCATCGAATGCACGCGCTGCGAGCGGCTGGTCGAATATCGCCAGAGCGTGGCACAAGTCAAGCGCCGCGCCTATCTCGACCAGGAGTATTGGGGGCGTCCGGTGCCGTCTTTCGGCGATCCGCAGGCGCGAGTGCTGATTGTGGGACTGGCTCCCGGTGCGCATGGCTCGAATCGCACCGGGCGCCCCTTCACCGGCGACGGCTCCGGCAACTTTCTTTATCCCGTGCTGTACGAGACCGGCTTCGCCTCGCAGCCGGTCGCGACGTCGCGCGATGACGGCATGAAGCTGCACGATCTCCTGATCACGGCGGTGGTGCGATGCGCTCCTCCCGATAACAAGCCGCTTCCTTCGGAGATCGCGAACTGCGCGCCTTATCTGGACGAAGAGATGGCCGCGCTGAAAAATCTGCGAGTCATCGTATGCCTGGGCAAGATCGGATTCGATGGTGTGGTGCGGCACCTGATTCGCACCGGAGAGATCGCCCGCCGCGGCGTGCTGCACTTTGCCCACGGCGCGGAATATAAATTGCCGAATGGCCACTTTCTTCTGGCAACCTATCACCCCTCCCTGCAGAACACGAACACGGGCAAGCTGACCAAGGCCATGTTTTATGCGATCTTTCGCCGGGCGCGCGAGCTTGCCGGCATGAAATAGACAGAAGGTGGCCGAGGACGGGCATCTTCCGATGCGAAAAAACGCATCTTTGGGAGCAGCTTGTAAAAAGCGGAGGGAGATCGATGACGATTCTGGTAGTACTTTTGATCCTGTTGCTGATCGGCGCATTTCCGGCATGGCCCTACAGCCGCGGCTGGGGATACTATCCAAGCGGCGGATTGGGCTTGATCGTGCTGATCCTTGTGATTCTGTTGTTGCTGCACGTTGTCTAGCAAGGTGGCTTGTGTCTGGCGGGACGCTGCTTCGCAGCGGTGAATCGGTTGTGCGTCCGGCGCCATAAGTTCGTGTTGTGAGAAGGTTCGGTCCAGCCATGGAATTGCGAGATGGCTGTACCGAGCCTTTTCTCTTTGCTGCGCGTGCGGGATTACGTCCTGGCGACTTCGTCTCTGATGCCTTTTGTCAGCAGGCTTCTCCGCAAAGAATTGCCGCCGGGTAATCTTCCGTATGATTACCATTTATTACGAGGTTGATCTTGCCTGCGGCCGCCGCCGTATATGGCCGTTCCCCCTTTCTATGCAGGGTTTCTATGTTGAAATGGCAGGGCTTTCAAGGCGCACTTCTCGCGATTCCTTGACAAAGCGACGGGATGGACCTATGTTTCAGTATTATTCTCCACCGTGAAGATAAGTAACCGAAATATCCAGTATGCATTTGATCGGTGAGCGAGGCGGGGCTGTCCTCGTTCTCTGCTGACTGCTCCCTTTCGCCGCGAGGTTGCGGCGCAACCAATCTCATGTTGCGCGTTCCCATCGCATGACCGGCCCGTACCAGCTGACCGTATCTGGTTACAAGGAGTGTTCGATGACTATCGAGATTGCTCAGGTGAAATATCTTCAGGCTGGAACCATGAAGGTAGAGGTTCATCCCAGCCGCGAAGCAGCAGGCGCGGCTGCTGCACGAGCCGCGGCCGAGGCAATGAAGGAGCTGGCGCAGACGCGCGAATCGATTGGAGTCATCTTTGCTACGGGAGCCTCGCAGTTAGCAATGCTCGACGCGCTCACCGGCATCGACGGGCTGCCATGGGGGCGGATTCGGGGCTTTCACATGGATGAATACATTGGCATCTCCGCTGATCACCCGGCCTCGTTTCGCCGCTACATGCGGGACAGGTTGACGAACAAGGTGAAGATGCAGGAGTTCACCGAGGTTGATGGAACCGCGGCGAATTCGGAGCAGACAGCCCGGGAGTATGCCGAGAAGCTGCGTTCTGCCGATCCGCAATTGTGTCTGCTTGGAATCGGAGAGAACGGCCATCTGGCGTTCAACGATCCGCCAGTCGCGGACTTCAACGATCCTGTGGATGTGAAGATCGTGCGCCTGGATGCTGCGTGCCGGGAGCAGCAGGCGGCTGAAGGTTGGTTCGAAAGCGTCGAAGATGTTCCGGAGAAGGCGATCACTCTGACGATCCCGGCGTTGTTCCGCGTGCCTAAGCTGATCGTGTCTGTGCCCGGATCTCGCAAGGCGAGAGTTATGCGGCGGACTTTCGAAGAGTCTATTGCGACGGCATGCCCCGCGACTATCCTTCGCACGCATCCGGATGTGACTGTCTACCTAGACCCTGATTCTGCCGCTGAACTGGATGGAGTTATGCAGGCGGAGTAAGCGGCTGGGCGGATGCGACTCTGACGAACGAGACAAGGTGAAGACATTGAACGGCGCGCAGTCGATGGCGGATGCATCTCGTGGGAGCAAACGATCGGGAAGTGAACGATCGGGGAGCAAACGGTCTGGGCGAACGCGCTGGTGGGTGGTGTGGACACTCTTCTTCTCAACGGTCATCAACTACATCAGCCGTCAGACATTTTCGGTGCTGGCTCCGATGCTCACGGCGCAGTTCCACTTCACGCATACAGAGCTCGCGAGAATTCTTGGCGCGTTTCAGATCTCCTATGCGCTTACGTGGCTTCTTGGCGGAATCTTTCTTGACGCTGTGGGCACGCGCATCGGCCTGGCCGTTGCGGTGGTGTGGTGGTCTCTGGTCAACATCTTCACCGGGTTCGCGGGTTCTGTTTTCAGCTTCGCCGCGTTTCGATTCATGCTGGGGATCGGAGAAGGTTTTAACTGGCCCGGTGCGAGCAAGGCAGTTGCCGAATGGTTCCCGAGCGATGAGCGTAGCGTGGCTGTTGCCATTTTCGACAGTGGATCAAGCGCCGGAGGAGCGTTAGCCGCGCTGATGATTCCCCTGATCGCGCTGGCCTTCGGCTGGCGATGGTCATTTGTTTTTTCGGGACTGCTCGGCTTCGTCTGGCTGGCCGTGTGGTTGCGCGTTTACCATCCGCTCGATCGCCATCCCCGCGTGACACAAGGGGAAGTGGCACATATTCGCGCGGGGCAAGAGACGGCCATAACGTCTGGACGCGGAGGCGTGCGGCGATGGCTCTATTTGGCAAAGGACAGGAATGTGTGGGGGATCGTGCTTGGCCGCGCGCTTACCGATCCGATCTGGTGGTTCTATGTCTTCTGGCTTCCGCAATATCTGAGCGATGCCCGAGGATTCAGTTTGAAGCGAATTGCAATGTACGCATGGGTGCCATTTATCGCAGCCGATCTCGGAAACTTTACCGGCGGCCTGATCTCCGGTTACTGCATTCGGCGAGGAGTTTCCGTCGTCCGCGCACGCACGTGGATATGCGCGGTTAGTTGCCTGCCGATCCTGGTGGGCATCCCGGCGGCTCGTGTCCACAATGTATATGTGGCGCTGGGGCTTATTTGCGTGGCTCTATGGGGCTATGCGAGCTGGTCCACGATGGGACTTACCTTGCCTTCCGACCTCTTCCCGGAAGATATCGTTGCCACTGTTACGGGACTTAGCGGGCTAGCGGCTGGACTTGCGGGTGCGGCGTTCACTTTTGCTGTCGGGCTGACGGTGGATCGGTTTTCATATGGTCCGGCATTTCTGGTTGCCGGGCTTATGCCTATTGCAGCGACAGCCTCCTTATTTCTGTTGATCCGGCCTAGAGAAGCACCAACGCAAATTTCCTGAGAGGACACGATGAGCGAGACGGATGGAATTGACCGGCGGACATTTCTGAAGGGAGCTGGAGGAGTATTGATGGCAGCCGGCATGGAGGCGCGCTCGTACGCTCGCATTCTCGGAGCTAACGACCGCATCCGGCTGGGGCAGCTGGGATGCGGGGATCGGAGCGAGGGCCATGTGCACATGGTTCAACTCGCTTCGAAACAAATCCCGGTGGAAACGGTGGCCGTCTGCGATCTGTGGAGCCTGGCGCGGGAGCGGCGCGCTGCGCAGGTTAAGAAGGCATTCAACGTCGAGCCGCAGAGTTATCAGTACGCGGAAGAGATGCTGACCCGGAAGGACATTGATGGAGTGATGATCGCGACTGGAGATTTCCAGCACGCGAAGCTCTGCGTTGCTGTGGTGCAGACCGGCAAGGACTGTTATGTCGAAAAGCCTTTCGCCAATGTTCTTGCGGAGGCGAAGGAGGCGCGCGATGTGGTGAAGGCATCCCGGCAGATTGTCCAGATGGGAACGCAGCATCGCAGCCAGCCTTATCCGCTGGCGGTGCGGGATATTATCCGGTCGGGGAAGATCGGCAGCATTGTTCAGATCGAGCAAGAGTGGAATGTCAACGAGGAGCGCTGGCGTTTCGTCGGGGTGGATACCGGCATTTCTTCGGAGATGGTGCGGGATGAAAAGCTGGAATGGAAGAGCTGGCTTTACGGACGGAAATCCCAGCTTCGCGAAGAGGACACAGACTGGAAGCGCTGGCTGCTGGGCAAGCCCGATCGACCATTCGATCCACATGTCTATCTGGAATTCCGGCTCTACAAGGAATTTTCCTCGGGGATATTCGACCAATGGCTCAGCCACGGCAGTGACCTGGTGCATCTTTGGACGGACGAGACTCATCCTGTGTCGGTCGTCGCCAATGGCGGCATCTTCGTGTGGAAAGATGATCGCGAAAATCCCGATACGTGCGTGGCGGCTGTAACTTATCCGAGCGGCTTTCTTTATACCTACAAGACAACCTTCGGAAACAGCTATCGGAGTTTCTCGCGCATTCTGGGGAGGAATGGAACGATCGAGAACTACGGCGGCGAGGGCGCGTCTCTTTTCGTCACGACGGCGGAAGGCGGAAGAAAGGAGTTCGATCCCTGGGAATCTGGCCCGGTCTATAAGAAGGCGCCGCTGTCCGGATCGTCGACCGACGACGAAGCCCAGGTGCAGGTTCAGGGTGCGCCGCCGCCGAGCTCCCTGGGACCGGACGATGACGATGTGGACCATCTAGTGAACTGGCTGGAAGCGATGCAGGCGCGGAAGCAGCCGAACGCCACAGTCGATCACGGATTCTCGCACGCTATCGTGTGCATCATGGCCGCGCAGTCGTATTGGAGCGGAAAAAGACTGTACTGGGACCCGGTGCGGGAGGAGATTACCGAGCGTTCGAGCTGATCGGGGGGCCTTCAAAAAGTGAGTCGTTCGAAGTGAGTTCAGGGGATCGGCATGATCCGAAAGCAGTTTGCGCGCGTTCGTGTCCGCTTTCGTTCAGTTTCCCTGGATCAGGGATTGATGGCTGGTGGGGGCTGATGCCCGGCATAATTAAAACTTCTTGGGCCCTTGGCCGCCGTACTTTTCGCTTGACAGGACAAAACGAATGCTCATAAAACTTCAAATACGCTCGCAAACGAAACACATTAACGGGGCGGTTCCTAAGAAAAGATCAGTAACGATAACAACTCAATAGGCTCGGCATCCCCCAGAGCAGGAAAAACCCAGATGAGACCAACGGAAAGAAACGTGGCTGCGGAAGTGCAAATTTTCACGCGTGCGCTGCGCGGGGCAGCGTCTGTTTTTCTGCTGTGTGCCGGGGTCGTCCTTGGGACCACTGCGGCGCTTGCTCAGTACACTACTGCGCGACTCAGCGGCACCGTAATGGATAACAGCTCCCTCGCGGTGGCCGGGGCGTCTGTCACCGTCGAACAAGTTACGACCGGCTACACGCAATCTGTCAAAACAGGCTCTGCTGGTGACTACCTTTTCCCCAGCCTGCCGATTGGCAGTTATCGGCTGACCGTCGAGATGTCCGGTTTCACCACTTATATTCAAAACGGCATCACGTTGACCGTCGGGCAGGCTGCTACTCAGAACGTTGCTCTGCGTGTGGGTTCGGTGAACCAGCAGGTGATCGTGAACGCGAATGCGTCGCTAGTGACCACGGATGATCCCTCGGTCGGGCAGCTCATTAATCAGAAGAGCATGGCGAGTCTGCCGTTGAATGGGCGAGAAGCGCAACAGCTGGTTTTCCTCGTCCCTGGCGCGGTCGATGTGTCGTCGCTGAACTGCGGAGCGAACTGTGAGGGCGGCGTTCTTCCAGGTGAGCAATATGCCAAGGTCAACGGGGGCGGGGCCAACGGTGTCTACTACCTGCTGGACGGCGTGGATTACAACGACACATACATCAACACAAATCTGCCTTTCCCCAGCCCGGACGCACTGCAGGAATTCAATGTTCAAACCGGTAACATGAGCACGGCGTATGGAAATGCGACAGGCGGAGTGGTGAATGTCGTAACGAAATCCGGAACGGATCAGATTCACGGTGATGTTTTCGAATTCTTCCGGAATTATGCGATGGATGCTTCCAACTACTTCGCCACTTCTCCAGACCCTCTGAAACAGAATCAGTTTGGAGGAACTATCGGCGGACCTATCCTGAAGAACAAGCTGTTTTACTTCGGCTCCTATCAGGGCACGCGACAAAATACTGCGACCAACGGGCAGATCGCCTTTGTGCCAACGGCCGCGGAGCGCACGGGCGATTTTTCGGATCTTTTACCCGGAACGCAATTAGTAAATCCCAATACAGGGCTGCCCTACGTCAATAACCAGGTTCCCCAGGGAGATCTGAATTCCGTAGCGCAATATTTTCTACAGCATATTCCTGTTCCGAATGGACCTGGGCGGCAGCTAACATACAACGGCGCTCCGTCGATTCAAAATACCGACGAATACCTAGCCAAGATCGACTATAACCTCGGTAAGCATCATCTAAGTGGGCACTATCTCCAGCTGAACTACAATATTCCGATCATCGTGCCGCCATCCTCGAATGTTCTCGAAGGGAATACGGAGAATCCACAAAGCCTGACGCTGAAGAACATCAGCGTAGTGGATATCTACACGATCTCATCCACTTTCCTTCTGAACAGCTATTTCGGGTATACAAGCCAGAACGGAGACACGCTCTCTGCCGCGCCTTTTACCATGGCTGACGCTGGCTCTCTGATTGCCCAGCCCACCAATTTCGTGCCTACACTCAACGTGAATGTAAGTGGAAACTTTACCGTTGGAGAGCAGCCTGCCACTGGGAATTGGGATCGCGGCGACCAGTCACTGCGTGAGATTGCCACGCTCATTCGAGGAACGAATGAGGTGCAGTTCGGAGGCGAGATCCGGCGCGTTCGAGCCCCGATGGGAAACTCTTATCAGGCAGACGGAAACTTTACTTTCTCGAATAGCCTGTCAGGAGATAACGTTGCGGATTTTGTCCTGGGAGATGTGTCGAGCTTTACTCAGGCAGGCGGTCTCTACCTTAACTTTACGGGCATCAACTGGAGCACGTTCGTCCAGGACAACTGGCACGCGACTCCACGACTCACGGTTAACGGCGGTCTGCGCTGGGATCCGTTCATCCCGTACAAGGATAGTGAAGGGCGGGTCGGATGTTTCGTTCCGGGCGCACAGTCGGTGCGCTATCCGAATGCGCCGGCAGGCCTGATCTTCGGGGGGAGCCATCATGATTCGGGATGTCCTCAGTCGTCGATTTACAACGCCCTCGGTGATTTCAGTCCACGCATCGGCTTTGCATACCAATTGACGGCGGATGGAAAGACGAGCGTCCGTGGCGGTGCGGGCTACTATTACCAGTCGCCGAACCTGGTGGCGTTCGAAGATGTCGTCGGAATTCCTCCGTTTGCGCCGATCGTGAATCTTACCGATGTCAACTTCACCGATCCCTATGGAAGCGGGGGCGTGGCGAATCCGTTCCCCGCGCAGTTCGGTCCCTCCAACCCTGGCCCTACAGCGACGTTCCCGCAGGACATCTCATTTACCCAAATCTTCGATAGGCACTTTCGTCCTCCGCAGATCCTGATGTGGAATCTGACCCTGGAACGCGGATTCGGTACCAACTGGCTTGTGCGTGCGGCTTATATGGGGAACAAGGGGGCGCATCTTGGAGGAACAGGAGACCAGGAGGCTGGGCTGCTCCAGTTGAATCCATCGGTCTATATTCCCGGAGAGTCGACGGAGGACAATGCACAGCAACGCCGACTGTATCCGGCGTTCGGGTTCGTCAACTCGATTAATTCAGGAGTGAACAGCAACTATAACTCGGCCGAAATTTCGCTCGAGAAACGGATCAGCCGAGGCCTCTCGTTCCTGACGAACTTTACGTGGTCGCGAGCATTGAATGACTTCGGCCCCAATGGTCAACCCGGAGGCCTGGCCACGAATACATGTAGCTGCGGCCGCTACTTTGACTACGGTCCCGACGGCGGAGATGTGAATAAGATCTTCAGGATTTCCGGGAACTATGAATTTCCCCATGCTCCGGTGAAGGGAATTGCGGACAGAGTGGTCAACGGATGGAACCTGAGTACGATCCTGAATTGGCAAACGGGATTTCCGTTTACTATCTTCAGCGATGACGATAACTCATTCAGTTCGATCGGGGCCGATCGCGCCGATCTAACCGCGTCGAGCATCAAGCAGGCTGTGCTGAGTAACGGGCGGTCCCATGCGGCGCTGGTGAACGAATTCTTCAATACTTCTGTCTTTGCTCCAAATCAGATCGGGACCTTTGGAGATACGGGAAAGAATGTTCTGCGCGGGCCGAGGTCTTTCAATACGGACATGGCTCTCCTGAAGAATGCAAAGGTTACCGAACGGGTTGGACTCGAGTTTCGCGCGGAGTTTTACAACATCTTCAACAACGTTAACTTCGGAATGCCTGATAACGGACTCACAGACAGCAGCTTTGGACAAATCAGTTCCTCGGGCAGCCCTCGTATCCTGCAAATGGCGCTCAAGGCCTCGTTTTAAGAGGGCATGAAATGCCGCGGAGTAAGACGCAATCGTGAACGAAGTCGAGGCGGTCTGTGCCGCCTCCCCGGTGTGCAGTTCGGTGCAATGAGTGAGCGGCCGCAAATGCACTCTCAACTTCGTTCGGTCTTGAACCTCCCTATGAAACGAACAATTGCGTTGCAACCAGCGCCGCGAGGGCGCCACGCTCCTCGCAGGCACTCGCCTGTTGCACTGTCATCCGATAATTTAAGAGTCATGTATCTAGTGGAGGCGGATTTGGAGCATGCTGTCTTTGTCTTGCAGGCATGGTGAAGTCTGAATCTCCGGCCCTTGTTGCGTCGCTGGATGCTCGATTGGGTCATTTATTCAAAGTAGTAGTAACGAGGATCGTCGACTGACGGAGGGATCGGTGAGGAAGAACTGGATCGAGCAAGGATGCAGATGGCGTGCGGGACGATTGACGGCGTTTTTTTTGCTGGTTGGCAGCGCGATAGCGGGCCTCGGGGCGCAGTCTTTTGGCGAAGAGCATGCGTTGCAAATCAGGATCGATCCAGCGGACGGGAAGTATACCATCGCAATTCCAGGAGCCAGCTCTTATACCCTGCGCGCCGGAGTCGGCGTTCAGGTGGACGGACGCTGGCTTCATGCTTCCGACTATCCGAAGCATGAAGTATCGCAAGCGCAGGCTCAGGGATATCTTGGACAGGCCACGGACTGGCAGGTGACTTACTCCGGACTCAGCGGACAGCCAGACCTGATCTATCACCTACGCGGATATTCAGACCGACCTTTCGGAGATATCCAGGTGACGGTTAGGAACACCACAGGAAAGCTCATTCACATCGAGGGCATTCGATCGCTGGATGCGTCGGGCGGACCGGTTGTCGACCTGGGAGGGGCCGCCGCCGATAATCGAGTCCTCTCTGACAGCTGGAGCGAGGACCGACCAGGCATGACGATTCACGATCTTGGCGATACAAAACAGCAGATGCATCGCGCCGTGGGAAGTCAGCTCATCTACAATCTGCGCAGCCATGAGAGCCTGTTTCTCGGAGCGCTGACCTCGGAGCGGTTTCTCACCGTTCTGCGGCTTCACCTCGCGAACACATCCGCAAGTGCGCCCCAGCTTGCGTCGTACGAGGTTGACTCGACGGGGACGACCGAACTAGAAATCGAGAATTCGCTCGAGCATTCTCCCGAAGAGGATCGGGTGCAGCTAAGTCTTCCCGTAAATCCCGATGAAGAGCTTTCTGCGGAGCGGGTGCTCTTCGGTGTGTCCAAGGACTATCACCAGCAGCTTGATACGTATGGTTCTTTGATTCGGGAGATTCATCATGCCAGGACGTCTGCGCCTCCATTGATGGGATGGTGGAGCTGGACGGCCTACTACTTCGGATTGAATGACGGAGCGGCCCTGGCCAATGCCGAGTGGGAAGCGCAGCATCTGAAATCGCTGGGATACAACATCTTCCACATCGACGAAGGCTATCAATATGCACGCGGAGAATACACTACGCCGAATGCGACCCTCTTTCCGCGTGGTCTAGCATCGGTCTATTACAAGGTGCATGGCCTGGGGCTGGTTCCGGCGATCTGGACGGCTCCGTTTGAAGTATCGGAGCGCTCGTGGGTTTATCAGAATCATCCGGATTGGCTGGTTAAGAACGCGAATGGGCAGCCGATCCATGCGGGCACAGTTGACGAGGGAAAAGATCAGCTGTTTGTGATGGACGTAACGAATCCAGGCGGTCGAGAGTACTTGCGCAACACATACTCCACGTTGGCGAACCTCTGGGGTATCCGCTATATCAAGATGGATTTCATGGATGACAGCGCCATTGAAGGCCACTACTACAAGCCGAACACGACGGCGCTGGAAGCACAGCGGATCGGTTTGCAGATAATCCGAGATGCTGTAGGGAACGACGTTCTTTTAGACAAAGACGGAAGCCCGATGCTGAATCCCGTGGGCTATGTGGACTACGGTCGCATCTCACAGGACACCGGCCATACTTTCACTGCCAGCAAAGAGGCCGCTACCGGAATCGCCGCGCGCTATTACATGAACCGCAATTACTTTGTGGCTGATCCCGACGCTTTCACCGTGTCGACGCAGACGATCCAGGATCAGACATGGCATGAAAGCAGCAAGCCGGCCACGTTGGATGAGGCCAGGGTTTCCATTTCTCTCGCGGCTGTTTCGGGCGGCATGTTTGAAATCGGGGATAACCTGCCATCGCTGTCAAGAGATCCTGAACGTCTTGCTCTGATCGAGAATCAGGATCTCATTAACATGATTCGGCTGGGGAAGGCTTCGGTGTCGCTGGATCTGATGAATTACTCCGCTGAAGATGGTCAGCCGAGCATTTTCTTCCTGAAAGAGGATCGCCGGCAAAGTGTTTTGTCCATCTTTAACTGGACCGACAAAGAGAGCGATCATTCCATCGACCTTGCAGCGGCGGGACTGCCTGCAAGCGGCCGATATGCAGTGACGGATGTCCTCGATGCAAACGATGTTCCCGCATTGAAGGGCGGCATGCTCGTGGTTCATCAGCCCGCTCATTCGGTGCGTGTGTTGAAGATTGTCGATGCGCAGATTCCTGCTGCGAAACCTGAGGTGGCGGCGGATCTTCCGTCCGAAGGATATGCAGGCGCCGCGCTCGCATTCTCGGCTCATACGAAGGGAGATGAGCCGGTGCTCTCGTATCTGTGGGATTTCGGGGACGGCGTGGCGCTCCAGGGCCGGGAAGTGAATCATGCTTACACGGAACCGGGGAAGTACAGCGTGCGCGTTACGGCCGCCGGTCTCAGCGGGCTGAGTTCGGAAGATGATTTTGAGGTGACGATTTCCCTCCATATGCCGACAACCTTCGATCCGCCGAACATTCAGCGCTATCAACCATCGAATTGAGCTTCACCAATGTGGGAAGTTCCTCTTCCAGCTGCTAACTGCAACCTTGCTGATCGCGAAGATGGGCTCCGGCATCGTGTCCCAGTTGCTCAACCTCGGCGCGTTTATCGCGTTCATCGGAGTCAACGCGGCGGCGCTGATTCACTACAAATTCCGCTCGCGTGAGAAGGTTCTGTTCGCGGCAGCCGCGCCGCTTTGCGGCCTCCTGGTATGCGCCTTCATCTGGCTCAATCTCGATGCCAAGCTGCTGGGCAGCGCGTGGCTCGCTGTCGGGCTGTTGCTCTATCTCGTGATGCAGAAGAGACGTGCGCGCGTCGTGCCGGAGACTCCGGAGTAACGAGGGCGGGTGTTCACCTCTGACCGACTTCCGGCCGCGAGCGTTGATCCTGCTCGTGCCGGTGCGACGCTGATCGTCAGCTTGTTGCCAGAAAGACAATGCAGGCCGGGCTGCCGACCGCTGTGTATTGTCCGGTGAAGGTAAGGAGGCCGGTCCTGCGGTCGATTCGAAAGGATGTAATAGCGTCACTGCGCTGGTTACATGAGTAGAGAAAGTGTCCGCTAGGATCGATATTCAGGTGGCGCGGATAGTCACCACGAGTGGCTGTCTCACCGATGTAACTCAACTGGCCATCCGGTTGAATGGCGAAGACGGCGATTGTGTCATGGAGTCGATTGGCAGCGTATAAGAAACGCCCGTCCGGCGAAATGAGAATCTCTGAAGTAA
>Ga0210388_10001481_pt1 | contig 18469 bp, 18 predicted proteins | sample IncBWC19OmetaG_FD_155485 | JGI IMG/M metagenome (GOLD analysis project Ga0210388, IMG submission 155485) | Forest soil microbial communities from Barre Woods Harvard Forest LTER site, Petersham, Massachusetts, United States - Inc-BW-C-19-O ... | reverse complement strand
TATTCCCGAGGTCTCATCCCGACCGGAGCGTCGACGCTTTTCAGCCGGCGCGCAGCGGAGGGATCGTGGCAACATTCCAGCCAAACCAAAGAATTCCTAAAACCGAATCGTCACCGCCCGAATCACATTTGAAGCACTGCTAATATCCAAACGCAACAGGGAAGGGCAATCCATGACCAACAAGAATTTCCAAACCGAAAAACCCGCCACCAAAGCCGGCCAATTCGCCATCGGCAACGATCTACCAGTCACTCGCCTCGGGTACGGCGCCATGCGCATCACCGGAGACGGCATCTGGGGCGAGCCGAAAAATCCGGAGCAGGCAAAGAAGGTCCTTCGCCGTGCCGTAGAGCTCGGCATCAACTTCATCGACACCGCTGACGCTTACGGTCCTGAAGTCAGCGAGCGGCTCATCGCCGAAGCGCTTCACCCCTATCCCAAAGACCTCATCATCGCCACAAAAGGCGGTCTCACCCGTTCCGGCCCGAATGCATGGGCTCCCGTGGCGCGTCCCGAATATCTTCAGCAGTGCGTGGAGATGAGCCTCCGCCGCCTTAAAGTCGAGCGCATCGACCTATGGCAGCTTCATCGCATCGACCCTCAGGTTCCCGTCGAAGACTCCCTCGGAGCCATCAAGGACCTCCAGAAGCAAGGAAAGATCCGCCACGTCGGCCTTTCCGAAGTTGATGCCAAGGAAATCGAGCAGGCGAAAAAGGTCTTGCCCATTGTCAGCGTGCAAAATTTATACAACCTCGGCGATCGCAAGCACGAGCCGACGCTCCAATACAGCGAGAAACACCAGCTGGGATTCATCCCCTGGTTCCCAGTCGCAGCCGGCAAGCTCGCGCGCTCCGGCGGCTCGCTCGACGCAGTCGCAAAGAAACACAACGCGACAGTGGCGCAGCTATCGCTCGCCTGGCTCCTCCATCACTCACCGGTCGCATTGCCGATTCCCGGCACATCTTCCGTCGAACACCTCGAAGAGAACATCGCGGCCGCGGATCTCAAGCTCAGCGCGGATGAGTGGAAGAACATCGAAGCTGAAGGCGTAAAAAAAGCCTGAATTCCCTCCCCCAAAAATAAAAGAGGCAGGCCGCAAGGCCTGCCTCTTTTGTTGCAATCAGAACACAACTACGGCTGCGTGATAACGCCGCATGCGATCCGCGCACCGGCATTCCCCGCCGGATCGCTCTTCATGTCATCCGCCTTTTCGTGAATCACGAGAGCTGTTCCGCCATTCGCGAAGACCGAGTTCGCCGCGCTCGGATCGAGCGTTACATCTTTCGCCCAGAATGTCTTCTTCACCATTCCATCTGCGCCGACCGTCAGGTTCAACGGCAGATCGCCATTATGGTGGCCCTCGGGATTATCGATGCCGTGCTTCTTGCCAGCAGGATTGAAGTGCCCACCGGCAGATTTGAAATCCGGCGGATCGCACTTGGCATTCTGATGAATATGAATGGCATGCTCGCCCGGAGGAAGGTTTTTCAACTCTACCTTCACCTCGACCGCTGCTTTCTTCTGCTTCAGGACCGCCGTGCCGGCGTCCTTGCCATCTGCAGTCTTGATCTGCACTGTTACCGACTTTGGTCCTGCGCTCTGTGCGGTCGCGGGCAGCGCGATAGCCGCCGCCATTACCGCGGCCATCCACACCTTCGAGAATGTCTTCATGGGGTCTCCTTCAAACCGCTGCCGTACGCTCCCTGCTTCTTAGCCGGACGGCGCATCCCAAAGCATACCCCAACCCCTGCATTGATATCGAGGCACAGAGAATCTGCCTGTGGAAGTTCACGCGATCGTCACACAGTTTTCGGGAGCCTAAATCGATCGGCCGCGGAACTCATCCGGCATCAAATCAGTTTCAGCCCACTACGCATCGCTGCGCTTCAAAACGCCCACCATATTGCGAAGGTGCTCCTCCGCACTGCAAATGTGGCGCTGCCGATCCTCGGGCTTGGTATCAATATGACCCGCCAGATAAAGCAGATGACAGGCGCTCTCAAGAGGCGTTTCAAGATCCCTCAGCAGATTCTTCCTCTCCGGGTCTTCTTTCCGGCTTGTTTGTGACATCGAAGTATGTGGCGCCATACCAGTTGGGATGCGGGACCTGTGGCAAACGAATACCCGCGATTCCCGTCCCTAGGGAGAAAACTGCACTATGATAAGGCCCTGTTTCCTGGTCATCGACCGAGAGTTCCCCGGCAGCATTTCTACGCGCAAGCTGGTGCTCGAAACCGCGAAGTTCAATGTTCTCACCGCATACAGCGGCCTCGAGGCGATCGAAACCCTCCGCCGATTCCCCGCAGTTCATGGCGTGGTTCTTGATTCGGATGTTAACGACCTTCCCTGCCACGCGCTTGTAGCTGCTCTCAAGACCATCACCCCTCACATCCCGGTCATCGCCATCTCCGGTCCCGGAGCCAACGAATGCCCAGGCGCGGATCGTTATCTCGAAAGTTTCGATCCCCGGAAGCTGCTGGAAATTCTCGCCGCTCTGCTCCCAAAAGAAACGGAGCAGATAGAAAAGCGGAACGAGGAACTGGAGAACCGGAGCTGATTGTTCTTATCTGCAGCCGCCGTGCCCTTTCCGCGTCGCTTCAAGCAACTCCACCACGAGCGCTGAAGAACCAGTTGCAGCATGCGCTGCGCCGAACTGGCCATCCTCCTTAGAAATGGCAGTTCCCCGGATCCGCAACGTCGGTCCGACGGGCTGTGCCGGCCGGAATGAGCTGGACAGCGATCGTTCGCGCCACGACGTTGCCCTCGTTTCGGATGATGTGCACGTGCTCACCATGAGGATCGACGAACGTCATGTCCGTGGCATACGCATGGGGCTTGCAGTCAGGATCGGGTCCTTGATACTCCGTCACCGTTCCCGCCGTAACGATAATCAGGCTCTGTCCGGGGTGCGTATGCCAGCCAGTGCTCCCTCCCGGCTGCCATACATTGCGCTGAACGTACAAGTCTGACGGTCCCTCGGTCTTCTGCACAGATAGCCATGCTTTAGCCCGCAGGTCATTCTCGCTGGAGTCCGGAATAAGGGATTTGCTAACAACATCGATTTCACCAAACCGTCCGCTCAGGACCGTTGTTGCCGTGAACCCGACAGCCGGCGTCGCCCGGACGCTTCCCGCGTAATTGAGGACCGTGACCACGATCGCTGCGCTGAACAACATCGAAGTCGTTATTCTTGGCATTGCAATCTCCCTTTTCGCCGACGACCTGGATGGAAACCTCCGCAAGCAATCGGACACCCTGGTGGGTGTCCAATCGGTAAGCGCAAATTGCAGCGAGGATCGTTCCACCATTCTTCAGATCGCGGCTTCGGATCGACTACCTTTCTTCATTGACACTTCGAACGACGCCCGAGAGAGGCTCGATGCCAAAGTGGCCTGAGGCCGGTTTCCCAAAAGTCATTGTCATATTGGAAAATTCGACGTCGCTGCCACCCGTGATGACGATCGTTAAATGCGATTTTTGGGCAAAGGGCGTGGGTCCCCCGTTGAGCGTAACGAAGGCAGTGCCGTCCACCTGAAATCCGCCGCCATCAAGCTTCGTAACTTCGTCTGCGGTCATCGTGATGTGGTGGGTGTGGGCGTTTCTGGCGCTGGGATCAAACGGAGTGGGACTATTCTTGTTGGTCGTCAAGACCCAGCCATCGGATAGTTCCATATCGACAGCTGCGGAAAACTCCGCCGTGCCTGTATACCTGTTGAACTTCAAGGACCACGGGCCCCGAACCTCGTACGGACCCATTGTTCCGGTTGTGCCGGTCTGGGGCGAATAGGCATTGATCTGCCCGCTGAAAACGATAGGGCCGCCAAATCGGTCGAATCTGTCTTGAATCGAATTTTGGGCCAACGCACCGATATTTGCCGCCAGCACGAAGACTGCGATTGCCGCCCAGGGGAAAGCTTTGCTCTTCATGAAATTTCTCCGAATTTGAAATTCGCGCCCATTGGGACGCGGGGCTACAATCCGCCCCGTTTGCAGGCGCGTTCAAGCAGTAAGGCGCGGAACGGCAGCTTTTCCTCGGCTTGCCGTCGAATGCAGTGTTTTGCCATCATCTGCTGCGCTACAATTCGGACTCCCGAGGCACACGACCCGCAGATTACTCGGAGAGCGCGATGACCAAATCGGCCTCTGGAACACCGCCAACCGAGAGACCGGTCTCCGAAGAGCCGTTCGAAGACCGTCTCGATTCATGGAAGGAAATCGCGGCCTACCTGAACCGCGACGTAACGACCGTCCAGCGCTGGGAGAAGCGCGAGGCGATGCCCGTCCATCGGCATCTGCACGACCGGATGGGCTCGGTCTACGCGTCGCGAGCCGAGCTCGACACATGGACACGCAGCCGGAATCTTCGCGGCGCGGAAGAAAACGGGACGAGCACCACCACGCCGGATCTCCCTCCACCTCCGCCACACCCGGCGATATCGACCACCCGAACCGGAAGATGGAAGTTTGTCCTGCTGGTAGCAGCGGCGGTCGCTGCGCTGGTAATCGGCGCGACCATTTGGTTGCAGAGAACGGAGTATTTCTGGCGCAACCCCATCGTCGGCGCACGATTTCAAACCGTCACGGACTTCGATGGCGTGGAGCAGGCCGCTGCGGTGTCACGCGACGGCCATTTTGTGGCGTTTCTGTCGGACCGGGACGGGCAGATGGACGTCTGGGTTACGCAGGTCGGGTCAGGAGAGTTCCACAACCTGACTCGCGGGAGCGCGCCGGAGCTCGCCAACCCCTCGATCCGCACTCTGGGCTTCACGCCCGACGGCTCTCTCGTCACGTATTGGGCCCGCAGGGCGGACGCTTCACGCGGCAGCGACATCAGCGTCTGGGCGGTGCCGACTCTGGGAGGACAGCCCAGGCCATACCTCGAAGGGGTGGCCGAGTTCGACTGGTCGCATGACGGCTCACGGCTCGCCTACCACACACCCCTGGCAGGAGACCCGCTGTTCGTCTCGGACGGCAGCCTTCGATCGGATGGGAAACCTATCTTCACCGCGTCGGAGGGGCTTCACTCTCACTTTCCCTTGTGGTCGTCCGATGCGGCATTCCTCTACTTCGTCCAGGGCACCCTCCCAGACAAATTGGACATTTGGCGCATCCCGTCAACGGGAGGGGTTCCGGAACGGATCACGTCGCAGAATACATTCGTGAGCTATCCGGTCCTCTTGAATCGGCGGACGCTGATGTACCTGGCCACCGATCCCGATGGCTCAGGACCGTGGCTCTATAGCATCGACGTCGAACGCCGCATCCCCCACCGGCTTACCTCTGGTCTTGACCGGTATACATCGCTGGCGGCAAGCGCTGACGGCCGCCGCCTGGTGGCCACTCTCGCAAGCCCGAAGAGAACTCTATGGCGTTTGCAGATTCCAGACTCTCCCGCCGAAGTATCAGCCGCGGCTCCAATCGCGTTGACGACCGCCGCCGGATTCTCTCCACGCCTGGGCCAGGATTATCTCCTGTACATCTCTGCAGCCGATACCAGTGAGAGCATCTGGAAGCTCGCCAACGGAACCAGCACCGAATTGTGGAGGGGACAGGGAGCACAAGTCCTGGGTGGTCCGGCAATCTCCCCTGACGGACGCTCGATCGCCTTCTCGATCCGCCAACATGGACAGACGCTTTTATACGTAATAGAGGCCGATGGAAACAACGCCCACATCGTGGCTGATTCCCTCAACCTGCAGGGCGATCCAGCATGGGCGCCCGACGGCCAATCGATCACCTCTGCGGTCGTCGATCACGGCGTCCCCCGCCTCTTCCGTATCCCGCTCGACGGTCACGCACCCACCGTCTTTGTCCACGAGTATTCGATCGATCCCGCATGGGCGCCCCGTGAACGCTTCATCGTCTACTCGGGACCCGACATCGGTACCACGTTTTCCGTAAAGGCCGTCACAGACGAAGCGGCGCCGCATCCCCTTCCCGTTCTAACCCTGACTCGCGGGGCTCGACATCTGGCCTTCCTGCCCGGAGGACACTCGCTCGTGGTCCTGCGAGGAGAGATTCAACATAAGAATCTCTGGCTGATCGATCTGGACACGAACGCCGAGCGCCAACTCACCAATCTGCCTCCCGAATTCGATATTCGCGACTTCGACGTCTCCCCGGACGGTCATGAGGTTGTCCTCGAACGAATGCAGGAACGCTCGGACGTGGTGCTGCTGAATCTCCCACGGCGGTAAGCCCGAACAAGTCAGCACGCCTGACGGCCAGGAACGCGGCCGGGATTGCAGTATCAACCTAACGCAATCCCTTATCCCCGCCATGTGTTCAAGAACCCGAATTCTCGTCATTTCGTCACAGGATGCTTGCTGTCATGAACGGCGCCTTCTACCGTTCGGCGCATGTTGCGATCAAACAAGATGTTCCTTCTCTCCGGAATCGTGGTGCTTGTATCGTCCACGATCTGTGTCTGCGGCGCGCGCGAAGCCCACGGCTCGGACGCAATCATCCCGGCGTTGCAGACCTTCACGCTCACCGATACCAAAGATCTTGTGATGGAACCAGGCGTGAAAGCGGAAGCAGTCGATTATCGAGGTCGCAAAGCCGTCCGTTTGACCAAAGAGACGGCGGATGAGGCTGCCCTCGCATTCGTCAATGGAACGCGGTTTCGCGATGGGACAATCGAGCTGGACATTGCCACCAAGGTCATCGCTCCACCCGGCGTAAGGAGGCCAGGATTCGCGGGGATCGCATTCCGTGTCGGCCCTGATCCTTCACACTACGAGCTCTTTTACCTGCGGCCCGGGAACTCCCGGTCGGAAAACCAGGCGATGCGCAACCATTCTGTGCAGTATGCTTCCGCGCCTGATTTCGGATGGGAGAAGCTGCGGCGACAATGGCCTTTTATCTACGAATCCTGGGCAGATTTGCAGTTGGATGAGTGGACGAAAGTGAAGATCGAAGTGCGTGGCCGCCATGCAACTTTGTATGTGAACGGATCTCCGAATCCGAGCCTGATCGTGGATGGTTTGAAGGGCGAAGATTTGCAGGGTCCCATCGCCCTGTGGGGCTACACCGGAGAGGAAACATACTTCTCCAACCTCCGCATCAGCAATGCGAAGTCGGAACCGTTAGAGAATGGAGGCGAAGCTGCCGGCACATGGGGCGTAACATGTGCCACCGATGCCGGCAGCTTTGAGGGCACTCTGAAGCTCGTTCGCCAGGACAACACGCTCGTTGGAATATGGTCGGGCGCGTTTGGCCCCGATCAACCGGTGAGCGGTACGTGGCGAAACGGTTATGTCGAACTTACATTCAGCGGAGCGTGGCCCGGACAACCCGGAGCGGTCATTGCGACACTTGCCGGTTGGATTGATGAGGATTCGGCCAGGGGACGAATGAAAGTGGAAGGCCGAGCAGATGGCCAGTGGAGCGCAGTGCGTAAGAAATGACTCCGGCTTTCTCAGTCCTCCTGTCTCTTGCGTGCCAGGATAATAGCGGAACAAGTCGCACCGTTCGTGCCGATTCAAGGCAGTCCGTCTCTCCGAGGAGATGGCACGGCTCCCAATGTGCGAGTTAACCTTGCTTAGAATAGAAACTTGAATGATCCACATCGCATCCAGGTCGCGCGCAACGGCTTCCATCCTTGTAGCCGTCACTGCGCTTGTTGCGTTTGCGACGGCGTGCGCATGGGCTACCGAACCCGGTCCCCACCCCGCGGCTGCAGCAGGGCCTGTCGCTTCGGGCGCGTCGTCCGGGGACTCTCCCGATGAAGATTCCCGCCTGATGGTAATGGGTGACTTTAACCGGGATGGCATCACGGACATCGCAGAGGCCACTTCGGCCACGGGCGATGACTCCGGGCCGGCCTTTCTGACGGTGTCGCTGGGCAACGCTGACGGCACCTTCAAACAAACGGCCTCAAAGACGCTGCTCGGTCACGCCCCGCGTTCAATCGTTTCCGGCGACTTCAACGGAGACGGAATTCCCGACGTGATCGTAGGAGACGAAGACGGATCGCTGAGGTTGTTCCTGGGCGATGGAACAGGCAATATGGCTTCAGCCGGCGACATAGCCCACCTCGACTCAGTGGTATCAATCACGGTGGCAGATTTCAATCACGACGGCATTCCCGACATTGCCGTTTCGGACTGGCGCGCGAGTTCCGTGACGGTGTTCCTTGGTATCGGGAACGGCTCCTTTCGGCAGGCGTGGTCCGCGCCTTTGCGGATGCGGGGAACCGTACCTCACGTCTCCGCAGCAGACTTCAATGGCGACGGCATCCTCGACCTGGCGGTCGTGTATGACGACGATGAAGGAGGCACCTTCGAGGTCATGTTGGGAAATGGCAAGGGCACCTTCACCGATGCGCCTGAGCTAAGTACCGTCAGAGATCCGAACTCTCATTGCGCCACCTGAGGCGTCAGCACTCCTCACACATGCGCAAAGTAGCGCAGCGAATGGCCTTGATGCGTCCAGGTCAAAAGCTGAATGAAGAGGGACAATCGAGGATCACAACACAAGCCACAGCACGGGAAAGCCGTCTGAAGCGAGCAACTGCCGCAAGTTGGAAAATCTTTTGGTGGAGCTAAACGGGATCGAACCGTTGACCTCCTCGTTGCGAACGAGGCGCTCTCCCAGCTGAGCTATAGCCCCACAGAAGGCGGGAGACACTTCTTTCAGCTTACCAGCGCAATCGAATTTAGAAAAGCCCCCGGCTACTCAGCCCGCAGGGCTTCCACCGGATTCACGGACGCCGCTCGCCGCGCGGGAAGATAGGAGGCCATCGCCGCCGCAGTTGCGAGCACCGCGCCTACCGCAAACAGCGTCGGGACATCCCACGAACGCACCTGGAAGAGCAGTTTCTGCATCAGAATCCCCGCAACAATCGAGCAGCATCCGCCGGCAACAATGCCGATCACCGTAAGCCACGCAGCCTCAGTCAAGATCAGCCTGTAGACAGTACTGCGCTGAGCCCCAAGCGCCATGCGTACGCCAATCTCGCGCGTCCGCTGGCTCACCGAATAAGCAATCACACCATACAGCCCGACCACCCCCAACAGCAGCGCCAGCGCAGCAAAGCCGCCCACCAGCCAGGCCGAAGAGCGGTGCAGATAAGCCGTCTGCGAATCGTTGATGTGGCCAATCATCGTCATCTCATCCATAGTGCCAATTCCCGGATCAACCTTGTGAATCGCCGCAACCACCGACGGCAGAACCGACTGCGCCGCCTGATCCGTTCGGACAACGACCGTAAAATAAGTATCCGAATTCTGGCTGAACGGAAAATACTCAACCGGCCAGAGATCCGTATCCAGGGACCCTTCCCTCACGTCATCCACGACCCCAACAATCTCGCGCAGCGAATTCGGAGTGAGGCCTCCGTCGCCAACCTTCCGTCCGATAGGATCCTCTCCCGGAAAATACTTCTTCGCCAACGCCTGATTGATGAGGATCACCGAGGGTTTCTTCGGTTCATCGCCATCCGTAAAAAAGCGGCCGCGCAGCAGCTTCGCCTGCAGCGTCGCGAAATACGCTGGGCTCACGTCGCGCTCATTCACCTCGTTGTGTTCCCCGTTGTAGGGTTTCCCGACAAACCTGATCCAATCCGTGTTGCAGTTGCAGGTCACCGGAGCCATGCTGCTGATGCCGGCCGAAGTGACTCCCGGCAGCTGTTCAATATGCCGGACAATCTCCTTCGCCGCCGCAACCTGTCCATCTTTCGAGTAGCTCGCATCTGGAAGCGCAACCGAGAGCATCGCCAGATGATCTGGTTGAAACCCGATATCCACATGCACCAGCCGATAGAAACTCTTCCCCAGCAGCCCCGCTCCCACCAGCAGAACCATCGCGATCGCCAGCTCAAGAACCACGAGGTTTGAGCCAAACCTGCGCCACGTCACACTCGCAGATCCGCGGCCTCCCTCGGAAAGATCCTCGCGCAGCGCCAACTGCGAAAACCGCAGCGCGGGCATCACTGAAAATACCACCGCAGCCAGGAGCGCGACGGCTACGGCAAAAGCCGGCACCCGCGCATTCATCCCCAGCCCTTCCAGATAAGGCATCCCCTCCAGCATGTCTGCCGGAACAAGAGTGAGCAGCAGGCGCATCCCTCCATAGGCGGCAAGAACGCCAAGCACGCTGCCCAGCACAACCAGCGCCAGACTCTCGGTTACAAACTGCCGGATCAATCGCGCCTTCGACGCGCCGAGCGCGCCGCGCACTGCCATCTCGCGCCGCCGATTTTCCGAACGCGCCAGCAGCAGGCTCGATACGTTCACACAGGCAATGAGCAACAACAACGCCGCTCCACCCAGCAGCACCAGCAAAATCGGTCGAATGTCGCCGACTACCGACTCACTGAGAACCTGAATACTCGCACCCTGTCCGCGATTGGAACCTGGATATAGCCGCTCCAGTCCCAGCGCAATCGACTTCATGTTGGCATCGGCTGCCTGAACCGATACACCGTCCTTGAGGCGCCCAACGCCGTTCAGTCCATGGCAGCTTCGCCGCACGTCGCATCCCTGCAGCGGTTGGAGAGCCGTCCAGAAATCCGCACGCCCTCTCGGAGCGAACTGAAACTCACGTGGCATCACACCGATCACGGTGTAAGAAAGCCCGCTCAGGGAAACCGTCTGGCCAATCACATCCCGTTTGCCGCCAAACCATTTTTGCCAACCGCCGTAGCTCAGGATCACAGTAAGAGGAGCTCCTGGCGCATCTTCTCCATCGTGGAAATCACGCCCGAGCATCGGCTGCACTCCAAGGGTGCGAAACATTCCCGCACTCACGCGAATACCGGGTGTAGGCTGCACGCCCGCCGAGTTTTTTAGCAGATAGCCGTTCGGAACCCACACATCCAGCGACTGGAATACCGTGTTCATCCGCTTCCAATCGCGATAGTCATCGTAAGAGAGTGGCATACCCAGGCGGCCGCCGCTCGTCTCGTGCACCCCAGCCAGCCGCGAAGGATTCGGGAAAGGCAGAGGCTTGATCAGTGCCGCATCCACAAACGCAAAAATTGCGACGCTCGCGCCCATGCCCAACGCCAGCATCAAGATCGCCGTCAGCGTAAACCCCGGATTTTTCCGCAGCTGCCGCACCGCAAAGCGAAGATCCTGCACCACGCTCTCAAACCGAAATCCCACCATCTCGTGGCTCCGTTCCTTTAACCGTGTCGTGTTGCCGAACTGTCGCGCCGCCGCTGAACGAGCCGCATCGGGCGTCATGCCATCGGCCTCGAACTGTCTCATTGCCTCGTCCCGGTGAAAGGCCATCTCCTCGTCCAGTTCTATGTTGAATTGCTCTCGACGAAAGAGAATTTGAAACTTTCTGAGAGTGCGACCCGCCCAGTTCATAGCAGACCTCCCTACGCGTCCTGCAACACACGACCGATAGCCGCAATCATCTGTTCAAACTGTGAAAGCTCCACACCCAGATGCTTGCGTCCCGCCACTGTGAGCGTGTAGAAACGCGCGCGCCTGTTTGTCTCCGTCATCTTCCACTCGCCCTTCACCCATCCCTGCAGCAACAGCCGCTGCAATGCTGGATAAAGCGAGCCTTCCTCAACCGTCAGCACATCGTCAGAAAGACGCTTGATGGCAAGCGCAATGCCATAGCCATGCTGCGCGCCGCGCGTAAGCGTCTTCAGGATGAGCATGTCCAAAGTACCCGGCATCAACTCTGATCTCTTCGCCATGGGCGCTATGTATAGATTATCTATGGATAGATTGTCAACGGAGGAAATCATAACCTCGCTTGCTAGCCAGAGATTTGATCGTCCACGCGTCCCGTATGAGAAGCTCGACACTCCAATGCGCGTGCGCAATGGCGATTCTGTTTCTGTTGGGTGCGGCGGAACGTTCGGATCGCTGGGCGCGAAGGAAAGCCACTGAGATCTCGCTGGCTCCAGCACTCGCCATTGAGCACGACGAATCACTCACGATGCCGCGCCTGAGCCACATCCCGACACAACGCCGTGTCCGTCAACTGCGCTCATCGAAAGCGGAAGGGAGTCCGGCGCACCGGCGGCCGTTAGTCGGCCACGCGAGCCGCAGCAAGCAGATGGCGGAGATGACGCGTCATTGTCGCCAGGAAATTGACCACCTCATCCGCCGGCAGATCGCCCTGCGCCAGATCCGGGGAGCCGCCGCCGCGTAGCCCGTAGCTCGCCAGGGCATCGCGCATAATGTCGCCGCAATGCACGTCGATGTCCTGGCTTCGGGCCAGTACGATGCGCGACGGTGAAGATTCGGTTGAGGCCAGCAGGGCAATTGTCCGCGGAACCGACGCCGTCACCCGTGAAGCCAGAATCCGGACGTATTCCCGATCACGGTCGTCGAACATCCTGCACACCAGCCGCAGATTGTTCTCGATCATCTCTTCGACCACCAGCCGGATGGCATGGGAAGTCGCCACCTCTTCGCGCAGCCTCTGCCTTTCCTTGGCGGAAATCTTGGCCTCAGCCTGAATCCGCTCCACTGCCGTCGGAACCTCATCCGGTCCGGTGGAAAGAGCGCTGGCGGCCCGGCGCAGCAGCTCGAAATCGCGGCGCGCAGCCTGAACCGCGCGCAACCCGCAGACAAACTCCACACGCACTCCGCGGCTCACTCGCTCCATCGAGCGCAGCAGCAATCCACCGATCTGTCCCGTCGAGCGGACATGCGTGCCACCGCAGGCATTCAGGTCATAGTCTGCAATCTCGATCAGCCGGATCGAGCCCAGGCGCTCGGGAAGCTTGCGCAGCCTACCCGATGCCAGCATGGCTTCCGCCTCATCGCGCTCCACCACTCGCACGGACACAGGCCGATCCTCGGCAATGATTTCGTTCGCGATCCGCTCCACGCGCTGCAGGCTGTGATGAGCGATCGAGCTACTCATCAGGTCGATCGTCGACATCGACTCGCCCAGATGAAACGACACCGTCGGTGCATTCAGCTCCCGCGCAAAGACCGCCGAAAGCAAATGCTGTCCTGAGTGCTGCTGAATATGATCCAGGCGCCGGGTCCAGTCGATCTCGCCTTCCACTGCGGTCCCGGCAAGCAGTGGTTTGCGAGTAAAGTGCCACAACTGGCCGGTTTCGTCCTCTTCCACGCCCTCGACCGGAATTTCAAGCACCGCGCCATTGCGCGAGGTTGCCCGCAGCGTTCCCATATCATGGGGCTGGCCGCCGCTCGTCGGATAAAAGGCTGTCTGATTTAGGGCGATCTGCCAGACGGAAACGCCGTCGGCCCGGGATGCCTCCCGGATATCTGTTACGTGCGCGGAGAAAGTGCGGGCGAAAGAATCGCGATAGTAAAGACGGTCCGTCATTTAGGCCCCCGGGGGAAAAGGCAGGTCAACAACAGTGTAGCGGACAAGTCGCAATGGATGCCTCCGTTCGAGGAAGCGATTTTTCTGCGCCTGCCGCCAACTTTTCGTCACAATGTGCGTTTAGATCGTTGTTATCGTCTATAAACGTATGCCGCGAAAGATAAGATTTGCCGCACTCGCTCTCCTCACCGCCCTGGCCATTATTCCCTTGGTCCGGGCGCAGCAACCGCAGCAGACCTATCCGGACGACACCTGGATTCCGCAGGGGATGGAGGCGCTCGGCCATCACGCCAGCTTCGCCAACTCCTTCACTTTGGACAAGTCGATGCTCGGCCTGGCAAGTAACTTTACCGGCGACGACGATACGCGTCGCATCGTCGCAAAGCTCCGCGGTATCTCGGTTCACACCTTTCGCTATCCCGAACCCGGCCTCTACGACCCCGCCGTCCTCGACTCTGTCCGCGCCCAGTACCATGAGCGCGGCTGGAAGCATCTCGTCACCTCGCAGTCGCATGCGGCAACCGCGCATCCCGGCCGCACCGACGTCTGGATCCGCTTTGCTCACGGCAATGTCGAAGGCATGGTGCTGCTGGTTGCCAACCAGACCAACGTGGATCTCGTCGCCATCAATGGCACGCTAAGCCCGCTCGACCTGCTCCACCTGCGCGGACATTTCGGCATCCCTCGCTTCTCCGGCGACAACTTCGACGAACAGAACAACTGAACCCCGCCTCTTTGATTCTCCCGGTATTCTGGAAGCTGAATCCCGGAGAGAACGATGTCAGCAAAATCTGTGCGCTTTGGAGACGTGCCGCGCAATCTGAAGGGCTATTTCCTCTGCCTGCTACGCAAGGGCCCACGCTGGAATGAAACCGGAGACTCGCCGGAGCTGATGCTGCAGCACCTCGCGTTCCTGCGCACCCAGTTGGAGGCGCGAAAGTTCCTGGTCGCCGGCCCCGTTGTCGATAATGCCGACGATCTCGTAGGGATCACGATTCTCGAGGCTGCCAGCGCAGAAGAGGCCCAGACGTTAGCCAACCGGGACCCTGGAGCGCTTGCCGGACGGCTGAAAATGGAGATCCGGCCGGTATTTCTACCCTCGCTGGACCCGGTGCGGGTGGAGTACTGAGCTTCGAGCTCGAATACTCAGGAATGTTAGGAACCGCACTGATCGGCTAGCAAACGCTCGGTCGTCGCTGAAAAGAAAAAGCGCCCGCACGCGGCGGACGCTTTTCAATTTGCGATCGCCTTAGAGCGAGCTCATATTTAGCAGAAACTCCGCATTGTTGCGGGTCTTGCCCAGCTTGTCCACCAGCAGTTCCATCGCTTCCACCGGAGACAGCGGGTTGAGCACCTTGCGAAGAACCCAGATACGCTGCAGATCCTCTTTAGGGATAAGCAGCTCTTCCTTACGCGTGCCCGAGCGCTGGATGTCGATCGCCGGGAAGACACGCTTGTCGACCAGCTTGCGGTCCAGGATCACTTCCATGTTGCCCGTGCCCTTGAACTCTTCGAAAATGACTTCATCCATGCGCGAACCGGTATCGACCAGCGCCGTGGCAATGATGGTCAGCGATCCGCCCTCTTCGATGTTGCGAGCCGCACCGAAGAAGCGCTTCGGCCGCTGCAGAGCATTGGAGTCTACGCCGCCCGAGAGCACCTTGCCCGAAGGCGGAACGATCGTGTTGTAAGCGCGCGCCAGGCGCGTAATCGAATCCAGCAGGATAACGACGTCGCGCTTGTGCTCGACCAGGCGCTTGGCCTTCTCGATGACCATCTCGGCCACTTGTACGTGGCGCGCCGCCGGTTCATCGAAGGTCGAGCTGATAACTTCACCCTTTACCGAGCGCTGCATGTCCGTAACTTCTTCGGGACGCTCGTCGATGAGCAGGACGATGAGCACCACTTCCGGATGGTTCGAGGTGACCGAGTTGGCAATCGACTGCAGCAGCATGGTCTTGCCGGTGCGCGGAGGAGCGACGATCAAACCGCGCTGGCCCTTGCCGATCGGCGTCAGCAGATCCATCACCCGCCCGCTGATATTCTCCCGAACCGTCTCCTGCTTGATCCGCTCCTGCGGATAAAGCGGCGTCAGGTTGTCGAAAAGGATCTTGTTGCGCGTTTCTTCCGGCGACTCGAAGTTGATGGCCTCGATCTTGACGAGGGCGAAATACTTCTCGCCTTCGTGCGGAGGCCGCACGTTACCGCTGATGGTGTCGCCCGTCTTAAGGTCGAATTTGCGGATCTGCGATGGCGAGACGTAAATGTCGTCCGGGCCGGGCAGATAGTTGTAATCGGGAGAGCGGAGAAATCCGTAACCATCGGGCAGAATTTCGAGCACGCCTTCAGCGAAGATGTGTCCTTCCTTCTCGCTTTGGGCCTGGAGAATCTTGAAGATAAGGTCTTGCTTGCGGAGTCCGCTCGCGCCTGGAATTTCCAGGCTGCGTGCGATGCGGCTCAGCTCCGTGATATTTTTTTCTTTCAGTTCGGAGATGGTCATTTTCACCTGCGGTGGGTTTTTTTGGATGGGAGGCGTTGCCAGGAAGGAAGTTACGGATCGAGCAGTTAGTTCGGTGAAAACCTGTTCTCTTGCTTTCAGTATCTTATTTTTCTCTGGATTGTAAACAGGGGGAGGGGCTTCGTTGAAGGCAGTGCCGCGCGATTAAGCTGCGCGGCGCTGCTGGACAGCGGTCTCGAGCTCGGCAACGGCATGCGCCGACACCGGGCTCGCGTGATGAAAGCGGACGAACACATCGTTGGTCGTGTCCTGAAGACGAGTGTTCGGCTTGTGCAGCTTCCGCGTGGCCTTCGAGGCCAACTGGCAGAGCTGATAACGGTTTTCGACGTGGGCAAGTGCCCCAAAAATTAAATCAGAACGCATGTTCTTACTCTCCTTCTTTGTCTCGACCGCTTTACTCAACCACTGAGCCGGTTGGCAGACGGGGAAGTCCGAGAAATGCACGGCAACCCTGCTTCGGTCTTTGCTTTCTGTCTCTTTAGACGCGCGAGACAGTATTCATGGTCAACTTTTTTTCTTTACATTCACGAGGAAACCGAGTCAACCTTGCGGTTTTCCACGCACTGCACACTTTTTCCTTCATCTGTGTCGTTTGCACGCTCTCACACGTCCGAACAGCCATTTCCTTCTCCGCAGCATGCAGAGCCTGAAAGGGATCGTCATGACGGGAAAACAGAAACAGACAGCGGACAGCAGACGGTTAAGAATGCGGAAGGCTTAAATGTGAAGGTGCATTTGTTATTCGCACCAATGACGTTAAACCTCTCCTGGGTCGAGGTCAATACTTTTTTCATAGAAAAGTGACTAGGTCAATTCCAGGAATTGGAGGAAGCGTTTCCTTGCAAAAATTGAGCTAATTACCTAAGTTTCTGCAGCTTGGTCCCCCTTTACCAGCTCATCACCTCCCCGTATTCTATGAAATTTCATAGGTGCTATCCGCGATCGCGGAAAATACTGGAGCCTCCCTGCTGGCCTCGCCTCAAAAGCTGACCCTGAACGCCTGGACTAAGATTTCTCTTTACAATCCTCTAAAGTGTACTATTGTATTAGTACAAATGATCGTTCGAGTCCATCCCGCATCGGGCGTCCCCATCTACCTGCAGATCGAGGCACAGGTAAAGCAGGCCATTGCCGCCGGAGCCCTGAAGCAGGACGATTCCCTCCCGCCCGTCCGCAAGCTCGCCGGCGAGCTGCGCGTCAACCCCAACACCGTCGCCCGCGCGTATCAAAATCTGGAACGCGACGGAGTATTAAGGACCGTCCAGGGCGGAGGCTGTTACGTGAACGGTCAGTCGTCCGGACTCCTGAAGTCGGAAAAACTGCGCCGGCTCAAACCGTTGGCCATGCAGCTCGCAGTTGAAGCAAAGCAGGTGCTGCTCGCCGAGGAGGACGCGTTGAAACTGCTCAAAGATTCCTTCACTGAACTGGGAGAACAGCCATGAGTGAACTTGTCGTCGAGACCCACGCCCTTACCAAACGTTATGGGTCCCTCGCTGCCGTCGACGCCTTGGAAATGCGGGTCGAGCGCGGCTCCATCTACGGCTTTCTCGGCCGCAATGGCGCCGGCAAAACTACCACCCTGCGCATGCTCGCCGGACTTCAACAGGCAACCAGCGGCTCGGCGACCGTCCTCGGCCTCGAAGCCAAACGGAATCAGCTCGACATTCTGCGGCGCACCGGCTTCGTCATCGATACCACGCTCATCCCGTCCATGACCGGCAAGGATCTCGTCCGCTTCAACCGCGGATTCTTCCCGCAATGGCAGGATACCCTGGTAAAACGCTATGCCGACGCCCTCGAAATCCCCATGGATCGCAAGTTCAAGAAGCTCTCCCAGGGAAGCAAGACCAAGCTGTGCCTCTTGCTCGCCCTCGCCCAGAACCCCGAGCTTCTGGTTCTCGACGAACCAACCGCTGGCCTCGACCCGGTGGTGACTGACCAGCTTCTGCGGGTGATGGTCGAGGACTTCGCCAACGACGGACGCACCATATTAATGTCCTCCCACCATTTATCCGAGGTCGAGCGCATCGCCGACTGGGTAGGCATCATCGACCAAGGCAAGTTGCTGCTCGAAGCCCGGCTCGATGACATCCGCGCCAACTACCGGCGCATCCGCACTGCTGGCACGCAGCTTCCCACCTCCACGCCGGAGACCTTGGCCGTCACATCCGCCGAAGGCGTCACCGAGTACGTCATGCGCGCAGGCGCAGAAGAACTCGCCGCAAACCTCCGCAACCAGGGGGCTATCGTACTCGAAGTCCTTCCCCTGAACCTCTCGGAAATCTTCCTCGTGCTCGTAGGAAAGGAGAATCATGTACCTGTGGAAGTATTGGCGTGAAAGCAGAATTGCATTTTTTGTCGGCCTGCTCCTGATCGGGATCTCCCTCACCTTTACCGTGCAGGGCCATGTAACGATGAGCGGTGCAGGGCCCACTTCGGATCTGCAGCACCCTGGAGCGGAAGACGCGGTCAGACAGGTGAGCGCGCTGCTTCTCCTCTTCTTCTATCTGCAGATCGCCCCGCTCGGATTTTTCGCCTGGCTCATGGGCAGCTTCGGCGTCGGACGCGACCTCGGTGAAGGCGGCGGCAGCTTCCTCTTCACGCGTCCAGGGAAACGAGCCATGTTTGTCTGGTCCGACTGGGCCTTCGGCATGGCCGAGGTTGTGGTGATGTGCATCC
>Ga0210388_10001480_pt1 | contig 18470 bp, 15 predicted proteins | sample IncBWC19OmetaG_FD_155485 | JGI IMG/M metagenome (GOLD analysis project Ga0210388, IMG submission 155485) | Forest soil microbial communities from Barre Woods Harvard Forest LTER site, Petersham, Massachusetts, United States - Inc-BW-C-19-O ... | reverse complement strand
CGGGCAGGGCCTCTACCAAGGCTTCCGCGAGTTTGCGGGGATTCTGCCGCGTGGCCTTCCCCAAGCGCATGGCAAGATTGCTGGCGAAGTCGCCGTGCTGCGCGTCGCGGGTGTTTCCTACTTCGATGCCGACCCCACGAGCGTCCCGGGGCACGATGTCTTCCGGAAGCGCATCCAAGGCGTGCTGCAGCAAAGCTTCGATCAGAGTCTTCAAGAAGGCGATCCCTGGGGTGACAAAGGCTGCGCAGTTTACCGCAAAGCGCTCAGTCGACCGCAAAGCGCTCAGTCGACTTCCAGCGGATCGACGTCGATAGACCAACGTAATCCGGTCGGATGCGGCAGAGCCTCGATTTTTGGCAGCCAGCGGGCAAGGAAACGCTGCAGAGTCGACCGAACCGCCGTTTCGATCAGCAAGTGCGCACGGAAGTGATCGGCCCGGCGCGCGATCAGGGCTGTCGCGGGCCCCAGGATTTTCACCGCGCCTTCGCTCAAAGTCTCCCCGGCCGCGGCGGCGGCACGCAAGAAGGAGTCAAGTGCCGCGCTGTCCTTTGCCTCGGCGCGCAGCAGCGCGAGGCGCGAGAAGGGCGGCCAACCGGCTTCGCGGCGCTCTTCCAACGCGCTCAAGGCGAAGCTTTCGTAGCCTTCGCTGATGAGTCGGTTCAAGAGCGGATGTTCGGGAAACTCGGTTTGGATCAGCACCTCACCGGCGCGCGCCTCCCGTCCGGCCCGGCCTGCGACCTGCGTGATGGTCTGCGCGAGGCGCTCGGTGGCGCGAAAATCGCTGGCAAACAGCCCCTGATCGGCGTCCAGGATCACCACCAACGTCACGTCGGGAAAGTGGTGGCCCTTCGTGAGCATTTGCGTGCCGACCAAGATGCGCGCCTCGCCGCTGTGCACCCGGTCGAGCACGGTCTGAATGGAGCCGCGGGCGGACGCGCTATCGCGGTCCAATCGGGCGAGCGGCGCGTCGGGAAAGAAACGCGCCAGGGTCTCCTCGACGCGTTCCGTGCCTTGACCCACCGGCAACAGTGCTTGCCCGCAGCTGCCGCAGATGGTGGGCACAGGCGCTTGCGCGCCGCAGTGATGGCAGCGAAGTTGCTGCGCTCGGCGATGCAAGGTCATGCGCGCATCGCAGTGCGCACAGGGGGCGACCCAGCCGCAGGAATTGCAAAACAAACTCGGTGCATAGCCGCGCCGATTCAAGAACACGATGATCTGTCCGCCGGCCTTGAGGTGTTGATCGATGGCCTGCATTGCGGGTGTCGAGATCCCCTGCTCCGCAGCGTGCCGGCGCAGATCGATGAGCGACATTCGCGGCGGTTGCGCCGCGCCGGGGCGTTGCGGCAGCAGGTGTTTGATGTAGCGTCCGCTCGCGGCATTCTCCAAAGTTTCGAGCGATGGCGTCGCGGAGCCCAAAATAACGGGAACATCGGCACTGCGGGCCCGCATGACGGCCAGGTCGCGCGCCGAATATCGAAAACCTTCGTGCTGCTTGTACGAGGGGTCGTGCTCTTCATCGACGACGATCAAGCTAAGCCGGGGCAGCGACGTAAATACCGCAGAGCGCGTTCCAATGACAATTCGTGCCGCGCCGCTGTGCGCCGCGCGCCACGCGTCGCGGCGTTCGCTGTCGGTAAGGCCCGAGTGGACCACGGCAACGCCGGCGCTGAAACGGCGCCGAAAGCGCTCGACCAGCTGCGGCGTCAGAGCGATCTCCGGCACGAGCACCAGTGCTTGGCCGCCGCCGGCAATGGCCGCGGCGATGACCCGCAGGTACACCTCGGTCTTGCCGCTCCCCGTCACCCCATAGAGCAAGTGCGTGTTGAAATTCGACAGCGCGAGGATGGTATCGACCGCCTGCGCTTGCGCACCGGTGAGCGCGAGGTCGCCGGGATGCATCTGCATGGGAATCAAGGCGTCCGGCACGTCGGCGCGGTGCGCGGTGATCCAACCGCGCGCCGCCAGACTCTTGAGGAGCCCCGGATTAAAGGCGGCGCTGACCTCATCGGCCGTCGCGCCGTCGCGATCTGCCAGCCAGGCGAGCAAGGCGCGCTGCTGCGGCGCGCGCTTCGAACTTGGCTCTCTAAGCTCCTCGCGCCCCTGATCGGTGAGACTGAAGTGTTCGGCGCTTGCGGCGGCAGGTTGGCCTGAACGCAAGGAGACCGGCAATGCGGCCGCGTAAACTTCCCCGATCGGATGGTGGTAGTAGTCGGCCGCCCAACGCAGCAATTCAAAAGTGATGGGATCGAAGACCGGCCGTTCGTCCAAGATCTCGTGCGCAGCCTTGAGTTTGCTCAAGGGAAGCGTCGATGCGGAAGCGGTGCCAACCAAAATGCCGATCAGACGTTGACGACCGAAGGGCACGACTACCCGCACGCCGGGCGGCGGCACTTTTTGCCCAGATGATTCTTGCGCCGGCGGCAGATAATCGAAGACGCGGCGCAGCGGCGTGTCGAGCGCGATCTGCAAAATCATGAATCTTTTGTCCACAAAGTCTGTGGATAAGTCTGTTGAAAAGCAGGGGTCATTTACCCTAAGTGCCCGTTCCGTTTCGGGTCCTGTCAAATTGATGGAAAAACACCCGAAATCGAATTGATTCTTTTAAATTCAAAGGATTACGGCCCCCACCGGATTTGACGCCGAGGTAATGATCGAAAATATTGCAACGGGCGTCACATGCGGTGTGCGTAAGTCGCTGATCTTGCGCTATTCGCGGCGTCAACCAACCCTTCGGGTAAGCGTTTATACAGTGAATGGAGATGATACGCATGGCTCGCTTTGATACGCTCAATACAGCATGGATGGTCTGGGATAATCCCGCTCCAGCGCCGGAGGGAGCGGTTCTGGAGTACACGAGAGAACTCGAGAAATTCTTGGCTGAGATCGAGCGTCGGGCTTTTCGCATGGCGCAGGTCGCATTGCGCGATCCGGACGATGCCCTCGATGTCGTGCAAGACGCCATGCTCAAGCTCACCCGCAGTTACGCCTCACGTCCCAGCGCGGAATGGCGGCCGCTGTTTTATCGAATTCTGGAGAACGGCATACGGGACCTGCAGCGGCGCCGAACGGTGCGCAAACGGGTCATGACGTGGTTGCCGGGACCCAAGGAAGATCCGGACAATGAGGCGCAGGATCCGTTGGACAACGTCGCGGATTCCGGGCCCACCATTCCAGAGAAATTGATGCAGGGGCAGGCGATGGAGCAGCTGGAAGAATCGCTGCGGGCATTGCCGGCGCGGCAGCGCGAAGCTTTCATGCTGCGTAATTTTGAAGGAATGGATGTTGCCGAGACGGCGAGCGCCATGGCTTGCTCGGAAGGCAGCGTCAAGACGCACTATTCGCGCGCGGTGCATGCATTGCGCGAACGGCTCGGCGAGGTCTGGTAATGAGCGAAAAAAATAACGATGCCTTCGAGACGCGCAGCCGCGCGCTGTTTCAGGACAGTGTCGATGGGCTGGATATGCGCATGCGCTCGCGTCTGACGCAGGCGCGCAATGCCGCACTCGAGGCTGCTTCGGCAAGGCGGCGACCCTGGTTGTTTGGCTGGAAGATGTGGGCGCCCGCAGCCGGCGTGACCGCCGCGGCCATTTTGGGTGTAGGACTGTGGATCGGGTCCCCGATCGGCCATCAGGCGGCAACCGTGGCTGAGTCGAACCTCGAAGACCTTGACCTCGTCGCTGCGACGGACGAAGGTTCGGCTGATGCCATGGAGATGCTGCAAGACGATATCGATTTTTATGAATTTGCGGACAAAGCCGCGAACTCGGGACCGGCTGCGTAGGTTGATTTTCGCGGGCTTCGCAAGGAGCTGGCTGCTGTTGGGTGTGCTGTGCGGGACGGCGAATGCAACTCCGCCGCAGGCGACTCCGCCTCCGCCGGCGCCAGCGCAAACCCCGGCGCCGACTCCGGCACCGCCCGCGTCATCGGCCAAACCGCCGCCGCCGCCCGATGAAAGTTTCCTCGAGTTTCTGGGCTCGGACGACGTGGGTGATACTGCTTGGTGGGAGTTTTTGAAGAAGGCGCCGCCGCGAGGGAGTGATCCTCCACCCGCAACGCCGCCGCAGGATGCGAAGAAATGATCCGGAATTTGGCTATCTGCGCCAGTCTTGCGTTAAGCGTTGCCACCAGCTTCGCGCAAACCCCTGCGTCCGCGCCGCCCGCACCGCCGGCCGCCGCACCGGCCCCCGGCATGCCGCCAGGCGCTGCCCCGGCGCCTGCCACGCCGAGGGCTTGGGAGTCGCTCTCGCCGGAGCAGAAGCAAGTGCTCCAAGGCTATCAAGGCAAGTGGAATAGCCTGCCCCCGGAGCGCCAGCAGGCGCTGGCCAAGGGCAGCCAACGCTGGATTTCAATGACGCCGCAACAGCGCGCCGGCGCCCAGCAACGATTCAATGTGTGGCGCGCCATGCCGCCGGAGCAGCGGCAATTGGTGCGTCAACGCTGGCAAGAATTCAAATCCCTGCCGCCCGAACGGCAACGCGAAGTGCGGGACTCCTTCAATCGATTCCGCCAGATGCCGGCGGAAAGGCGCCAGCAATTGCGGCAGCAATGGCATCAAATGACGCCGGAGCAACGGCATCGCGCGGTACAGGGTATGCACGCGGCGCCGCCGCCGCATCGGGTTCCTCGCTAGACCCCCACACCGTGAGATTAAGCGGCGCGCATGGGCTGGCGGTATGGGAAGGTTCGAGGCCCGGGAGACCAGGTCCTCGAACCTTCCCATACCGCCAGACCGTTCGGGCGGGACGCTCAATCTCACGGTGCTGGAGGACGAGTGTCGAGTGGCCGCCGTCGGTCGGGCGGCCTCATGCGCGCACTCGTACGACGGAAAATCGCGTGTCGCCAACACCCGCCGGTAACGTCGATATCACTTACCCGGCTGGTAACTGCGTTCCGCATGAGCGCGCACATCCTCGGGATAAAAGAGCACGTCGCGAAATCGTCCCTGACTGAACATCAGGGCTTGATCGGTGAAATGCGGCGATGAGGGATCGCCGCTCTCGCCGCCGCTCATCAGGGCCTTCGCATGGATGGTCGGACCGAAATCCACCGCCGCGATGAAACTGTTGCCCGTGGACCCGTAGATCTTTTTGGTTTTGCGGGGCTTGGAAGAGTCAAAGGAGGCCAGCGCGCCCCACTGCGAGGGTGCGAACCCCACCGGCAGACTCGGGCGGGCATCGTCGAATGGCTGCACGATGTCGCCGGTCAAACGCTGAAAGCGGTTGATCTCGCCCCAAGCGATTCGCCAGCGGCCGAAGTCCTGCTGCAATTTCGCGAGCGCGGCGCTCAAGCCCTCGAGGCGCTCGTCGTCCGTCAATTTGTCGACCAGATAATCGTAAGCCGGTTCGTCCGCATCGCGCGCCGCGGCGCCGTTGCGCTCGATCAATCCCTGGCCCCAGAAAATCGCGACCGCTGTCGCCACCGAATCCGCGGAGGTGCGCCGGTTCCAGGCTCGCAACATGTCGATCGCTTCCCCCAAGCTGGCGCGCCGCGGATCGGCGCCGGGCAGCGCGTCGTACGCGTGGATGAGCGGCGGCAGCAGAATATCGAAGGCGGTCAAGTGGCCGTCGTAGCCTGCTGCGATCAGGCTGTCCAGAGTGGCACCGCGGAGTTTGCTCAAGACTTCGACGGCGTGCGGGCCGCGCGGATTCTCGCCCTTGGTCCACATGTAGCGCGGATAGTTCTCGACTTTCGGACTCTGCTCGCCCGCGGCGGAGAACGGCCAGTTGTTGCTGTTGAACAGCCAACCGTTGCTGGGATTCAACAATGTGATGGTGTCCGCGATGGCATGCGGGCCGTGCCATTCCGTGGCGGGATTGCTGCCGTCGACCGGATGCGTGAAATCGAATGAGGTATCGCGCTTCGGTATGAAATTTCCATGGAAGTAGGCGATCGTTCCACTGGCGTCCGCATAAACGGTGTTGTTGGACGTATCGGTGCGCATGTCCTGGGTCTTGCGGAATGACGCGTAGTCGGTGGTTTTCGTGCGCAAGAAGGATTGCGATAGCGCCGGCACGGGTTCTTGCAGCAGTTTGATGGCGATCCACTTGCCATTCTCGGCGCGAATGATCGGTCCATGATGACTGTGATACACCGTGAACGAGCGGTTATCCAAGCCTGCGGCCTGCTTGATGGGAATGCTGACCACGCTCGCGCGCAGTTTCTTGAGCCCAGGTCCGTAACGGTAATAAAGCCCATCGGGTTTTTTGACCAAGTCTTCCGCGTATTCATCGATGGCATCGCCGCCGTACGAGGTATGCATCCAACCGTTGTGCGTATTGAAGCCCTGGTAGACGAAGAACTGTCCCCAGGTAACCGCGCCGTACACGTTGAGGCCCGCTTCACTGACCATCTGCAGTTCCGATCGAAAATAATAGGAAGTGTGCGGATTGATCCAAAGCATCGCATGTCCGGAGGCAGTCAACTTCGGAGCGATGGCGAATCCATTCGAGCCGCCCGGAAACTCCTCTGGAACGGGATCAGTTGCCGCCCCCGGGAGCGCCGCCATCGGTGGTGTGGCGGGTCCGTAGAATTTTTCCAACTGCTTCAAGTCGATGGTTTCAATATCGCCGCCGATACTGCCTTCGGTAAAGGACAAGGCCATCCAGGGCTCAAAATGCCGAATGACCTTCGGATGTACGGCCGAATGGGTCGACAGGAAGTAGTTCAGTCCGTCCGACCAGGCATCCATCAGCGACTTAAGCCAGACAGGTGCCGCGCGATATTGTTGCTGCAGCCGGCCGACATCGATGAACAGGCGTGCGCGCAGGTCGCTATAGAGAGCGGATTCACCCTCCGCCTGTGCCAACCAGCCAAGGCTTACGAGGTAGTTGTGTTCGATTCGATTGAAATCGTCTTCCGCCTGCGCATAGATCATGCCGAACACGGCGTCTGCGTCGGATTTGCCGTAGACATGCGCAATGCCCCAATTGTCGCGAATAATATGGACACGCTGTGCGTGTTCTCGCCAGGCGTTTTCACTCGCAGCGTCGCTTGCGCCCGCGGCGCAGACGACAGCGGGAATGCACATCAGCGCGGCAAAAAACAATTTCATGGTTTATACGCCTCCGGGCCCGTAGCATCGCGCAATGCGAACCTCTTTGCGCGTGGTTTTATATCTGGCCTTAATTTTTGGCGGCCCTTCCGAAGCGGCAACGACCTTCCAGATCCCGGACGCAGCGCTTCCCGATCCGTTGATTTTAGTTGCCTACGGGGACATGCGGTTCACCGAAAGCAGCGAAACCGCGGCCAGCTCGCCGACCGCACGTCGAGCGTTGGTCGCGAAGATTGCGGCAGAGAATCCGGCCGCCATCTTCATCAACGGCGACCTGCCGTTTCATGGCATCGCCGCTGACTACGAGGTGTATCGCGCGGAGACCCAGGTCTGGCGCGACAAGCATTTACGGGTCTATCCGGCGCTCGGAAATCATGAACTGTCGGCCTGCTTCCTATCGAGTTGCCTCGACCGGTGGTGGAAGGCCTTTCCTGAACTGAACGGGCTGCGCTGGTACTCGGTTGCCGTCGGCAGCAGGTTGGTCGGCATTGCATTGGACAGCGATGCCCCGCTGTTGCCGGGCAGTGCGCAACGGACGTGGCTGGAAGGCCAGATCGCCTCGCTCGAGCCGGCGGTTCGCGTGGTGCTGATCGTCATGCATCATCCGCCTGTCGCGGATGTGCAAACGGTCAAACTCGTGGACCACAATCCCCGCACGAATGAACAGGCGCTGGCGGCGTATCTTAAGACCGCTGCGGCCCACAGCGCCGTCCGTTTCGTGGTCAGCGCGGGCCATATTCACAACTACGAGCGGATCTCGCAGGACGGGGTCACTTACCTGGTTTCCGGCGGCGGCGGCGCGACGCCTTACGAAGTGGATCGCACGGCTGCGGATCTATATCAAGATGCGGACTTTCCGAACTATCACTACGTGCGCTTCGAATTGCGGGGCAAGACCTTCAGCGGCGAAATGATCCGCCTGCAGGATTACACCGCCCGCAGCCCGTCGCATTGGCAAACTCGGGATCGCTTCGAGATCAGCCTGCAGCCTTGACGGCTTGGATCAGCTGACTCACCGCCGCCTGCGCATCGCCATACAGCATGCGGGTTTGATCGAGCCCGAACAACGCGTTGTCGATACCCGAAAATCCCTGGCCTTGTCCGCGCTTGATCACGATGACATTTTTCGCCTTGTCGGCGTTCAAGATCGGCATGCCGTAAATCGGGCTACTCTTGTTGGTGCGCGCATCAGGATTTACCACATCATTGGCGCCGATGATGAGCGCCACGTCCGCGGTTTCGAACTCCGCGTTGATCTCGTCCAAATCCGAAATCAAATCGTAGGGCACTCCGGCTTCGGCGAGCAGCACATTCATGTGGCCCGGCATGCGGCCTGCGACCGGATGAATGGCGAAGCGCACCTTGACGCCGTGGTCCATGAGCAATTGCGTCAGTTCCCAGACTTTGTGCTGCGCCTGCGCCACCGCAAGACCATATCCCGGCACGATGATGATCTTTTGCGAATACGCCATCATGACGCCGGCATCGGAAGCCTCGATGGGTTTTTGCGTGCCGGCGGCGCCGCCGCCGGCCACTGACGTCTCGCCGAAATTCGAGAAAAGCACATTGCCGAGCGAGCGGTTCATGGCCTTCGCCATGAGCTGCGTGAGCAGCGTACCGGCGGAGCCGACGACGGTGCCGGCGATGATCATCGCGGCGTTATCGAGCACGAAGCCTTCGAAGCCCACCGCAAGACCGGTGAGGGCGTTGTACAAGGAGATCACCACCGGCATGTCGGCGCCGCCGATGGGCAGCGTCATCGCGACGCCGAGGATCAGCGCGAACACGAAGAGCAGCGACACGACAGGAAGCCCGGAATCCGCGCCCACGCCGCTCACGACCATGAAGCCGAAGCCGACGGTAATCAGCAATATTGCCAAATTGACGAATTTTTGGCCGGAAAAGCGCACCGATTTGGTGATCAAGCCCTGCAACTTGGCGAACGCAATCAGGCTGCCGCTGAAGGAGACGGCGCCGATGAATCCGCCGACGGCGGCCATGGTCAGATGCACCGGGTTGTGCTCATTGCCGCTGTACAGCTCCACCGCGGCAATCGCCGCCGCGGCGCCGCCGCCCATGCCGTTGTAGAGCGCGATCATCTGCGGCATGTCGGTCATGGCCACGCGCTTGCCGCTGACCCACGCAATGACGGTGCCGATCGCAATTGCAATGATCACCAGCATCAAATTGAGCGAGGAAGCGCCCATGAACGCCAGTGTGACGATGGTGGCCAGCAGCATGCCGACGCCCGCCCAGCGAACGCCGCTGACGGCGGTGACGGGCGAACTCATGCGCTTCAGGCCCAGGATGAACAGCGCAGCCGCAATGAGGTACGAAAGCTGGGTCAGGGTTTGAATGGTCGAAGCGGAAGGCATCCTTTAAGGTCCTTTCTTTTTGCCGGCGAGCACGAACATTTTCAGCATGCGCTCGGTAACGACATAGCCGCCGACGGCGTTTCCGGCGGCCAGCAGCACGCCAATGAAGCCGATGACCCGCACCAAGGTCGTATCGGCCGTCGCCAGAGCGACCATCGCACCCACCAAGACGATGCCGTGCACGAAGTTCGATCCCGACATGAGCGGCGTGTGCAGGATCACCGGTACGCGGGAAATGACCTCGTAGCCGGTGAAGGCCGCCAGCATGAAAATATAGAGTGCTATTACGCCGTCAATCATGTCTTCTGCCCCTCCACTGCCGCGCGTGTGGCTTCATGCTTGATTTGTCCGTCATGCGTGAGCACCGCGCCGGCAAATACTTCGTCGTTCCAATCGATCGCCAGCTCGCCTTTGGGCAGCGCCGGCTTTAGAAAATTGAACAGATTGCGCGAATACATTTCGCTGGCGTGGTACGGCAAGGAGGCGGGCAGATTCAACGGGCCGACGATTTTGACTCCGCCTTGCAATACGGTCTCGCCGGCCTTGGTCAATTCGCAGTTGCCGCCTTGCTCGGCGGCGATATCGACGATGACCGACCCCGCCTTCATGCGCGCCACAGCCGCTTGAGAAATGATGCGCGGGGCGGCGCGTCCGGGCACCGACGCCGTGCTGATCACCGCATCGCTCGCGGCGATGCGCGCATCCAGGACTTCCTGCTGCTTGGCCTTTTCTTCCGCCGTGAGTTCGCGCGCATAGCCGCCGGCTCCTTCCGCGGAAACGCCGGTCTCGACGAATTTCGCGCCGAGCGACTTGATTTGATCCTTTGTCGCACTACGAACGTCATACGCCTCGACCACGGCTCCTAAGCGTTTTGCGGTCGCGATAGCCTGGAGCCCGGCGACGCCGGCGCCAATCACCAAGACTGTGGCCGGCCGAATCGTGCCCGCGGCGGTGGTCAGCATGGGCAGAAATCTTTCCAGCGTATTGGCCGCGATCAAGGCGGCTTTATAGCCGGCAACGGAGGCCTGCGAGGACAGTGCATCCATCGACTGCGCGCGCGAAATACGCGGCACCAACTCCATTGCAAAGGCGGTAACGCCACGCTCTTTGAGCTCCAGGACCAGATCCGGGCGCGCATAGGCCTGCATGAAGCCAACGATGACAGCACCTTTTTTGAGCGCTGCGACTTCCGTCAAGGAGGGCGGCTGGACTTTCAAGATAACGTCGGCAGTGGCAAGAATCGTGGAGGCATCGCTGAATTCGGCATCCGCATACAGGGCATCGGGAAAATGCGCTGCTGCCCCTGCTCCGCGTTCGATCAGCACACGGACGCCGAGGGACTTGAGTTTGGTGGCGATCTCCGGAACCAGGGCAACTCGGGTTTCTTTGGCAGCGGTTTCCTTGAGGACACCGACGACGACAGGCATGCAAAACTCTCCCAAGCCGTAAGTTACGCGCGAAACATTGAATTATGGCATAAGACTCGACTATCTTTGGTGCGTTATGAACCTGAGCGAGCAACACAAGTATCAATTGCTGGATTGGCGGGATGACCTTACGGTAGTCTCGCATGCTCATCCTTTGTCCCAACAAATCCTGCGCACCGATGTCTCCGGTATGCCGCTCGAATGGGTCGACTACCGTGAGGCGGCGCGCCTGTACCACACCGAACAAGTGGCTTACACCTGCGGATCGCTGCTGTACCGGCTGTACGGCGGAACCTGCGCGCGGACCGGACTGCGAACCATCGTGGATGTCAATTCGATCATCGCCACGCTGGGCGTGACCGGCAATCCGGGCAACCTGCGCGGCGCGGGGTACACGCCGCCGCTCAACAATCAGACTCTGTTTCGCCGCGACGCGTATCTGTGTCTGTATTGCGGTGCGCGCTTTACCTATAGCCTCCTGTCGCGGGACCACGTGACGCCTTTCAGCCGCGGCGGCCAAGACACGTGGAGCAATGTGGTGTCGGCTTGCCGTCGCTGCAACAATGCCAAAGCGTCCCGCACGCCGGAGCAAGCCGGCATGCAGCTTTTGGCGGTGCCTTTCACGCCCACCTATGCCGAGTACATTTTCCTGAAGGGCCGGCGGGTGCTCGCGGATCAGATGGACTACCTGGTGGCGCATTTTCCGCGTTCCAGCCCGCTGCACGAGCGCATGCAACGCTGGCCGATGTGAGCGCAATCGCGGGGATCCCCGTTCCGCGGTCGGGCGTGGTGTACTACATCGACGCCAGCTACTTTATCTTTCGCGCCTACCACTCCATGCCGCCCGATATGGTGGATGCCGACGGCAATGCGACACATGCCTTGTACGGGTTCGCACGTTTTCTTTCCGATCTTCTCGAGAGGGTGCGGCCGGAAAGAATCGGCGTCGCATTCGATCTGAGCTTGCGCAGCGTGACATCGTTTCGCAATGGTATTTATCCGGCATACAAAGCCAATCGTGAAGCGCCGCCCGCCGATTTGGAGCGGCAATTCGTGTTATGCCGCGAGTTTTGCCGGCATATGGGATTGGCCGAGTTCGCGAGCGCTGAATACGAGGCGGACGACATCATCGGGACCTTGGCGGCGCGCTCGCGCGCCGCGGGTCTGCGCAACGTTTTGGTCACGCGCGACAAGGACCTATCGCAGTTGATCCGGGACGGCGACGTATTCTGGGATTACAGCGGCAACACACGCTATCACTATCACGACATTGGCCCGCGCTTCGGAGTCGCGCCCGAGCTCATCGCCGACTTCTTGGCGCTGACCGGAGATACCGTCGACAACATCCCCGGTGTGCCGGGCGTCGGCAAGAAGACCGCCGCGGAACTATTCGGCGTGTTCGGTTCCCTCGATGAATTGTATGCAAATCTTCATCGAATTCCGTTCTTGAAGCTGCGCGGCGCCGCCGCCGTCGCTGCTAAACTACTGGCTCACAAGGATGCCGCCTACCTTGCCCGGCGTTTGACCGGTATCGTATGCGACATCCCGATTGAGGCGACGCTCGATGACTTGAAACCGAGACCGCAGGATCGCTGCGGGCTCGACTCTTTTTTTGACGCCCATGGATTCGGGAATATTTTGCGACAGCAGGTGCGCCGCATCGCCACCGCTGCTTAAAGACGGGGGTAGACCATGGCGCAGAAAGATATTCAATCGGTTCTACAAGAGGACCGCGTATTTCCGCCTTCCAATGCCTTTGTGAAGCAGGCCTCGCTCAAGGCCGCCGAATTGCAGAGCATGTACGACAAGGCGGCGAGCGACTACGTGGGCTTCTGGGCGGATTTAGCCAACGCTGAAATTGACTGGAAACAGCCATTTACGGTGCCGCTGGATGACTCGCGCGCGCCCAATTTCCGTTGGTTTACCGACGGCCAACTGAATGTGTCGCACAATTGCCTGGATGTGCATTTGGCGCGCCGCGGCGACAAGCTTGCCGTTATTTTCGAAGGCGAGCCCGGCGACGTACGCAAGCTGACCTACGCGCAACTGCATCAACAAGTATGCCAGTTCGCCAACGCGCTCAAGGAACAAGGGATCGGTCGCGGCGATCGCGTGATTATCTACATGCCATTGATCCCCGAGGCCATTATTTCGATGCAAGCCTGCGCGCGCATCGGCGCCGTGCATTCGGTGGTATTCGGTGGATTTTCCGCGAACGCCGTCAAGGATCGGATCGAAGACGCCGGCGCGAAGCTCGTCATTACCGCCGATGCCGGATGGCGCGGAGGAAACGCCGTCGAACTTAAAGCCGCGGTCGACAAGGCGCTGTCTGAGGGTTGCGAATCCGTGCAACGCGTTATCGTCTATCGACGCACCGGCACGCCTTGCGAGATGCATGCAGGCCGTGATGTGTGGTGGCACGACGCGATATCGGGAAAGCCCATGAGTTGCGATCCCGAATGGGTCGATGCTGAGCATCCTTTGTTCCTGCTGTATACCTCCGGGTCCACCGGCAAGCCCAAAGGCATTCAGCATTGCAGCGCCGGCTATTTGCTCAATGCCAAGCTGACGACCAAATGGGTCTTCGATCTCAAGGATGACGATGTCTACTGGTGTACAGCCGACGTCGGTTGGGTTACCGGGCACACCTATGTGGTTTACGGCCCGCTGGCGGCGGGCGCCACGCTGTTCATGTACGAAGGTGCGCCGACATTTCCTGATGGCGGCCGCTTTTGGAAGATGTGTCAAACGCATGGCGTCAGCATTTTCTATACGGCGCCCACTGCGATTCGCGCGCTCATGAAGTTGGGCGACGCGGTGCCCGGCAAGTACGATTTACGAAAACTGCGGGTGCTCGGCAGCGTCGGTGAGCCCATCAATCCCGAGGCGTGGATGTGGTATCACCGCGTGATCGGCGGCGAGCGCTGCCCCATCGTCGATACTTGGTGGCAAACCGAAACCGGCGCCGCCATGATGGCGCCCATTCCCGGCGTGACCGCCACGAAGCCCGGGTCCTGCACCAAGCCGCTTCCGGGGATTTTCGCGGATATCGTCGATGAGGACGGGCGCCCCGTAAAGACACCGGATGCGGGTGGATACCTCGTGATCAAGCGGCCATGGCCCTCCATGCTGCGCACGATTTGGGGCGATAACGACCGGTACATCAAGACCTACTGGGAGAAATTCAGGAATCGCTACTATGTCGCCGGCGATTCGGCGCGCCGCGATAAAGACGGCTATTACTGGATCATGGGACGCATCGACGATGTCCTCAACATCGCCGGCCATCGATTGGGCACGATGGAAATCGAGTCGGCGCTGGCCGCGCATTCTAAGGTGGCCGAGGCCGCGGTGGTCAGCAAGCCGCACGACATCAAGGGCGAGTCGGCGTTTGCCTATGTGGTCCTGAATGTGCCGAAGCCGCAGGGCGCCGCCGCGAAAGCCCTGATTGAGGAGCTTCGCGGCTGGGTCGGTGATCAGCTGAGCCCCATCGCCAAGCCGGATGAAATTCGCCTGACCGACAATCTGCCAAAAACGCGCTCCGGCAAAATCATGCGCCGCTTGCTTCGGGCCGTGGCCCGCGGCGAGGAAATCACCCAGGACATGTCGACGCTGGAAAATCCTGCAATTCTCGATCAGTTGCGCGGCGTGGATTCGGACGGCACCGCAAAGGCCGCCGCAGCTCCGAAGAAGTCGGTGAAGCAAGCGGCAAAGAAGTCGGCTAAGAAAGTAGCAAAGAAAACCGCAAAGAAAACCGCGAAGAAAGCGGCCAAGAAGATCCCTGCAAGGGCGGTAAAAAAAGCCGCGAAACGCGCGGCCAAAAAGGCCACGAAACGCCCGGCTAAAACAGCCGCGCGTGCGGCAAAGCCCGCCCGGGCCGCTCAACGCAAGGCCGTAACACGCAAGTCGGCACCCAAGACCAAGCTCGCGCCGAAGCGCGCCAAGCCTTCCAGGCCGAAGGGCTCAGCGCGACGTAAGAAGTAGCCGCGCCGTTTACTTCGGCGTCTTTACCAATACATAGGTGATGGAGCCCTTGGGCGATACCAGCACCTTGTGCGGCGCGCCCGCGGGAATGAACAGCACGTCACCCGGCGCCAATGAGTAGTCCGTACCGCCGGAGATCTCGCCGCCGAGCCATTCGGTCGGCGATGTTTCACGATTGCCCGTCACCTGGCCGCCGACAGTGATTTTTGCGTGACCGCTCTCGACGACGTAAATGTCGTTGAACGCCATGTGAACCTCGGCTTCCCCGGTTTTATCGCGGCGAAGGATGTACACGATGGAACCGGGGCCGTTTAAGAATTGGTTACCCGCAATTCCCTTCACCGAGTGCGCGACTTGCGCCTTGAGCTGCGCCGCGGAAAAGAACTGAATCTTCGGCGTTGCATCATCCGCGAGGCCCAATCGCGCGCCGCAGACACTGAGCAAAAATCCAGCCAATCCAATCGAGACTAAAGACACATCCCGTTTCATCGTCGCCCCCTTAAGTGGTCGTGATTTGAGCGTCGCTTTGACAAGAGTAGCCAAAATCGCACGCCGGAGCCCGGTTTGCCTGATAATCGGTGCCATGAATCTGAATCAAGTGACGCTACCGGCCACCGATGTGGAGCGCTCAGCCGATTTCTATCGGCGCTTAGGGTTTACGCAAATCGTCAGCGCTCTGCCGCGGTACGCCCGATTCGAATGCCAGAACGGCGCGACCTTTTCGCTGCACGCGTTCGACACGGTGCTGCCGTCGCAAACCGTGGTCTATTTCGAATGCGACGATTTGGATGCCACCTACGAGCGGCTGTGCAAGCTTGGAATCGAATTCAACCAGGCGCCGAGGGACCAGATCTGGCTGTGGCGCGAGGCTTATTTGCAGGATCCGGACGGCAATATCATTTGCCTGTATCACGCAGGGCATACCCGCCGATTTCCGCCCTGGCGCTTGTCCGACGATTCGCCCAGACTTTGAGCTAAAAGCTAAGGACTTGGGCGCCTAATTCGGCTAAAATGCCGCCGGCCGGAAAGGGCGAATATTGACGCCTCGCGAGCCTCACGCAGCGACCCGGCACTCCATCTAGACGAGTTTTTAGGCAATTGTGGCCGCCGCGGCCGCTTATTTGATTGGACAATATGCTTTCCACATCCAATGTCGCCGTGCAATTCGGCGCCAAACCGCTCTTCGAGCAGGTGACGGTCAAGTTCTCGGACGGTAATCGTTACGGCCTGATCGGCGCGAACGGTTCGGGCAAATCCACGCTCATGAAAGTGCTGGGCGGCGATCTCGATGCGAGCGCCGGCGATGTGATGCTGCAGGTAGGGATGCGCCTCGGCAAGTTGAATCAGAACCAATTCGGCTACGAGGATGAGCGTGTGCTCGACGTGGTGATGCGCGGCCACACCGAGCTGTGGACTGCAATGCAGGAGCGAGATCGGATATACGCCGATCCTAAGGCCACCGACGAGGACTACATGAAGGCGGCGGAGCTCGAGGGGGTGTTCGCGGAATACGGCGGGTATGACGCCGAAGCACGGGCCGGCAGCATCCTCACCGATGCCGGCATTCATGAGTCGCGGCACAACGGTCCCATGCGTGAAGTTCCCCCGGGCCTGAAGCTGCGCGTGCTGCTCGCGCAGGCCTTGTTCTCCAATCCGGACGTGCTGCTGCTGGATGAGCCGACCAACAACCTGGACATCAATTCCATTCGGTGGCTCGAGGGCGCACTCAACAATTACAACGCCACGATGGTGATCATCAGCCACGATCGGCACTTCTTGAATCAAGTGTGCACGCACATTGCGGACCTGGATTTTCAGCAGCTGAAGATTTATCCGGGCAACTATGATGATTTCATGCTGGCATCGGTGCAGGCGCGCGCTCGAGTCGAGGCTGCCAATGCCAAGGCGAAGGACCGCATATCGGACCTGCAGGAGTTCGTGCGGCGTTTTTCGGCGAATGCATCCAAGGCGCGGCAGGCCACGTCCCGCAAACGGCAGCTGGAAAAAATCAAGATCGAGGAGATCAAGCCCTCATCGCGGCAAAATCCCTACATCCGTTTCGAGCAAGGCAAGAAGCTGTACCGCTCAGCAGTGACGGTGGAGAAATTGAGCTTCGCCTACCCGGGATCGACCGAAAAGGTGCTCGACGACCTGAGCTTCAACGTCGAAGCCGGCGAACGTATCGCCATCGTTGGACCCAACGGCATCGGTAAAACGACGCTGATGCGCTGCCTCGCCGGGGAATTGCGGCCCAACAGCGGGCGTATCGTCTGGGTTGAAAACGCCCAGCCTGGCTACATGCCGCAGGATCCGCAGGCTGAATTCGAGGACAAGATCGACTTGTTCGGCTGGATGTCCCAGTACACCGGCAAGGCGGACGACGACCAAATCGTTCGAGCCACCTTGGGGCGGTTGTTGTTTTCCGGCGAAGAGACCAAAAAGTCCGTGAAGGTGCTGTCGGGCGGCGAGAAGGGGCGGATGATTTACGGCAAATTGATCCTCACGAAACCTAATGTGCTGCTGATGGACGAGCCGACCAACCACATGGACATGGAAACGATCGAGTCCCTGCAAATCGGGCTGGAACATTTCGCCGGGACCCTGATCTTCGTCTCGCATGATCGTGAATTCGTCGGCGGCCTCGCGACCCGCATCATCGAAATGCGCCCGGGGGGCAAGATTGTCGATTTCCGGGGCACTTACGATGAGTATTTGAAATCGCAGGGCGTGGAAATCTAGGAACTCGCGGACAGGCTGCGCTCGCTCAGGCTCCTAGCGCTTAACGCGCTCTACTGGCAGTATTCGTGCGATGAATCTGATCGCCGACCGCCTGCATAAAAAATTTGGCGCGATCACAGCCGTGGCGGACGTCTCCTTCACAGCCGAGCCCGGCAAGATCCTCGGGCTGCTGGGGCCCAACGGCGCCGGCAAATCGACCACGATCAGCATGCTCGCCGGCCTCACCACGCCGCAATCGGGAAAGGTGCAAATCGACTCGGCAACATTAGGAACCGGCGCACACCCGACCAAACGCAAATTGGGATTGGTCACGCAGGAGATTGCGCTGCTCGAAGAGTTGCCGGCGCGCATGAATCTGGAATTCTTCGGCGGCTTGTATGGCCTGACGGGGGCGCCCCTTCGCGCAAGAATTGCGGCGGTGTTGGAATTGACCAGCCTCTCGGATCGCGCCCGCGACCCGCCGAACACGTTTAGCGGCGGCATGCGGCGACGCCTGAATATCGCCTGCGCGCTGCTGCACGAGCCACAGATTTTGCTGCTGGATGAACCGACGGTGGGAGTCGATCCGCAAAGCCGCAATGCCATTTTCGAGACGATCGAGGTTCTGGCCGGCCAGGGCCGAACCGTGGTCTATACGACGCACTACATGGAAGAGGTCGAGCGGCTGTGCGATCGCATCGTCATCGTGGACCACGGGCGCGTTCTCGCCAATGACACGCTGACCGGCCTCTTGGCGGCTGCGCCGGTGGGAAACAAGCTGACATTGAAATATGACGTGGCGCCGGACACCGCGGCGCTGGCGGAAATCAGGCATCTGCCCGGGGTCGTCCAAGTCGATCTTAGCGGCACTGAGGTCTCGGTTTCGGCGAATGATCTTGGCACGGCGGCGCCGCG
>Ga0210388_10001479_pt1 | contig 18475 bp, 11 predicted proteins | sample IncBWC19OmetaG_FD_155485 | JGI IMG/M metagenome (GOLD analysis project Ga0210388, IMG submission 155485) | Forest soil microbial communities from Barre Woods Harvard Forest LTER site, Petersham, Massachusetts, United States - Inc-BW-C-19-O ... | reverse complement strand
TCTTCGGGCCATTCTTCGATGCTTTGCGCTTGATTGATGCGGCGATCGTAGCGGGTGAGTATGGGGCCTTCATCATCGGCATAGACGATGTTCGAATCGCGCGGGTCGGGAACGATGTAGCCACTTTCGCCGCCGCCGACCGCGTCCCAATCGCCTGGCAGAATCGCGCCGTGATCGCTACGTGTACGGATGCCGATGGAAGAATTGTCCTGCTGCGATCCGTAGACGCGATACTGAAAATCGTTGTCAGCCGCGACATGATAGAACTGCGCGGTTGGCTGATTGTCCTGCGTGGACCAGTTCTTGCCGCCGTCGACGCTGATGGTGGCGCCACCGTCGTTCCCGTTGATCATGCGGTTTGTGTTGTTGGGATCGATCCAGAGAGCGTGATGATCGCCGTGAGGCGCGTTAAGGCGCGCAAAGCTCTTGCCGCCGTCGGTAGAGCCGTAAAGGCCGGTGTTGGCGATGTAGACGCCGTTGACATTTTTGGGGTCGGCCCAAACGTGCGTGAAATACCAAGCGCGCTGTGTGAAGCGGTGGTCATCGGTGATGAGCGACCAGTTAACGCCGCCATCGTCGCTGCGATAAAGCCCGCCTTTTTTCGCTTCGATGAGCGCATAGACGACATTCGAATCGGCGCCTGAGACTGCAACGCTGATACGGCCCAACGTGCCTTCGGGCATGCCATTTCCTTCGACGCGCTTCCAGGTTGTGCCATCGTCGTTCGAACGATAGAGGCCATCCTTAGCACCCCCACTGTTGAGCGTCCACGGCGTGCGCCAGCCTTCCCACATCGCGGCAAAAAGAACATGGGGATTGTGCGGATCGAAAACGATGTCGATGCCGCCGGTACGATCGTCGAGGTAGAGAACTTTCTCCCAGGTTTTGCCACCGTCGCGCGTGCGATAGATGCCGCGGTCGGTATTTGGGCCGTAAGCGTGGCCAAGCGCCGCGACAAATACAACGTCGGGATTCGTAGGATGGATGATTACTGCGCCAATGTGGCGCGTGTCTTTGAGGCCCACGTTTGCCCAGGTCTTTCCGGCATCGGTGGATTTGTAAACGCCATCGCCGAAAGAAATATTGCCGCGGATGCACGCTTCGCCGGAGCCAGCATAAATCACGTTGGGATCAGAGTCGGCAACGGCAATGGCGCCAATAGAAGAGATGGGCTGTTTATCGAATAATGGATCCCAGGAGATGCCGCCGTCGGTTGTTTTCCAGACCCCGCCGCTCACGGCACCGAAATAGTAGGTATACGGCTCGCTGGGAACGCCCGCCACGGTGATCGCACGACCGCCACGGAAGGGGCCGATGAGGCGCCACTTCATGTCGCCGTAGGTTTTGGGATCGATCTGCTGGGCTTGAACGGCGAGACTCGCACAGAAGATGAGGGCGCAGGTGTAAAGAAAATATGAGACATGCTGCCGGAGCGATTTCACACGAACCTCCGAGGATTATTAAACGGAACGTTGCATGGTATCACTAGAGGAAGCGGAAACTACAAACAGTAGTAGAGACTGTAGTTGGCGAGTCTACGGTAGCTGGCTTTCGCGTGCTGGAGCCCAAAGGCCAAGGAAATTCCTGTTCTGACTTCTTTCCTATCCCGGGGTATACTCGGACTACTCGACGCTCTTGTCGACATCGGCGTTCTCGCCGAGAAGGAGGTGATCCTGTGAGGTACGGTTTACGTTGAAGCAGTAAAGAGGGGCGCTTGCGAGTTACCGGGCGCCTCTCTTCTTTTTTCCTGTCTTTTCCAATTCCCTTTTATTTGACGAATCCACTCCATGACTTATTCCTGCCCAGCGCTCGATTGATGCTCTACCTGAAACTAACGCGACTACAGTAGAGGCGGATCCATCGGAAAAGGAAAAATCGCACAGGCAGGAGTGCCTGTGCTACTGCTGCGAAATACGATAGGATGCATCGCGATGAGCGCTGGGAAAACTTACGACACGGCGATTATTGGGGCGGGAGTGTTTGGGGCATGGAGCGCCTGGCACTTGGCGCGGCGTGGGCAGCGCGTAGTACTGCTGGATGCGTATGGACCCTCGAACGCGCGGGCTAGTTCCGGCGGTGAGACACGCATCATTCGAATGGGTTACGGAACGGACGAGATTTATACGCGGTCATCGCAGCGGTCGCTGGAGCAATGGAAAAGTTTTTTTGCCGCGACGGGAAAACCACTGTTTCATGAAACAGGAGTGCTGTGGCTTGCGGGCGAGGATGATTCGCGCGTCCGGCAGACGATGGCTACTTTGAAACGCTGCGAGGTACCCTTTGAAGAGATGGATAAGCCAGCGCTCGAACGTCGCTATCCGCAGATTTCCTTTGAACGAGTGACACGCGGTTTCTTGGAGCCGAAGAGTGGCGTACTGATGGCGCGGCGAGCGGTGGCGGCAGTGGTCGAAGATGCCATCAAGCTGGGGGTGGAGTTTCGCATTGCTTTGATTGAGACTCCGCACGGCACGGGGCATTTGAGCAGCGTAAAATGCAGCAACGGAGAAACAATTTCGGCGGGGCAGTTTGTGTTCGCTTGCGGATCTTGGCTCGGCAAAGTGTTTCCCGAGATTCTTGGACAGAGAATTTTCCCAAGCCGGCAGGAAGTCTTCTTTTTCGGCGTGCCGCCGGGAGACGCACGATTTGCGCCGCCAGCTTTGCCGACGTGGCTTTTTCAGGAAGATGAATATTACGGAATGCCGGACATTGAGGGCCGCGGCCTAAAGATTGCGCTCGACCATCACGGAGAGCGCGTCGATCCGGATACGCAATCGCGTTTACCGACAGCTGCAGAAGCCGAAGTCGTGCAGAAGTATGTGGGCACGCGATTCCCAGCTTTGCGAATTGCGCCAGTGGTGGAGACGCGCGTGTGCCAGTATGAAAACACTTCCAACGGCGATTTTCTGATCGACCGGCATCCCCAAATGGAAAACGTGTGGTTTGTGGGTGGTGGGTCCGGACACGGCTTCAAACATGGGCCGGCAGTGGGCGAATATGTTTCGCGCCAGATTCTGGATAAGGCAGCGCCTGAGCCGCGATATTCGTTGGCAACGAAGGAAACCGTGCAGCACCGGGCCGTGTACTAAGCGGAAGTACTTCCTGAAAGTTACAAGCACGAATCAAGTTTTCGGAGTGCGGCGGCGTGCATGGAATGCAGCGATGCCGCGCTTTACCCGACGGGCTTTTTCCGCGTAGAGATCCTGATCCGCCGCGGAAAGTAACTTCTCAATTCTTTCTCCATCCCCTCGGTAAACCGAAATGCCGATGCTCGCGGAGAGCTTAGGCACTTCCTCGTCCTCGGACATTACGACGCGAATGCGGTTGGCGACGCGCTGCGCCTCGGCGTCCTCCGATTCCGGCAACACGAGAGCGAACTCATCGCCGCCGTAGCGCGCGGCGGTATCGATGGCGCGGCAATGAATGCGCAAGATGGCGGCTAGGCGGCAGAGAGAGCGGCTGCCAACCAGATGACCGAAGCGGTCGTTGATTTTTTTCAAGCCGTCCAGATCGAGAAGCAGAACAGCGAATGGCCTGCTGGTGCGGTTGGTGCGCTCGGTTTCGTTCTCGAGGACATCGAGGAGTCGGCGGTAGTTGGCGAGGCCCGTAAGCGGATCGCTGACGGCGAGATGGCGAACTTGTTCGAATAGTCGCGCGTTATCCAGAAGCGCGCCGCCGAGGGCGAGGGCGTAGCTGCTCACGGTGAGGACCTGAGCGAGCACAAAAGGCGCGTCGAGAAGTCGCTCGGACTGGGATGCGGCGATCTGGGCAGCAAAGTTCATCCAAGCCGCAGCGTAGATGGTGCGATCAAAGGCAGTGTCCTCGGAATCAAGACGGCGACGATACCAAATTACCGTCGCGAAAAAAATTATGCCGGGCAAAAGTTGCTGCGGACTGGGTACGAAAGAGGCCGGATGCCTGGAAGCTTCCGGTGGAAGGCGGCGAAGCGCAGCGGTGACTACATACGTGAAACCGACCACAGCCAGCAAAGCGCCGGTTATTTCAGCTTTCGTGTGGCGCGATCGGGGTATGAAATGCTCGACGAGCAGCGCCACAAGAAGCACAAGGGCCAAAAGCATGCGGCTGAGCCACCAAGCCACAGGCGCCCAATTCGCGCGCAGGGGAGAATCTTGCAGGTATTGAAAGAAGAGAACGCCGGAAGCGGACAAGACTGCGCCGGAGAGTAGATATCCGCCGCCCAGTATTAAGGAGATGCGATCCTGCGTGCCCTGGAATCGAACAAGAGTGAGCGCGGCAAAAACGAAAGCCAACAACGCGGAGATAACTTGGAGATAGCCTTGAAGAACAGAATCTGGTTCGAGGGAGAAAGTGCGCAGCCAATATGCCACGAAGAACGTGAGGAGGACGCCCAGGACATGCCACAACACAACCTTAGTGGGACTGCGACCGGCCATACCTGGTTCCCCGTCCATACTGATGGCCCTCGTCTGGGGAGAGGTGCTACTCAATTAGACTACGTGTCCAAAGAGAGCGTTGCGGATAAAGTTAGGGGACTTTAACGAAGAGATACTGACTGTGGAAATTGTCCCTACTGTACGAAAGGACAGGTGCGAGGGGCGAATTCAGTTGGAAGCAGACCCGATTGCCCGCGCGAGTGAGGAACGCGGCGCAGTTTATGCTTGCGCGAAGAATGGAGTTCTTGGAAAATGCCTTTATTGAAACGGTTCAATTCTTGGGACAAGCGCGGGCGATGGCCCTCGTTTTCGTCTAAAAACTGCTCGGCGATTCTAAACACACTTCAAGATAGTAAAAGGAACCTGGGCATCGCGTGAAAAAAGATAGGCGAGGAGTTTTGAAAAAAACTGCCCGTGCTCCACGCGGGGGAACGTCCGCATCGCGAACTGCAGGGCAACAGACCGCGCAGGAAATTCTGTCACAACCGGCGACGTGGGTGGCGACGGCGCAGCACTTCGAGCAGGATGCCGATCTGCTTGGAGCGTTCGAAGGCTTTTCTCCACGGGAACCATGGTTGTTTGTGGCGTGCGGGTCCAGCTATTACCTTTCGCGGACGATTGCGGCGCAGTGGGCAAAACTTCTGCGGGTGGCGTGTACGGCGGTGCCAGCATCGGAGTTACTTTTCGCTCCGGACGAGGTGCTTCGACGCACCGAGGCGCGGCAGGTCGTGCTTGTGTCGCGTTCGGGCAAGACTACCGAGGTTTTGCGTGTGGCGGAATGGTTGAAAGCACACACGACGGTCCGAACGCTGGGCGTGACTTGCAGCAGCGATAGCGTTCTTGAAGACTTGTGCACGCATACCTTGAAGCTTCCATGGGCCGACGAGAAGAGCATGGTGATGACGCGATCGTTTACTTCGATTTTGTTGCTCTTCCAGAGATTGGGCGCGAAATTCGTGGGTGACTCCGAACTGGTATCCGCGCTCGATGCCTTGCCAGAAAAGACAGTGGCGTGGCTTGCGGCGAATGCTGATAAGATTCGGGCGCTCGGAACGAAGCGGCGATACGCGGATTTTGTGTTTCTCGGGCAAGGCGCGCATTACTGGCTGGCGCAGGAGGCTGCGCTGAAAATGACGGAGATGTCTTCATCGTATGCGCAGGCGTATCACACGCTGGAATTCCGGCACGGTCCGAAGTCGATTGCGAGTGCGGATACGCTGATTACTTTTTTTCTTTCCGATGCCGCCGGGGAAGAGGAAAGTGTCCTGGTCGGGGAACTGAAGAAATTGGGCGCAGCGATTTTTGTAGTTGCGAATCGCGCGACACCGGCGTTGCGGCGCGAAGCTCATCTTCTGATTGAACTTGGCTTGGATGCGCCGGAGTATGCGCGGCTGGCACTTGCGGCGATTCCAGCGCAATTGCTGGGGCTGGCGGTGGGTCTGCGCAAGGGTATAAATCCCGATGTGCCGAAAAACTTGACGCGCGCGGTGGTGCTTGGCTCTAAAAACGGAGCAGCCGCGCAAAGGAGAGGTGCTTGAGCAACGAAGCTGGCGGAGGCGTACCGCAACTGCGGCGCACGCTCAAACTGTCGGACCTGATTTTCTACGGAATCGTTCTCATCCAGCCGATTGCACCCATTCCTCTCTACGGCGTGGCGCAGAAGCTTTCGGACGGCCACTTTGTCCTGATCATTCTGATCGCGGGGTTTGCCATGCTGATCACTGCCGTCAGCTACGGACGCATGGCCGCGCTCTATCCGACGGCCGGGTCGGCTTACACTTACGTTGGCAAGGGGCTGAACCCGCATCTTGGATTCCTGGCCGGTTGGGCGATGATCCTCGATTATCTGTTGCAGCCGCTGATCAATACTGTGTGGATCTCGACGGCGCTGCACGAGCGCTCCGCGTACTTTCACATTCCGCAGATTCCTTTTGTCATCTGGGCCCTGATCATCGCCGGAATTATGACCGCCTTGAATCTGGCTGGAGTCAAAGCCTCCGCGACCGCCAACAAGGTTCTGTTAGCAGTCATGTCCGTGGTCGTGGTGTACTTTATTGTGGCTGCGATTCGCTTCTTGTATGGAGGGCAAGGATGGGCGGGCCTCTTCTCGATTCAGCCAATCTACGATCCGAAGACGTTTAATGCTCACAAGATTCTCACTGCGACTTCATTTGCCGCTCTCACTTACGTCGGCTTTGACGGGGTGACAACGCTAGCCGAAGATGTCGAGAACCCAAAGCGCAACGTTTTGCTGGCCGTGGTGCTGACCTGCGTCATTGCCGGCGTCTTCAGTGGGCTCGAGGCGTACCTTGGCGCTCGGGTGTGGCCGAACTGGCAATCGTTTCCAAATCTTGAAACCGCGTTTATGGATATTTGCGCTCGAGCCGGCGGACTCATTCTTTCCTGGTCCATGGCTCTCGTCCTGATCGTGGCTGCATTCGGCAGCGGACTGACGGGCACGCTCGGCGCGGCGCGGTTGCTCTTCGGAATGGGCCGCGATAACGTCTTGCCAAAGAAGTTCTTCGGAAAACTTACGCCCGGGACGAGCACGCCAACGAATAACATTCTGCTTATCGGCGGGCTCTCGTTTGCTGGGTCCGTGATGCTGAACTACATTGGCAGCGCCTACGAGCACGCGGGAGAATTGATGAACTTCGGCGCCTTCCTCGCGTTCATGGGAGTAAATTTCGCGTGCTTCTGGCAGTTTTCCATGAGGCGGCAACAGGGCGCACCGATGAACTTTGTGCGAGACGCATTGGTGCCGTTGGTTGGCTTTCTTTTCTGTGGCCTCATCTGGGTGGATCTGAACATCATCGCGAAAACAGTGGGCGGTATCTGGTTCGCGATCGGCCTGCTCTACGTTGGCTACAAGACAAACTGGTTCCGCTCGGCTCCGGTGATGATCGATTTCAGGGAGTCATAGCCAGCCGAATCGGCCGCGGGCTGCTGCGCCGTTCTCTAACTGAAAATGGACGAACTCTGGCAGAATGATGGCAACTCTAGAGGCACCCACTTGAAGCGCCCAACCGGCAAAGATCAGACAGTGACGATGCGAGACGTCGCGGAAGACAGCGGCTTCTCTCCGGCAACGGTTTCGATCGTATTGAACAACGCACCCCTGGCCCGCTACATCGCTCCTGCTACAAAAAAACGTATTGAAGAAGCGGCCAAGAAACTTGGCTACCGGCCGAACGCGATGGCGCGGTTTCTACGCAGCAAGCGCAGCCACACGGTGGGCCTGGTTTTCTTCGACATTACAGATCCTTTCTGCACGCCGGTGATGCGCGGAATCGAAAACGCGCTGTACCAATCGTCGTACGTGCCGATTTTTGCCGACGCGCACAACCAGCGCGGTCGTTTCGAGCGCTACCTGGAGATGCTGCTGGAGCATCACGTGGAAGCGCTGATCGTAGTGGCCAACTGGCTCGTGGTCGACATTCATGTATTGGCCGACTTGAGCAAACGAAACATTCCGGCCGCGACCATCGGCTGGGAACTGCCCGGCGATACGGTTAGCTCCGTGATGGTCGACAACGAGACGGGCGGACGCATGGCGCTCGAACATTTGCACCAGCTCGGTCATCGCAAGATTGCATTCATTCGCGGGCCGAAGATGATTATCGACAGCGTTCCGCGCTGGCGCGGCGTTCAGAAATTTGCGCACTCGGCCGGCCTCGAGATCGATCCGGCGCTGGTGCTGCAATTGCCAGATTCGTTTGACCCGAACTCCGGATTCGAGGGCGGCCACCGTCTCACCGAGGAACTGTTGCAGAAAAAGAAAAAGTTTACGGCACTAATGGCTTTTGACGATTTGACGGCGCTGGGCGCGATTCGCGCGCTGACCAAGGCGGGAGTGAAAGTGCCGGAACAGTGTTCGGTAACAGGCTTTGACGATGTGGCGATGGCAGCTCTGAGTGCGCCGTCGCTGACAACCGTGCGCCAGCCGCTGGAAGCCATGGGAACGAACGCCGTCAACATCGTGATGGAAAGTATCAAAGCCGGGCTCGAGAAGCGCGAGTGGAATACCGTCCGGCAGAAGATGAATCCGGAGCTGGTGATTCGAGACTCGACGCGCGACGTGGCGCACTCAAGCACTGATTGAACTTTCTGGAAGGAAGACGGGCACGGCGTGCCGTGCCCCTACCGTGTTTTTCCGTAAGCGTTGCAGCTAAAGGACTTACGTATTTCCGCGAGTCGTCATAAGTTGTTTAGAATCAGTGTTTACGGATCGGCCTGCAAATGTTGCTTCTAAAGAGGTTACGACGATCAAGGAATCCCCAAGGTCCGAGCTGATGGCCAACCAAAAAGAAAAGGCGGCGTAGATTCGCCGCCTTTCGCACTATTACCTAACTTGTTTTATATCAAAAAGCGCATCACCTGTAAAGAGAAATCGGATCTTCGGTCGGTTTCCAATCTCGCGACCCATGCTTTCAGACTTATCGGGGGTTAGGGTTGGCAGCTGCTCGTTGTGCCTCTATGGACGACACAGGTTGGATATATCCTTGCCGTTTTCAAGCTTACCGCCGGTCGATGCACAAATCTGAACCAAAGTGGATTTACACTCCTCCTGGGCGTCCATCTTCGAAGGAATGGAGGTCGTTTTGTTCTGCGCCTTTTCTTTAGACTGCCAGAATAGAACGGTGTCGCATTTTGCTTTAGCTCGTGTGGCTATGGAAGGCATCAAAGCAATCGCTTTCTGCGGGTCCACCCACGGAACTACTTTATTGCCCACCTTCACTCCGCTCTCATTGGTCGAATAGGGAGTCCCCGCACCCATGCTAAAACCCGTTCGACTCACACAGTTCAGCTGCGCGTTCAGGTAACAAATTTCCTCGCCGCCTATTGAGTTAATCTTGGAATTTCCGCAGTCGATCGGGCCGAGAACTTTAAGTACGCCTTCCGAATTAATCTGGTAATGGTAGCGATCGCCATAAACGCAAGGCGTACTCATAACCGTTATGCCTGCTGGATGACCGGCAAAAGCACCGTCGTGAACATCCACAGTGTCTGCCGTTGCTGGTATATCGGGGTAGCCAGTGTTCGGCCAAAGTAAAATCAGGAGAAGGCTTGTAAGGACCGCGACTTTGGACATGAAAGAGCCTCCATGGCGAAGTAGCTATCCGATCGAGAAAGCGTGGAATTGGGCCGTCGCTTTTGGATGCAAATAGCCCACGATGAATTTATCCTGCTTCCCTTGAAAACTGCTCGCTCCATGCGAAAACAGCGCTTAAGAATTAATATCGATTGCCGGCTCATCCCGCCCAGAACGAACGGCCACAACAAATCTGCAATGACTTCGCCCGAAAGCTCGGCTATGCGGGGAGCTGAGCTACAGTCGACAGCTGGCCTCCGACGAATTTGGGGAACAGAATGTGATGCCACTTGGACGATGAATGCCGTTGCCGCGAACCGGCCGAGTAGCGCCGACCGGTTGATATTCCCGGACAGGATGCCACGCGCTAGGGGAGTTCAGTGGGAACGACGTTGAAGCCGTCTACGGCTAGGACGGGTTTGGCTGCGCCCAGATCGCTCTTTCGGATGTGCACTGTGATTTCGCGCTTCTCGCCGGGGAGCGGCGAGATGTAGTTGTCGTCGAAGAAGACCGGCAAGACTTCAGCGCCATCTTTTCCCTTGAGCACGCGCAGGCGAACGAGGAAGGCTAGGCCGGAGCCAGTGTTTTCAACGGTGATGCGGGCGGCGGTTTCCTGGCCTGCTTCGGAGACGGTCATCGAGGCGTTGACCGTGGCTTTGGGAAGATCCTGGAGAGCGAGAAAATCTGCGTATTCGCTCAGCGGAGTGTAATACCACTCCGACTTGGCGAAATTGGGAACGTCGGGCCTTTTGGAAAGCCAATAGAAATTGCGGCTGAGCAATTCACCGGACGAGGAAAAGAGCTGAAGATTCAGGAAATAGGCAGCGCTGATGCCATCGGGCTCGGCAACGGTGAAGGATTTTGTCACGGCGTCGGCCGCAACGTCGGAGACTTCTTCGTGAGTGAAACGCTCTTTCATGGACGTATCGTAAATCTTGGCTACCACTTTTACGCCCTTGAGGGCTTCTTGCTTTCCATTGACGATGGCGACGGTACCGTCGTCGTAGGAAAATTGCACGTGAACTAATTCGAGCGCTTTTTTCGACCCGAAATAGCCGCCGGCAGGGCGCAGATCATAATCGTAGAGATGCCAGATCAATCCGTTCCACGCGTTGTTCAGCATCCATTGAATGATGCCCGTGGATTTATATTTGTTGCGGCCATAGGCTTCGAACATGGCGCGTTCGCCTTCGTAGGTCATGGCCTGAGATTTCCAAGCCAGGTCGGAGACATTTTTCAGAGGGCCGTAGCGCTTTTCGATAGCGTTGGTGAAGACCTTGATGTTTTTGAATTCGCCGCCACCGGCGTGGAAATCCCAAACTTCGTTGATGGGCCAGAGTTTGTCCGGCGGAAACATGGATTTCAACCCTTCTAGAGGCGGAACCGCGGGGCCGGGGCTGGTTTCCATGTTGAGGCCGTACGCGCCGCCGTACTTGGTGTCCAGCAGCCAGTAGTTTGACGAGACGTATTCGTACGGACCTGACATTTTCACGCCGCTGGCGCCGGTTAGTTCGGTTTTCTTTTCCGTGGCGGAAGAAATGACGGGCTTCGGCCAGTTATTTTCTTTTTCCACTTCGAGATACGCGCGCTCGCGTTCGGGGGGCGGCGGATTGTCACTGCCGTTCAGCCAAACAAGGATGCTGGGATGCGCGCGCAGGCGAAGGATTTGATCGCGGAGGGAATCGACGGAGACGTGGCGATTTTCGTCGCCCCATTTGTTCCACTTTTCCCAAGCGTCGCAGCAACACCATCCGGCCATAACGAGGATGCCGTCGCGGTCGGCGCGTTCCATGAAGGATTCGTCTTCGAGCTTACCTTCTAGGCGGATGGTGTTGAGGCCCATTTCCTTGACGTAGCGGAACTCGGCCTCGCGGCGCGACTCATTGACGCGCAACATCATGTCGGGCGCCCAGCCTCCGCCGCGTATCAGCACAGGTTTGCCGTTTACCTTGAAGAGTCGATAACCCTCTGGCGTCAGCTCAGAGTCGGTTTGCACGATTCCGAAGGCAATGGTTTGCTTGTCGGATGCGGGGCCTTTCTCGGGAATAAACTCGAGAGTGAGCTTGTGGAGATACGGCTCGCCCATTTGATAGGGCCACCAGAGACGGGGATTCTGGACGTTCAGCGAGGCCGCGGAATCCGGCGTTATTGCGATGACGCGTCGCTCGCCTACTTTCAGCTCGACGCTCTGCGAAAATTCAATCGGTGCGGATGCGCCGGCAATCTGTCCGCGTAGTGATCCTTTTACGGCTGCGCTCGAGGCATTCTGAAGTTCGGCGCGCACCGTTAAATGCGCTTTATTCGTTGCCGGGAGATCAAGTTTCGCTTCGACGGCGGCGTGCCGCACGGCGACCGGCCCGCTCGCAGATAGAATTACTTCCTGCCAGAGACCCATGTCTTTATCGGGCGGCGTGGGATTCCAGTCCACCCACGTGATGCCAAGTTCGTTGGCATGCGGCGCAGAAACTTCCACCGCTACCACATTCTTCGCGCCTGGTCTAACGAACTGCGTCACGTCAAATTCATAGCGGCGAAACGCGCCAACCACTTTGTCCGAACCGGCGAGTTTCTTTCCGTTTATCCAAATATCCGCGCGGTAATTGATTCCGCGAAACGCGAGCCAGACCGTTTTCCCACTAAATTGTGCGGGGACTTCAAACTCTTTGCGGTACCACCAGGGGACAGCGTACGGACTATTTTCCGGCATTTCCTGGTTGGCGAACTCCGATCCAATCGCATAGGAAACGCCGGGAACGGAACGCAGGTTCATGCCGAAGTACGGATCTTTGTACACGCCGTTTTCGACAAGGACAGCGAAAACCGTGTTCGGAGCAGAGGTTTTGTACCAACTCGACGCGTCAAAGCCTGCGGTGGAGATAATTTCCGCGCTAGCGCTGACCTTTGCGGAGGATTGCACAGTCCAACCTTCGCGCAGAGTGATATCACCATCGGCGCGTGAGAGGGGCGCTGCGATCGTTGCGGCTGCAGCGAGCGTCGTGGCGAAAGCTACGACAACGCGGAAGTTTTTGTTCTCCCGGGCGATTCGGGAAATGCATCGCAAGAGAAAATTCTCTTTCTTGCCGAGCGAAGTTATCATGAGCTCCCCCACAACGCCACGCAAGCTTCGCCATTTAAACCGATTCAATGGCGAGAATAGCCTTCATTCGATGTGCTTGCGTTAATTGGCGTTAGTTTAGCCTGAGGGGAAGAAAAGAGACAAGGGCTATCCGAAAAAAGCAAAAGGCGCGAACCTTGCGGTCCGCGCCTCGCACTTTTTCGATTGCCTTGTTTACACAAACTTACTTAACTGCTGGCAGAAACACTTCCGAAGGCGTAAGAAATTCCACATTGGGAGCTTCCGTGACCACGCGGACACGCTCGAACTTGCCTTTCTTTCCGCCATTGCCCACGAAGCTGAGCAGATATTGGTTGCTCAGGTGCATCTGGATTTCGTCGAAGTACGGTTTCAACGTAACCGGCATTCCAGAACCGAGGTAATAAGACTCGGCGCCAGTCTCTTCGGAAATGCGGCTGAGGTTCGATTGCGCGTTGAACACACGAAACGCGCGGTTGCCGACGTGTCCGGCGTCGGGAACATAGATCGTCCAAATGTTGATGTTCTGTTTTTGAGCGCGCGAGATCGTGCTGTCGAGATCGGGATCGACGGGATCGAAGCTTCCGCGAAAATAATCGACGCCAGAAGAAAACAGCATGATGGACTTGCGCTCCCCGGAGTCAGGCCAACGCTTCATCCAATCCTGGAGGGACAGATAGGGGCTCGTGAACGCACCAGCACTGCCCAAAGGCATGCGCAGCGCCTTGGCGGCAAGAGCGTGATCCTTGGTGAAGTCCTGAGCCACTGCGGCGGTGCCGTTCCTAGCGTAAGCCACGGCGATGAATGTGTTCTCTGGCTGCGCCATGAAAAACGCTTTCAAATCGCCCCATTGATTAGCGACGGCGGTTTGCAGCGAATCGTCAATGAGCACCGCGAGGAAAAGCGCATCGCCGCGCTTCCAATCCGCCACTTGAATTTTTTCCTTGCCTTGGTAGAGCTGGACATCATTTTTCGTGAGCGCAGGCGGCTGAGTTTCTTTCTTGCCCACCGCAGTGACAGTCATCGTCACGGCGCCTGAATCTACTGCCGGCGTCTCCCAGGCGAACGACAGGGAAACCGCAACAGCCATAGCAGCCGACACCAGAGCCGCTTGCCACTTCCGATCGTAATTCATAAGGTTGACTCCCTCCCTCATCTGATTGCGTTAGATGCCAAAGATTGTCAGGTTGGAGACAACAAAGTTTCCAGGATTACGAAAAGAAAAGGCGCGGACCTTTTGGCCCGCGCCCCGCGTATCAGAGTTGTAGTGAACTAAATTATCTCACCGCTGGCAAGAATACTTCCGAAGGCGTCAGGAATCCGACGTTTCGAAGCTCCGAGGTGACCTTGACTGGTTCGTACTTGCCCTTGTGGCCGCCATCGCCCACGAAAGCGAGCAAATACTGGTTGTTGAGGTTCCTTTGGATGCGATCGAAATACGGCTTCAGGTTGACAGGTGCTCCGAGGCCGAGCGAGTAAGACTCAGCGCCGGTCGCTTGCGACAGACGGTCCAGGTTCGATTGCCAGTTGAAGGCACGGAACGAACCGCGGCCGCGGCGGCCTGAATCTGGCGCGTAGATTGTCCAGATGTTGACGTTCTGCTTCTGTGCGCGAGCGATCGCTGTATCGAGATCGGGATCAAGAGTCGCGGGACCTCCGCGGAAATAATCAATGCCCGAAGAGAAAAGGATGATAGAACTGCGTTCTCCGGAAGCGGGCCAACGCTTGATCCAATCCTGAACAGCAAGATATGGACTGGTTGCGGCACCGCCGTTGCCCAATGGCATACGCAGAGCTTTTGCGGCTAGCGCATGGTCCGTTGTGAAATCCTGGGCGACCATGGCGACGCCATTTCGCGCGTAGGCCACGGCGATGTAGGTAGTTTGCGGCTGAGCCATGAGAAACGCGCGGAGATCGCTCCATTGATTTGCGAGGCTGCTGCGAAGCGAATCATCAATGAGCACGGCGAGGTAAAGAGTCTCTCCGCGCTTGAGGTCAGCGACTTGTACTCGTTCCTTGCCACGGTACAGTTCGAGATCATTCTTGGTGATCGCGGGTGGTTGCGCGTCTTTTTTGGCTGTAGCCGTAACCGTCATAACAACTGCAGAGGTATCTGAGGCTGCGGGTGCGTTGTTCGTGGCTGCTTTCAAAGCCAGCGGCACAAATGACGACACGACAAACGCGCAAAGCAGGAGCGACCCCCTTCGAAATATTTTTGTGTTCATAAACTGCTCTCCATTTCTCATCCCACTGTATTAGATGCGTCGAAGGTCGATCGCGTATACATGTAGTTGAAGAGCTAGCAGCATTCCGTCGTAGAATGCATCCCGGCCAGAAAGGGCGGATCTTGTGAAGAGTTACATCGGAGCGATCGATCAGGGCACAACTAGTACGCGCTTTATGGTGTTTGATAAAGCGGCGCGTGTGGTTGCCGTCGCGCAAAAGGAGCACGAACAGATTTTCCCGCGTCCGGGATGGGTTGAACATGACGCGCTGGAGATCATGCGCCGCACGGAAGAAGTGATCGGCGAGGCGCTCGAGCAACGGGGACTGCGTGCTTCGGACTTGGCTGCGATTGGCATAACCAATCAGCGCGAGACTGCCGTGGTGTGGGAACGCAACACGGGCCAGCCGATTGCCAACGCGATCGTTTGGCAGGACACGCGTGTCGCGGAAGACGTCGGACATTTTGCAAAAAACGGCGGACAAGACCGCTTTCGCGCGAAGACGGGCTTGCCGCTGAGCACGTATTTCAGCAGTTTGAAATTGCGCTGGCTGCTGAACAATATTCCTGCAGCAAAAGAAAAGGCCGCGGCTGGGGAACTGCTCTTTGGAAATATCGATACGTTTCTCGTGTGGAATCTCACCGGAGGGCCGAACGGCGGAGTCCACGTCACAGACGTAACGAATGCCAGCCGGACGCAGTTGCTTAATCTGAAAACACTGGATTGGGATGCTGAGTTGCTGGCGGCATTCGAGATCCCGCGTGCGATGTTGCCGCGAGTACGCTCGAGCAGCGAGGTGTATGGCGCGGCAACACTGCCGGCTGTCGCAGGCGTTGCGATTGCGGGAATTCTTGGCGATCAGCAAGCAGCGCTCGTCGGGCAGGCTTGTTTCAGGCCAGGCGAAGTGAAGAATACCTACGGAACAGGCTGTTTTCTGTTGATGAACACAGGCGAGCGAGCTGTTCCGTCGAACTTCGGCTTACTTACAACAGTCGCATACAAAATGGGCAGTGCGCCCGCACACTATGCCCTGGAAGGTGGCGTTGCGATTTCGGGCGCCCTGGTGCAATGGGTCCGCGACAATCTTGGAATGATCGAAAAAAGCACGGACATCGAAACGCTAGCACGCACGGTGAAAGACAACGGGGGCGTTTATTTCGTTCCGGCGTTCTCCGGACTGTATGCGCCGTACTGGAAGGAAAATGCGCGCGGCGTGATCGCCGGGTTGACGCGGTACGTCAATAAGGGCCACTTGGCGAGAGCGGTTCTGGAGGCGACAGCGTTTCAAACGCGAGAAGTTGTGGAGGCGATGGAAAAGGATTCACAGATCGCGCTGTCGTCACTGCGCGTGGACGGTGGGATGGTCGTGAACGAACTGCTGATGCAGTTTCAAGCTGACATTTTGAACCGCGAAGTTGTGCGACCCGTGATTCAGGAGACGACCGCGCTCGGTGCGGCGTATGCCGCGGGCCTCGCTGTTGGATTTTTTTCGGGCCTGGACGAGCTGCGCACCAATTGGGCCGTAGACCAGACGTGGACCCCGCATTTCGCGGAAGCAGAGCGCGAGGAGATGTACAAACAATGGAAGAAGGCGGTCACGCGGTCGTTCGATTGGATCGATGCTTGATGCACACTGCTGAGAATTGCTCTGAATCTGTTCCAATCGAAGGAGATTGCTGAATGACATCACCCTTTCTCGGCGAATTTCTGGGCACGATGATCATCGTGTTGCTTGGCAATGGAGTTGTCGCCGGTGTGTTACTGAAGCGCTCGAAGGCAGAAGGCAGCGGATGGATCGTCATCACGGCCGGGTGGGCCTTTGCGGTCATGGCCGGCGTGTTCGTGTCGATTGCATGTGGCAGCAATGACGCGCACTTGAATCCAGTAGTCACGATAGGCTTCGCGGTGCGTGATGCCAGCTTTGGCAAGCTCGCTCCCTATCTTGCGGCGCAACTTCTCGGTGCTATCGCGGGCGCTGTGCTTGTGTGGCTGCACTATTTTCCGCACTGGAAGGAAACGCCGGATGTTGCCGCGAAGCTAGGCTGTTTTTGTACTGCCCCTGCGATCCGCAGCTTTGCCGCGAATTTGTTTAGCGAAATTTGCGCCACGTTTGTTCTGGTCTTTGTGATTGGCGCGATTTTTTCGAAGAGGGTGTCCGCGGCAGGGCCTGCCACTGGGTTGGGCCCGTATCTCGTGGGCAGCCTGGTGTGGGGCGTCGGATTATCACTCGGCGGCACGACGGGTTACGCCATCAACCCCGCGCGCGATTTGGGTCCGCGTATCGCGCACGCCGTTTTGCCCATCGCCGGAAAGGGAAATTCGGATTGGGGCTACGCGCCTGTCCCTGTGATCGGTCCCATTCTTGGCGGAGCATTGGCGGGCCTGCTTCTGCGCTTTTTTGCCATTTTCTGAGGCACCGCTAGCTGAAGCCCGTTCGCAAGTACAAGTAACCGATTCCGCATACCCTCATTGTCGATTGCCTGCGCCTATCCACCCCTGCGCTACTCTGCAATGGCATGGGAACAATCACCATCGCTGCTCCAGAGGAGCGTACTTCAACTCCGGCTCCACCCTCGCGTCCGCAAAGTCCGTGGATTTATCGCCCTTGGATTGATTTGACGGTTGGCTGCGGAGCCTGGTCCGCGCCGCTCTTGCTCGCGGGATTTTATTTTGCGAATTCGTATCAGCGAGGCTGGAGCGTCGCATTTTATTTTCTCGCATTGCTCTCGAACTATCCGCACTTCATGGCCACGGTTTATCGTGCGTATCACACGCGCGATGAGTTCGAGAAATACAGGATCTACACGGTCCACGTGGCGCTGCTGCTCACATTGGCGGGGGTCGTAACACATCTTTGGTACGCCCTGCTCCCGTGGATTTTCACGCTGTACATTTGCTGGAGCCCCTGGCACTACACAGGACAAAACTTCGGATTGCTGATGATGTTTGCTCGACGTGCAGGCGTTTCACCCACGGAAACGGAACGACGCGCGCTGCGCCTTTCGTTTGTCGCGTCTTACATTTTGTTGATGCTGAGCTTTCACACCGGCGCGTCCGGCGATGCCCTGATTCTTTCCCTGGGACTCGCGGCTAAATTCACACTCCCAGCACGAGCGGTTCTGGCGTTGTTTTTTGTTGGCTCCAGCGGGTGGGCTCTTGCGTCGTTGGCACGCAGAAGCAGCTTTCGCACGATTCTTCCGGTACTTACGCTGACAGTCACGCAGTTTCTCTGGTTTCTGTTGCCAGCGGTGATTGAGTTCGTCAGCGGCCATGAAATTCCGCAGACTCGTTACAGCAGCGGCCTGCTCGCCGTCCTGCACTCGACGCAATATTTGTGGATCACGAGCTATTACCAGAAAAAAGAGGCTCGCGCGGCCGGCGATTCTCATTGGTCGTTTTCTCGTTATCTAGTGACATTGATTGCCGGCGGGATCGCACTTTTCATCCCCGGGCCGTGGATCGTCAGTCGTATTTTTCACGCGGATTTTGCAGCAAGCTTCCTTACGTTTACAGCGCTCGTAAATATCCATCACTTTATTCTTGACGGCGCCATTTGGAAATTGCGCGACTCGCGGATCGCGTCTTTACTATTGGATGGCCAGCACAAATCGCTGGGTGCCGGCGGCGTAAAGCAAAGCGGGCTTGCGGCGGC
>Ga0210388_10001478_pt1 | contig 18476 bp, 15 predicted proteins | sample IncBWC19OmetaG_FD_155485 | JGI IMG/M metagenome (GOLD analysis project Ga0210388, IMG submission 155485) | Forest soil microbial communities from Barre Woods Harvard Forest LTER site, Petersham, Massachusetts, United States - Inc-BW-C-19-O ... | reverse complement strand
CGGCCGAGGCTCAGAATGGCGAAGAACTTGCGTTGCGGCGCGGAAGTTGCGGCGGCGAGCTTGGCAATCGCCGATAGAGCGAGGCCGGCTGCGGCTCCCGTGACCAGGAACTGACGTCGGGTCGTTGGGGTGGACATGGCGGGATGATTGTAGCGTGAATCAACAAAATCCCCAGAAGGATGGGGACGGGAATCCCACGTCTCGCAAAGGAGGCGAGACATGGGACACCCCGGCAGATGTAGCTGGAGAAACTGGGTTGTTGCCGCGCACCGCAGCGGCCAAAAGCCGCTTTCCTTGTGGCCACCTTATCGCAGCGCTGAAAGCGCTGCGCCGCCCAAAGGCCTTCGCCAGCGCCTTGTCATCCAGAGCGAACCGAAGATCCTTACAACCACCTCACCGCCGAAAGCTTGCGTGGTGCTCCCACCAGTGCAAGCTGGCCAGCGCAAAATCCGCACACTAAATGTCAGTACAGGAATTCAGGAGAGAAAAATCCGCGAAGATCCGTGCAATCCGTGGCCAAAGAGAAGTCGCTCCTACCGCCGCACCGCCGCTGGCAATATCTCTTCCACGTCCACGATGTTGGTGGGATAGCTCCCCGTATAACAAGCCGAGCAGTAAGAAATCTGCGGACCTTCGCCGCAAGCCCGCTTCAACCCTTCGAGAGATAGATAAGCGAGAGAATCCGCGCCAATATACTCGCGAATCTCCTCCACAGACTTGTTGGCCGCGATCAATTGATTTTTTGAAGGCGTATCCACGCCGTAATAACAAGGCGAAATCGTCGGCGGACACGAAATCCGCATGTGAACTTCTTTCGCCCCCGCGCCGCGAATCAACCGCACAATCTTCCGGCTGGTAGTCCCGCGCACAATCGAATCGTCAATCAGCACCACGCGCTTTCCTTCCAGCAGCGAACGCACCGGATTCAGTTTCAGCTTCACTCCAAAATCGCGCACGCTCTGGCTGGGCTCAATAAATGTCCGCCCCACATAATGATTCCGAATCAACCCAAAGCGAAACGGAATCCCACTCTCCGCCGCATAGCCCACCGCCGCCGTCACTCCGGAATCCGGCACCGGAACTACCACATCCGCTTCCACTGGCGATTCCCGCGCCATCTCCCGCCCCAGTTCTTCGCGGCTGGTCTGCACGGCCCGCCCAAACACTCTGCTGTCCGGACGAGAAAAATACACATGCTCGAAAATGCAGCTCGATTGCGGCGCAGCCTTGGCATAAAACTGTGACGTAATCCCTTCCGGCCCCACCACCACCAGCTCGCCCGGTTTCACGTCGCGCACGTAATCGGCGCCAATCAAGTCAAACGCGCAAGTCTCGGAAGCAAACACGACAGTGTCGCGCTTCTGCCCCTCCAGCGCCGGAATCCGCCCCATCGCCAGCGGCCGAAACCCGCGCGGATCGCGCACCGCAAACACCCGGTCCGTACTCATCATCACCAGCGAAAACGCGCCTTCCACCTGCCGCAGCGCATCGGCCATCGCCTCCGGAAGAGTGTGCTCTTTCGAAAGCGCGATCAGATGCACAATCACTTCGGTATCGCTGTTCGTCTGGAAAATCGACCCCTGCCGTTCCAGCCGCCCGCGCACCTCCACGGCATTCACCAGGTTGCCGTTATGCGCCACGGCGATCGCTCCCTTATTCGACTGCACCACAATCGGCTGCGCATTCAGCAACGCCGAATCCCCCGCCGTCGAATACCGCGTATGCCCCAACGCCACGGTCCCGCGCAGCCGCAAAAGCACGTCTTCGGTAAAAATATCCGCAACCAGCCCCATCGCCTTATGCTGGTGCAGATTCAGCCCATCCGAACTGACAATCCCCGCCGACTCCTGGCCGCGATGCTGCAGCGCATGCAGCCCCAGATAAGCGAGCTTCTCCGCCTCGGGATGCGCAAACACCGCCACAACCCCGCACTCATCCCGAAATTTGTCAGAAGTCAGCATTTAGCCCTTGGCCATTCGTTCTTAGCTCAAACTTACCGCGCCGCGGGTGCCCCATGTCTGGCCCCTCGCCCGTCCAGTCTCCACCCCAGCTCAGGTGGGACTGTTCCAATCAACAAGAAGAAATCAAAAATTAACAATGGAGTTCAGTCAGCCCGCAAAGCCACTTCCAGCGCCCCTTCATATCCCCCACGCAACTCGGCAACCGCCGCAGAAACACACACGTCACCATCCACCGAAATCTCAACCCGATCCGTACCCGTAACCCCAATCGCCTCGGCCACCACCCCCAACTGCCCCGCAACCTCTTGGATTCCCCCCAACTGCCCCGCGTCGCAGGAAAGCAAAATCCGGCTAGCATCTTCGCCAAACAACCCAAACTCCGCGGGAAGCCCGCCAGAAATAAGATTCACCCGCGCCCCAATGCCCTTGGCAAAAGTTTTCTCGGCGATCGCAACCGCCACGCCGCCATCCGAGCAATCATGCACCGACTCCACCATCCCCAACTGAATCAGTTCGATCACCGCTTTCTGCAGCGCCGCTTCGCGCTCCAGATCCAAGTGCGGGGGATATCCCCACAACGCACCCAGAATCTCTTTTGCGTATTCCGACGACCCGAACTCACTCTCGACATCGGTGATATCGCCCACGTCGCCTGCGCGCAATAGCACAATCGTGCGTCCGGCGGCCGCGAAATGCATTTTCACAGTCTTGTGCACGTCGTCGAGAATTCCCACAACTCCCAGCACCGGCGTGGGATAGATGCCCTCACCGAGAGTCTCGTTATAAAAACTGACGTTGCCGCCCGTGATCGGAATCTCAAGCTCCTCGCAAGCTTTCGTAATTCCATCGATCGTCTGCGAGAACTGCCACATGATGTGCGGCTTCTCCGGATTGCCAAAGTTCAGGCAATTGGTTGCCGCCACAGGAGTTGCCCCCGAACACGCCACTTTGCGGGCCGCCTCCGCGACAGCATGCATCGCCCCCAGTCGCGGATCGAGATAGCACCAGCGCCCGTTCCCGTCGAGCGCCATGGCCAGCCCGCGCTGTGGGGCATCCTTCGCCGAACCCGGCTCCGCTAAACCCTGACTGGTGTTCTTGATGCGAATCACGCCCGCATCGCCCGCTCCCGGTGCTTCCACGGTATTGGTCTGCACCATGTGATCGTATTGCTGCCAAACCCACCGTTTCCCGCAAATATTCGGACTAGCCAAAAGCCGCTTCAGATCTGCGGTGAAGTCAGCCAGGTGCCCCATTTCTCGCGCGTTCTCTGCGCGAGAAGTGGGGATTTCCGCGTTCGAGCCCGACATAGAAGGTTTTGGGCGGGGCGCGGCTTCCGCCGCGCCGTTACCCGTTGCAGACGATTCGGGCTTTAGCCCCTGCGGTCTGCTGTTCGAGAGCTTAATGTAGTCCGGCATCTCCCGCGACACCGGCGGCTCCCACCGCGCCAGCGGACGCTTATACACTGGCGCATCGTCCGTCAACGCCTGATTGGGAATTTCCGCGACCACCTCACCATGGTGCAGCACGCGCAGCTTGTTGTCAGTCGTGACCTTGCCTACTTCAACCGCATCGAGGCCCCACTTTTCAAACACGCGGAAAACTTCCGCCTCGCGTCCTTTTTGCGCCACCAGCAGCATGCGCTCCTGCGATTCGCTCAGCATGATTTCATAAGGACTCATGCCCGTCTCGCGTTGCGGGACGCGATCAAGTTCAATTTCGATGCCCACACTTCCGCGCCCACCCATCTCGCAGGTCGAGCAGGTAAGTCCCGCCGCGCCCATATCTTGAATACCGACGATGGCTCCTGTCCGCATGGCCTCAAGGCAAGCCTCGAGGAGCAGCTTTTCCAGAAACGGATCGCCGACCTGCACATTCGGACGCTTCGCCTCCGATGCTTCGCTGAATTCTTCGCTGGCCATGGTGGCGCCGTGAATGCCATCGCGTCCGGTCTTCGCGCCCACGTAGATCACCGGATTGCCCTCGCCCGCAGCGCGCGCGTAGAAGATTTCGTCTTTGCGCACCAGTCCGAGCGCGAATGCATTCACCAGGGGGTTGCCGGAGTAGCACGGCTCGAACTTCGTTTCGCCGCCTAAGTTAGGCACACCGAAGCAGTTCCCGTAAGAAGCCACACCGCTGACCACGCCTTCGAGAATGGAATGGTTCTTGTGAATCTCCGCAGTCGATGGTGTAGGTCGGACGCTTTTGTCCGACGCTTTTGACTCGCTGCCCAAAGCAAACCCGGCCGCTGGCGCGGCCGGAGCGGGCGAGTCGCCCGCTCCCCCACGAGTTGTGATCGGGCCGAAGCGCAGCGAGTCCATCACGGCTACTGGCCTCGCGCCCATGGTGAAAATGTCGCGCAGGATTCCGCCTACGCCTGTGGTCGCGCCCTGGAACGGCTCGATGAAGCTGGGATGGTTGTGCGATTCGATTTTGAAAGCGCAGGCCCAGCCGTCGCCAATGTCGATGATGCCAGCGTTCTCGCCGGGCCCCTGCACCACCAGCTTGCTGCGCGTGGGCAGGCGCTTCAGGTGTACGCGCGACGATTTGTAGGAACAGTGCTCGCTCCACATCACGCTGAAGATTCCGAGTTCGGTGAGCGTGGGCTCGCGGTTGCCGAGTAGTAGCTTGATTTTTTCGTACTCGTCAGGCGTGAGCCCGTGCTGCCGGAGGATTTCCGGAGTGGGCGCAGAAGTCAGGGCAGTGGGCATGAGGAACTTCTATTGTCGCATTTTGGAGCGCGGGAGGGTAGAAGGATTACGTATGGGCTGTTCTGAAATTACGGTATCGAGCGAGCCATCTTTTTCGGCTCGTCAACGCCCGGTTTCCCCATTAGTCGGTCCTGCCGGCGAATTATTTCTTCTTCGCTCAACTTCCGGGATCTCAGCAAGGAGATAGTAACAGCACGACCAGCGCCGCGGCGAAGATAACGCTCAGCAGCGAGCGGGACAAGCCCGCGAAGATGGTTGCGCCAACGATGAGGACTACACCCAAGACAACCTCGGTAATACGGGCCGCCTTGCCCGGCCAATCCCCTCGCTGCCTCCATGATCGCCGACTCCATGATCTCATCAATGCGGTCAGGACGTTAAAACTTCATACTCGCTCTTCACCAAGCCGCTCGGATAGTGCTGCGTGGTTATGTGGCGGAGGCGCAGATCGCGCGGGAGCGCGCCGAACAGAGGAATGCCTTCTCCGATGAGCACGGGTACGCGTGTGATGGTGAGACGCTGAATGAGGCCGGCGCGCAGAAAACGTTGAATGGTGATGCCTCCGTCGATGTAGAGGTGATGAGCGCCGCTGGCGGCCAGTTTCGCAACGATCTCCGCGGGAGCGCCGGACATTTGCTCGACACGACCGCCGCGCACCGCGGAGAAGTCGAGGGGCTGGCTGCTCAGGACCACCACCCGCTTGTCGCCATAGGGCCACTCCGGAAAAGCCACAACTGTCTCGAAAGTCTTGCGGCCGATCACCAGCGCGTCGACTGTGGCGATGAACTCATTGTAGCCGTGGGGTTCGCCTCCGCCCTCGGGCAGAAAGTCGAGTTCGCCGTTGAGGCGCGCGATGAAACCGTCGACGCTGGTTCCGATAAAGACAGACGCGGTCATCTTTAGGTTCTCGTTTAGGTCCCTAGCTTAGCTATGGGGAAGATTAGAGTTTGGGCGGAGCGGGTGCAAGTTGTGTGAGCTCGTGGAGCGACAGAGGCCTCGTCCGTCCGGCCTGGGCACAGCCCGGCCGCAGTGCCACTGTCTCCCCGAACGAGGGCGTCCCTCGTTCCACGAAGTCGCTCGGGGCTTGGGGGGCTGGCTTCGAATCATTACCTGAAAGCTATTGGAAACATTGAGGAGCTCGTCTGTATACGCGAGCAGATCCGACGAACTTCGATGGTGCCGTTTTGCCGGGTGATCGGAATGAGCCTGAGAAAGGCTTTCGACAGGCGTATATGGCGGAACGGGCACGCTTGGCCTTTTGTTTTGGCGTCGATCGTTCTCTTTTTGAGCGTCCTCATTTTTTTAGCGAATGCTGCGATCGCGCAGAATCCCTCGCCGGCGTTCTGGGAGTTGCGGCCGGAACGAGTGGACGCCATGCTGCTGCCGGTTCCCAAGGACAACGACCGGCGATATGCGCGCCTGCGGGGGTTCTTTACTGACCTGCATTGCACGCGCGCGCTGATGCAGGAGCAAGCGATCCATGAGCGCTCCGAAACCCTTTTGAACAGATGGACCGGAGCGGCTGACGAAAGCCGCCTCGCTGCGCTTGGCGGGCCGGGCTAGGCGCCCATCTCCACAACAAGCCCTCGTCCCCACGCAGGCCCTGGGCTATTTCTTCCAGTAAGATTCTGGGTGATGAAATCCATCATTGTGGGGACGGCAGGCCATATTGATCACGGGAAGACGGCGCTGGTGAAGGCGCTGACCGGGATTGATGCGGACCGGCTGGAAGAAGAGAAGCGGCGGGGGATCACGATTGATCTGGGCTTTGCGAATATGGATTTGCCGATGGCAGGCGATCGAGCGGAGAACGATGCTGCGAAGAATCCGGCGAACAACGATCCCGCAAAAAACGCCCCGGCGCAAAGCGGGGAGACGCTGCGGATTGGATTTGTCGATGTGCCGGGGCACGAACGGTTTGTGCGCAACATGCTGGCGGGCGTGGGCGGCATTGATCTGGTGCTGCTGGTGATTGCCGCGGATGAGGGGATCAAGCCACAAACGCGGGAACATTTTGACATTTTGCAATTGCTGGGTGTGCGGCGCGGGATCACGGTATTGACCAAGGCGGATGCGGTGGATGCGGAGACGCTCGAGGTAGTGCGGCTGGAGGTGCAGGAATTTTTGCGCGGGACATTTTTGGATAACCCAAAATCTGAAGACTCAGAATTCGACGGCGCAAAAATCCGGGAGAACGCAGGATCAGAGAAATCAGAGTTTTTGGATCGCGCAGGATCGGACCAATCAAAATCCATTGTGGCGGTTAGTTCTCTGACCGGCGTGGGGCTCGAGGAGCTGAAGCGGGCTCTGGTGGCGGCTGCGGGCGAAGTGACGGCGCGGGATTCGAACGCGCTGGTGCGGCTGCCCATTGATCGCGTGTTCACCATGAAGGGATTTGGCACCGTGGTGACCGGGACGCTGGTGGCGGGGACGATTCATGCGGAGGATGAGCTGGAAGTTTTTCCGACGGGGCAGCGCGTGCGGGTGCGCGGGGTGCAGGTGCATGGACAGGTTGCGGAAGCGGCGGTCGCGGGACAGCGTACGGCGCTGAATTTGGCGGGCGCGAGTACGGAGGACTTGGCGCGCGGGATGACGCTGGCGCCTCCGGAGACTTTGAGGACGACGCGGGTGGTGGATGTGAAGATGCGGCTGCTGGCGTCGGCTCCGCGGGCGCTGAAAGATGGTGCGCGAGTGCATTTTCATTCGTACACGATGGAGAGCGTGGGGGAAGTGCGGCTGTATGAGGCGAGGAAGATGGACCACACTCAGCTTCACAATTCCCCAGTCACAACTCCCACTTCTCGCGCACAGAACGCTCGGGAAATCGGGCCTCCGCTGGTTCGCGAGTTCGCCGAAAGCCCCACCCTGGCCGCAAAGAACGCGGCCCGGATGGGCCACCCGCGTTCGGTGGGGCGGCCGGAACTTTTTCCTGGGGGCGAGGCGTTCGCGCAGATTCGGTTGGCGGAGGCGGCGTTGCTGCTGCCGGGGGACCGATTTATTTTGCGGCAGTTTTCTCCGGTGGTGACGATTGGCGGAGGAGTGGTGCTGGATGCGGCTCCGATGACTGACCCTAAGGGCGTGAGGAAGCTGCAGAAGGCTGCGAGCGCGACGATTTCGGCGTTTGTCCAGAGCATGGAGGAATTCGGGGCGGGGCGCGCGGCGGCGATTTTGGCGAGGCGGGTGACTCGGCGCGGGATGCGCGGGCTCACACTGGCGGAAGCGGTGGCGGAAACAGGATGGTGGCGGGCTGAAGTTGTGGAGATCGCCCAAGCGCTTATTGAAGACGGTTTAGTGGTGCGGTTTCAGGATCGGTTGTTCGGCGAGCACGAATTTGAACTCGCACAGGCCGGCGTGCTGGATGCGGTTTCCGGTTTTCATGGGAAGAATCCGTTGAGCGCGGGCATGTCGAAAGGTGAGATGCAGGACGAACTGCAGCGTGCGCTGGAGATGTCTGCGGAGCTGTTTGCGGCGGCGGTGGAGAGTCTGGCTCGAGCGAAGAAACTTGAACTGGTGAATGAACTGGTGCGGTTGCCGGGACGTGGCGTGGTGATGAAAGACGAGGAGGCGGAATCAAAAAAAATGATTGAATCGGCATTTGCGACGGCGGGGTTGAAGGTACCGGCGCTCCAGGAGGTGATTGCGGGGTTGAAGATCGACAAAGTGCGGGCGCAGAAGATTGTGACTTTATTGTTGCGGGATCGCGTGCTGGTGAAGGTTTCAGACGAGCTGGTATTTCATCGCGGAGCGCTCGAACAGCTGCGGCGGGATTTGGCAGCGCACAAAACGAAGTCGGCGAAGATTGATGTCGCGAAATTCAAGGAGTTGACTGGAGTGTCGCGGAAGTATGCGATTCCGCTGCTGGAGTATCTGGATCGGGAACGGGTGACGCGGCGGGTAGGGGATGTGCGGGAAATTTTGTAACAACGCAAGACTTTTCCCGCCGGCTCTGCACGGATTGACGCGGATACGGCAAAGGATTTTCTTGATCCGTGAAATTAGGTGCGAGTTTGCAGAGAGTTTAAATCGCTAAGTTGCACGCGGCACGGGTAGCAATAGGAGTCCTTCGACTGCGCGACTGCTCCGACGCTTCGCGGAGCAGTCACTCCGCCCTGGATGTCGGGTGGAAGGGGCTTATCCGGATCGCGGGGGATTGCAGATCGTCTGTTCAAATCTTCCTTAAATTTTTTCTTCAGGAAATTCTAATTCGAGAGCTAGCGGGTCGGTGACACGGTTGGTCAGGTTGGCCAGGCCGGTGAGCAGGTGCACGTCCAGGATTTCGGGGTCGGTGAATTCTTTTTTCAGAGCGGCGAAGTCGGTGTCGGTGATTTCGTGGGGCGCGCGGGTGAGTTTGTCGGCGTAGACTAACGCGGCTTTTTCCTTTGCGGTGTAGCGGGAGTAGTCTCCGGCACGGAGCGCCGTCCAGTCTTCGGCGGTGAGGCCTACCCGTTTTGAACTGGCCACGTGATGCTGGGTGCAGTAATAGCAGCCGTTGATCAGCGACACGCGGAGGTAGATGAGTTCGTAGAGCTTGCGGTCGAGCGATCGGCCTACGCTGGCGTAGAAGGGAAGAAAGTTCTTCAGCATCTCAGGACGGTGGGCCAGGGCTTTGTGGACATTGCCGGGTTTGCCGCGGAGAGCTTTTTCGTAAATCTCGTTGACTTCGGAAGAGGCGGATTCCGGGGCAATCAGGGTGATGCGGGCCATAGGTCCTCCAGAGGCGATGCCATCAGGCTGAAAACATCATAGATCAAATCAGCATCGGTCAAATCATCCTGGAGCAAATCATGACAGATCAAGGGTGGGATTTGCGTGTCGAGCGAATCGACATTGATCCCGCGCTGAGGCGGCCTTTCCGCGGCATGGCGAGCCCCGTCTCGCGAATCCGCTACTGATGTATTCTTCCTGCTGATGCTCCTGATTCGTGCGGCAAACATTGATGACTGCGGGCTGCTGCTGGCGACGATCCGTGAGCTCGCGGAGTTTGAACGCCTGCTCGAATTTGTCACCATCCGGGAAGAGGATCTGGCGCGAGATGGGTTTGGAGAGAATCCGCGATTTCGCGCGTTGATAGCGGAGTGGGATGGGCAGGCGGCGGGCTACGCGTTTTTCTTTGGCTACTACTCTACGTGGGCGGGGCGCGCGTTGTATCTGGAGGATTTGTTTGTGCGGGAGAAGTTTCGCGGCAAGGGTATTGGCAAACAGCTGCTGGTGGCGGTGGCGCGCGCGGCTCTCGAAGACGGCTGCTACGGAATACACTGGGAAGTGCTCGACTGGAACCGGAAGGCGATTGAGCTGTACAAGGCTCTGGGAGCGGAGTTTCCCGATCAGTGGCGGCGGGTGATGCTGAGCGGCGAGGCGCTGCGGAAGCTGGCGGAGAGTGGATCGTGAAAACGAAGAAGGGCAAAGCGGGTGTGGCGCCGGTGCGATTGTTTGCGGACCGGGAGGCGTGGGATGCGTGGCTCGAGAAGAATTGTCGCCAAAGCGATGGCTTGTGGTTGCGACTGGCGAAGAAAGGGTCGGGCATGCGGTCCGTGACGCATGGGGAAGCGCTGGAGGTGGCTCTGACTTACGGATGGATTGATGGTCAGAAGAAACCAGAGAGTGAACTCGCGTGGCTGCAGAGGTTTGTGCCGCGGGGGGTGAGGAGTATCTGGTCGAAGATCAACCGGGAGAAAGCGCTGGCTCTGATGGCGAGCGGGCAGATGAAAGCCCCTGGGGTGGAAGCTGTGGAGATCGCCAGGAAAAGCGGGAGATGGGAGTCGGCTTACGATTCTCCGAAGGGGGCTGCGGTGCCGGCGGATTTTCAAGCGGCGCTGGATGCGAGTCCGCGGGCGGGAGAGTTTTTTCAGGGGCTGGATCGGGCGAACCGGTACGCGGTGCTGTTCCGGATTCAGACGGTGAAGAAGGCGGAGACGCGGACGCGGAAGATTGTGGAGTTTGTTGCCATGCTGGAGAGGGGCGAAAGGATTCACGAGACGCAGAGGAAGCGGCCGCCGAAGTGAAGCAGATTTCAGTAGGCAGAGTGTGAACGCGAGCCTGTCGAGCTTCGCTCCACTGGACAGCCGAGGGCGGCAGTCCCCACTTGAGCATCGCGCAAACTGAACACGCCGAAGAAAATGGCAGACATCAAGATTCTCGGAGCCGGGCTGGCAGGGGCGGAGGCGGCGTGGCAGTGTGCGCGGCGGGGCGTGAAGGTGGAGTTGTTTGAGATGCGGCCGGTGCGGACCACGCCCGCGCACCAGACCGGGGATTTTGCGGAGTTGGTTTGTTCGAACTCGCTGAAGTCCGATAGTGAGAATACCGCTCCGTGGCTGTTGAAGGAGGAAATGCGCCGGGCTGGCTCGATGCTGCTGGAAATTGCACGGGAGTGCGCGGTTCCGGCGGGACATGCGCTGGCGGTGGATCGAGTGACGTTTGCGGCGAGGGTGACGGAGATGATTTCCAACGAGCCGAGGATTGTGGTGCGGCGGGAAGAAGTGAGATCGATTGATGAGGGGGACATTACGGTTGTGGCGAGCGGGCCGCTGACTTCGGAGGCGCTGGCGGGGGAGATTGGGCGGCTGAGTTGGCCGGCATCGAGTCAGCAAGGGACCTCTGAGGGTGAAGCCGCTTTGCAGATGGGGGCTGAGATCGCAGCCCTGCAGCGCTGCGCCACCCAAAATCTTTCTGGCCTAGATCCGTCTGCTCGCGATCTGTCTGCGCCAGATATTAGTGGTGGAGCGACAGAGCGGTTGTCGGAAGAGTCAAAAGTTGAGCAGGCGAGTCGCCCGCTCCCACACGAGCTTGCTCTCCACAGTCCGCATCTTTATTTTTATGATTCGATCAGTCCGATTGTCGAGGCGGATTCAATTGACATGTCGCGCGTTTATATGGCGGCGCGATATGACAAGGGGTCGGCGGATTACATTAATTGCCCGATGACGGCGGAAGAATACGATTCGTTCTACAGCGCGCTGCTGGCGGCGCAGGCGGTGGAAGAACGGGATTGGGAGAGGCTGAATTATTTTGAAAGCTGTTTGCCGATCGAGGAGATTGCGCGCCGGGGGCGGGATACGCTGCGATTTGGTCCGATGAAGCCGGTGGGGTTGAAAGATCCGCGAACGGGGCGGATGCCGTATGCGGTGGTGCAGTTGCGGCAGGAAAATCTGCGGGCGGATTCCTACAACCTGGTGGGATTTCAGAATCATTTGAAGTTTGGCGAGCAGGCGCGGGTGCTGCGGCTGATTCCGGGGCTAGAGAATGCGAGGTTTCTGCGTTACGGGCAGATTCATCGCAACACGTATATCAATGCGCCAACGCTGCTGCGGGAGACGCTGCAGATGAAGCAGCATCCGCGGGTTTTGTTTGCGGGACAGATTTGCGGCGTGGAAGGGTACGTGGAATCGATTGCCACCGGATTAATGGCGGGGATGCAGGCCGCGGCGCTGGCTCGCGGGGAAGAGTTGTTTGCGCCTCCGAGGGCGAGCGCGTTTGGGTCGCTGACGCACTATGTGACGCACGCGGATGCGAAGAATTTTCAGCCGGCGAACATCACGTTTGATTTGTTGCCGGGGCTCGAGAAGAAAGTTCGGGATCGCAAGGAGCGGCACCGGTTGCAGTGCGAGTTGGCGTTGCGCGAGTTTGATGGGTGGTGGGCCGCGGCTGGTGCGGGAATGCAGAAGGCTGAGGTCAGAGTGCAGAAGTGAGTGTCGTGCTCCGCCGGATGCCAGAGGCTCATTCTGAATTCTGACTTCTTCATTCTGACTTCCTTTTCTGAATTGATTTGATCCGTGGAGCAATTCTTAGTAACTTGCTGGAGAAGCGATTTAGAGTGAGGTGCGCGCTTGCCTATTTCTGCCGTGGACGCAATTTCTCCCGCCCTGCTGCATACGAAGAAACAATTGTTTCAGCCTTTTCGTTTTGCGCAATGGACCAAACTGGCAGTGGTGGGGCTGCTGGCCGGAGAACTGGGATCCGGCGGCGGCTGCAATCGCAGCTTCACCAACATCCCGATGCCTCGCGGCGACAACGGCCGCCACTTTCTGGAGCAGGGATTGGCGCAAGATTGGTCGATGCCGAATCTCGCTCTGTACGCGGGGCTGATTGCGGCGCTGGTGGCTTCGTTGCTGGTGCTCGGAATCATTCTCATGTATGTGAGCAGCGTGATGCGGTTCATTTTGTTCGACAGCATACTGACAGGGGAGTGCCGGGTTGGCGAGGGCTGGAGCCGCAGGCAGGGGCCGGGGTTCCGGTATTTCATTTGGAAGCTGCTCTACCTTTTGGCATCCTTCGCGTTTTTCGCAGTGGTGATTGGAATTCCCGTTGCTTTCGGGGTTGCGGGAGGCTGGTTCAAGGAGCCCGGCGAGCACATGGCGCCGCTGATCATGGGAGGGATTTTTCTGTTTTTCGTGGCGATGATTTTCGCTGTGGTCGCGGCGGTGATTTTTGTGCTGACCAAGGATTTTGTAGTGCCGCAGATGGCGCTGGAAGGGATTGGAGCGTTTGAGGGATGGCAGCGGCTGTGGGCCATGATGCGGGCGGAAAAGGGCGACTACGCGATTTACGTGGTGATGAAAATCGTGATGGCAATTGTGGCGGCGGTGATGATCGGGATTGTGACACTGATTCTGGGATTGTTCTTTGTGGTTCCGACCGCCATGCTGGGCGTGGTGGGGGTGCTGGCCGGGAAATCGGCGGGGCTGACCTGGAACGCGGGGACCATCACGCTGGCCGTGGTGGTGGGATGCATTCTGCTGTTTTGCTTTCTGTATGTGGTGTCGCTGGTTTCGGTGCCGGCGATTGTGTTCTTCCCGGCGTATTCGATTTACTTTTTTGCGGGGAGGTATCCGGCATTGAGTAGGGCGCTTTATCCCGCGACGCTGGCGCCGGAACTTTCGCCGGGAACCGCTCCGTTTGGGCAGCCACCGCCGCTACCGCCGGGCCTGGCCCCGATCGGATAACTGAAGACTTCGGTTTAGTCGAAAAAATCAGGCCACGAATGCTGCACCCCAACGGCAGGCCCCCTGGCTTGCTCGGGGCAGGCTCTTCGACTGCGGACAACGACGACTGTGATGCATGCAACGTGCATGGATTCCTCGCTTCGCTCAGAATGACAAACCGTCGATGACACGCATTGGATTGAGGAACTCTTGCGACTGGACAGGTGTCTGATGTTGCAGACACGCGCGTGCCTGATAGGAGCGAGTTCTTATGGGATTCTCCAGTTCGGGCGGGAGTGTGCGCGGTCCGCAGATTAACGTTACGCCGCTGATTGATGTGCTGCTGACATTGATTGTGATGTTCATGCTCACGGTAGCGATGGATCAGGAAAAGGGAGAGACGGCACAGATTCCGCAGCCGGATCAGAAACAGACGGCGGAAGGACGGGAATCCCTTACGATCGTGATCCAGGTGGTGTGGACGACGAAAAACGCTCCGCCGACGCTCAGGATTAATCAGGAAGACGTGCGGTGGGAGGACCTGGACGCGCGGCTGGCGCGGATTTATTTGACGCGTGCGGAGAAAGTGGCGTTCGTGCGCGGCGATGCGGACGTGGATTTTCAGTATGTGGCGGAGGTGATTGACGCGGCGCACCACGCGGGCGTGCGGAGAGTGGGGCTGCTGACCGAGGGGCGGGAGGTGGCTGGGGAGTAAGAGTCGGTCCAGCGGCGAATTCATTGGCGATTGTCGAGACTCCCGCCAGTGGTGACAGGGCAGGAATTCTCCGAGAGCAAACCGCACGTCCGTGGCGGAGAGCTGTGCGCCACGGGGACGCGAATTTCCGTGACCGTGATTCTTGACAGTCTTGCCGAGAGGTCGACCAAAGAAGACATTCTGCGCAGTTGTCCCTCCCTGAAACCGGAGCCCATTGCAGCCGCACTTTGCCTGCGCGGCGGAACTGGCGTACGGAGGACGGCTCGTGACCGATGCGGCTGTCCCTACGCGAGTTTTCGTACTTACGTATTTCTCGCTCTGTTTTTTATCCAGATTGGGGTGCCGACGAAGCCGAAGGCTTCACGGATCTGGTTTTCCAGGAAGCGCTGGTAGGAGAAATGTAATTTCACGGCGCGGTTGGTGAAGAGGACGAAGGTGGGCGGGGCGACCGAGGCTTGCGTCATGTAGAGGATTTTCACGCGCTGGCGCATGGGGACGGAGGCGCGTTCGAAGTCGACGTGTTCGATGAAGCGATTCATTTGGGACGTGGTGACGCGCTTGCGGCGTTCGGTGGCGACTTTTTCGAGCAGCGGGAAAATTCTTTCGACGCCCTTGCCGGTGCTGGCGGAAATGAAGACAACGGGAGCGTAGTTTAGAAATTTGAGATCGTAGCGCAGACGCTCTTCGTAGGCTTCGCGGTCGCCGGGGCGTTTGCTTTCGCGCATGCGCGTGGCTTTCGACGGCCTCCCCGGTTTCAGCGCGCCGCTGCTGACCAGGTCCCATTTGTTGACCACGATAATCATGGAGCGCCCGCTCTCGTGGGCGTAGCCGGCAATAGCGGCGTCGAGCTGGCTGACACCTTCGGTGGCGTCGATGACGAGCAGGGCGACGTCGGCGGCTTCCAGGTGCTTGCGCGCCATGACGACCGAAAGTTTCTCGGCCATGAGATGGGTTTTGCCTTTGCGGCGAATGCCGGCGGTGTCGATGAAGCGGAAGCGGCGTCCGTTGTGCTCGAGAATTTCGTCGACGGCGTCGCGTGTGGTCCCGGGAATGGGCGAGACGATAGAGCGGTCGGACGCGGTGAGCGCGTTCAGCAGCGTGGACTTGCCGACGTTGGGATGGCCGATGATGGCGACTTTGGTTTCGTGGGCGGGTTCGGGCTCGGCAGGAGCTTCGAGATCGGCGGGAACATCCGGCTCTGTGCTGGGCTCCGGCCGCGAACTGCGAGACGCGGTCCGGACATCCGGCGGGACACCGGCGCTACTCTCTTCGGGCGATTCCGGTTCTCGCGATTGTGCTTCAGGAAGGACTTCCAGGATTGCGTCGAGGAGATCGTCTACACCCCGGCCGTGCTCGGCGGAGACGGGAAACATCTCGCGGATTCCGAGGCGGTGAAAATTATCGACCAGGCTCGACTGCTTCTCGCCATCGACTTTGTTCACGGCTAGAAACAGCGGCCGATCGGCTTTGCGCAGGAGGCGGACGAGTTCGAGGTCGGGGCCGGCGAGTTCGGTGCGACCGTCGACGACCATGACAATGGCAGAGGCTTCTTCGAGCGCGACGCGCGCCTGGCGGAAAATTTCTGACGGGATGAAATCTTTTTCTTCGGGCAGAATGCCGCCGGTGTCGACGATGCGCAGCTGGCGGCCGCGCCATTCGGCGTCGCCGTAGAGACGATCGCGGGTGATGCCAGGCTCGTCGCCAACGATGGCGCGGCGCGAACCTACGATGCGGTTGAAAAGCGTGGACTTGCCTACGTTCGGTCGGCCCACGATGGCTAGCGTGGGGACTCCGGCGGCGGTGGTGGCAACAGTGCTGGTCGAGTTGTAAGTGGGTTGGGTCAAAATTTGTTTGGAGACTGAATCGATCGTTTTCGGCTGGCTAGGACCCTAAATTCTTCTGCATCGTGATAGCGCAGCCGAGGGCGGCTGTCCCCACATGGTCATGGGCACTGCTTGCGGCCCGGAACTCGTATTATAGAGTCTCTGTGGCTTTAAGTTCTCACCCCTCGTCTTCGACTACCCGGGCGTCCTCCGCGCCGAGCGGCAAGGACGCGTCGCTTTACCAATTCTTCGCTCCCGGGGGAACACTGTCGCGGACGCATCCGGGGTATGAATTTCGGCGCGGGCAGCTGCAGATGGCAGAGGCGGTCGAGCTGGCACTGGAAGAAAAACGACATCTGATTGTGGAGGCGGGGACTGGGACCGGAAAAACGCTGGCTTATCTCGTGCCCGTAATTCGTTCGGGCAAACGCGTGATCATCTCCACGGGAACGAAGAATCTGCAGGAACAACTTTTTTACAAGGATGTACCGTTTTTGGAGCAGGCGCTGTTTGGCGGGCTGCCGGCTTCGGGCACTCGGCTTTCGGTTTGTTACATGAAGGGTCGCAACAACTATTTGTGCCGCAAAAAGCTTTACGACCTGACCGAGCAACCGGTGCTGAGCGGGCTTGACGAGATTGAGCAATATCGCGCGATGGTGGCGTGGGAAAAAACCACGCAGACGGGCGACCGCGCCGAGTTGGCCGAACTTCCCGAAGCCAGCATGCTGTGGCACAAGCTGGATGCGCGCTCGGACGCCTGCCTGGGGAAGAATTGCAGCCAGTGGGAACGCTGCTTCATCACGGAAATGCGGCGCAAGGCGATCGAAAGCGACATCATCATTGTGAATCATCATTTGTTCTTTGCCGATCTTGCCATCAAGATGCAGGCCGATGACGCGGCCGATGCGGGGATTCTGCCGGAAGCAGCGGCGGTGATTTTCGACGAAGCGCATGAGATCGAGAACGTTGCGGGAAACTATTTCGGGATATCGGTGAGCAACTTGCGAGTCGAGGATTTGGCGCGGGACGTTGAGGCTTCGCTGCAGCATAACCACATGTTTTCGGCTGCGCTTTCAGGGGCGCTGGGGAGTTTACGGGAGCGCTCGCAATTCTTTTTTTCCCTGTTGCCGGCTGGGGAAGGACGGTTTTCCTTCGACACACGGCGCGAATTTCTGGAAGAAAACGGGGACGAGTTTCTGGCCCTGAACCAGGCATTGACGCGCTTGGCGGGGGAGTTGGAGGGCTTGGCGCAGAAGCCGGAGGAGGTTTTCAGCTTTGTACGGCGGACGCAGGAGATTCAGGTGCAGCTTGGGTATGCAATGGAAGCCGAGGATAGGAATACGGTGTTCTGGATCGAGCGGCGAGGCGGACGCGGGAGAGCGAATCCGCAGCAGAGTCAGCGAGACTCGGGGAAAACGAGAGAAGGTTCTCAAGGCCGGCAGAATGTTTTTTTGCAGGCTACGCCGATCGATGTTGGGCCGATTCTTCAGAAGTGCTTGTGGTCGAAACTGGAATGCGCTGTGCTGGCTTCGGCGACGCTCGCGGTGGGGGGTGGGTTCGACTACATCCGGCAGCGGTTGGGACTGGAGCACGCGCGCGAGTCGGTGTTGCCTTCGCACTTCGATTACGAGAGCCAGGCGCTGCTATATGTGCCTCCGGATTTGCCCGATCCGCGCACTCCGCAGTTCGGGATGGCGGCGGCGGAGCGCATTCGCAAGCTGCTCGAAATCACGCGGGGGCGCGCGTTCGTGCTTTTTACAAGCTACGGGCAGATGAACGACATTTACCAGCGGCTGCTGGGGATGATCGAATTCCCCATGCTGCGGCAGGGGGACGCGCCCAAGAGTGCCCTGCTCGAGGAGTTTCGGCTGACGCCGAACGCGGTGCTGTTTGCGACTTCATCGTTCTGGCAGGGTGTGGACGTGCAGGGCGAGCAGTTGAGTTGCGTGATCATTGACCGCCTGCCATTTGCTGTGCCCAGCGATCCGGTGGTGGCGGCGCGGGTGAAGGCGATCGATGCCGATGGCGGGAATGCTTTTTTTCAGTATCAGGTGCCGGCTGCGGTGATCATACTGAAACAAGGTTTCGGACGGCTGATCCGGTCGCTGCACGATCGCGGATTGCTCTGTTTGCTCGATAACCGCATTTTGAAGAAACAGTATGGACGCGTGTTCGTGGAGAGCTTGCCGAAGTACAAAAGGACCACGGAGATGAAAGTCGTCGAGGAGTTTTTCAGGGCAGCGGAGTAACGAAGCCTGTTTTCAGCTTTAGCCTCTCCTTTCGAATAACACCTTTCCTTGCATTACGGTAAGAACTCTGTGGGGAGTCCAATTGCTCATTTAAGCGTCTCC
>Ga0210388_10001477_pt1 | contig 18483 bp, 17 predicted proteins | sample IncBWC19OmetaG_FD_155485 | JGI IMG/M metagenome (GOLD analysis project Ga0210388, IMG submission 155485) | Forest soil microbial communities from Barre Woods Harvard Forest LTER site, Petersham, Massachusetts, United States - Inc-BW-C-19-O ... | reverse complement strand
GCCGCTGCCGCAAAGCTCTTCCCCTGCTCCGCCAGCACCCCCGTCTTAACATCCCGCTTAAACACGCTAATCGCATTCGAATCCTGGTTCGCCACCAGCATCCACCGCTCCGTAGGATCGAGCACAAAATTGCGCGGAATCTTCCCTCCGCAGTTCGACCGCCCCATAGCCATCAGCGCCCCCGTCTTCGCATCCGCGCGAAAGCTATACAGAAAATCGTTGTCGCGATTAGCAAAGTAAACGAACCGCCCATCCCTGCTGATCGCCGTATCGCAAGCGCGCGTCGGCCCGTGATAGCCCTCCGGCAGCAGCTCAATCCGCGTCGCCAACGTCAGCCCTCCATCCACCTTCGACCACTCCAGCACATCCACCGTCGAGTCCAGCTCATTCACGCAGTAAGCCGTATGTCCGTTGGGATGAAAATGCAGCGTCCTGCATCCCGCGCCAGGCCGAGCGTGATAGGCCCCAGCCGCAGTCAGCATCGCCGTCGTCGCATTCAACCTGTAGATGTGAATCATGTCCCCGCCCAGGTCGTTGATATAGGCGAAGCGGTTATCGGGCGAGAACGACGCGAAATGCGCGTGGGCGCTTTCCTGCCGATCCTTGTTAGGCCCATGCATTGTGTAGTGTTCCTGCCACACCAGCGGACTCAGCTTGCCGTCGGTCACCAGAAAACTCGCTGCCGACCCTCCACCATAATCCGCCGAAAGCAGCACCCGCCCGGTTTGATCCAGCGCCACATGGCATGTCCCTTTGCTCGCCGAGTTCTGCGCCGAAAGCGGATGCAGTTCGCTGTCTCGCACCCCAAAGCTCGCCACTTCTCCGGTCGGTTTGCCATTAAACGAATCGACCTCGGCGGCAACGTAGATAAACTCGCGCCTCGGTGACAGCGTCAGCCAGTCCACATTAGCAATCTTGCCCGCAACCCCGGCCGGTTTAAGGTCGCCCGCAACCGGATCCCAATCAAAAGCCAGAATCCCATCCGGAGTTCCCGAGCCGATCAAGACCCGCTGCGTCGGCGTAGCAGCAAATGAGCGCGATGCAGTTGCTGCAAGTGTCGCAGCAGAAGAGGTAACAAGAAAGTCGCGGCGATTCAGTTTTCCCATAGCAAACAAATTGTCGCCGATAGAGCCGATAAGACGCCAATCACGGGCGCGCATGCTGGGTGCCCCATCCTCGCCGCGTTCTTGTTTTTGCGGCTAGGGTGGGAAACCTCGAAACTCAAACGGCCTCGTCTTCCTACCGGCACATACTGGGTGCCACCGAGCCTGTCGAAGGATCTCGACCTTGAGACCTCGGATACCTCGAACCTCACCCTCAATCCCCCAGCTTGAAAATAACATTCACGGTAGTCTCCACCTCGACCGGTTGCCCGTTCAGCATGTACGGCCGATATCTCCAGTTGCTCACCGCCGCAACCGCCGAAGACTGCAACACCGCCGGCCCACTGACAACGCGCAGATTGGTGATCGTCCCATCCTTCGAAATGGTGCCGCCAAAACCACCGTACCCTCCGCGTGCATGGTCACGGCCACCCGCGAATACTGCGGCAGAGGCTTGTAGATCAGCAGTCCCTCCGCAACAGAGGACGACAAACGCGCCGTAGTCTTCGCTTCAGGATGAACAACCCGAGGCTGCGGCTGGGGATGAAATGCGTCCCCGATGCCATCGGGCACTCCGTTCCCGGAATCCAAAGAGCCAATGCTGTTGGAAGGCGCCGGTCCAGTGTCAGCACTCATGCGAATTGTAGTCGGAATCTGCCGCGGCGCGGTGAACGGATCCTCAACCGGCATGGAAGGCCCGGAGGCCCGCGCAGCCTGGTGCGTCGCAATCTGCGGAGGCGCGGAAGGCGGCGGCGGCACGGCCATCAGAAAGGCAATAGCCTGCCGCGGCAGCGCTTCCGGGTGAATGAGCGGAATCACAATGATCGCCAGCAGAATGGAACTGTTCAGCGCCAGAGCCGCAATCGCCCACCCCCGGCTGCGTGTGCGAATTCTGCCCGTGGATTCAAATGTCGAGTCTTCAAACATGGTCTGCCTCCCGTGATGCGTCGAATCAGCCGCGCCGGCCGGGAGGGAAACGGGGTTCATGCCAAGCGCGCAGGGGGTCGAATCCGCTCCGCGCGCACCAGATCCGGACGCAATCTGCCGCGCGAGAAGCGGAGCCTCATGGCGAAGCGCCCCGGCAACGAATCTCTGTCGCCGTGCACCTGCATACTCCGTTCATCCCAATCGGAACCACTGTGGTTGTGTAGACACCGCGCATGAAAAAACTGTTCCCATACTTCGCAGCGCGCCTCCTCTCCGCGGAATGTTAGAAAAGTGAAACGCAAGAATGTTAGGAAGGTGAAACGTCGGAATGTTAGGAAAGTAAAACGCTCATCGTCCCGGAGGGAGGCGCGAAAATAGCCCAGGGGAAGCGAAGCGCACCCCTGGGAACTCCGCCAAATGGGATGGCTCGCCCCGTAGGGGCGACGCGAGAATTCATTCAACTAAAATGGAAGGGTTGTGGAAACACCAACAAACAACTACATCCCGTGTCTGCGGAACAATTCATCCTTCTCGCGCGGCCCGCAGTTCGAGCATCCCAGGCACGAGACAAGCAGCACCGCCACGCATACCGTCACCAGCACGGCGATCAGGCTTCCGTTTGTCTCCAGCCAATGAATCATGTGATGCATATTCCGGACACCTGCATGCGGCGGGGAAAGCCCCTTTGAGTAGATGCGTCGCCAATGATTCGAGCTTACGTACCAACCGATGGGGGTGTCGGCGCGCCGGACTGCCCGGCGAACCCAAGTGTATCATCGGCGGATTTGTCCGTCATCCTAAGTTTTTTCTCTTGCCTTCGAGCGAATAAAAGGCGAAAATAAACTGAGGATGGCAGCCCAACCCAATCCGGTTCTGGACCCCATGATTGTGGCACCCATCATGACCGAAGGCCCTGAAGAACTCCATCCCACGGAGTGGGTAGCCCTTACTGACCCAAAAGCGGCGGGCCACACTCCATTGCGCGATGACGCCGAAGGCCCCGCACTCAACTGGCTCTTCGTGGATCTGAATTCCTATTTCGCTTCCGTCGAGCAGGAAGTCCGCCCCGAGCTGCGCGGCAAACCAGTAGCAGTAGTCCCCATGATGGCCGACACCACTGTCTGCATCGCCGCCAGCTACGAAGCCAAGGCCTTCGGCGTGCGCACCGGCACTCTTGTCGCCGACGCAAAACGCATCTGTCCGGATCTGGTGCTGCTCGAAGCGCGCCACGAGCTCTACGTCGACTATCATCATCGCGTTGTGGAAGCCGTCGAGAGCTGCCTGCCCGTGACCGCGGTCCTTTCCATCGACGAAATGGCCTGCCGCCTGATGGGCCGCGAACGCCCTCTGCTTGCGGCTATGGAACTGGGCCAGCGCGTGAAGGCGGCCATTCGCGAAAAGGCCGGCCCCATGCTGCGCAGTTCGGTTGGATTGGCGACGAACCGCTATCTCGCCAAGGTAGCCAGCGACATGGAAAAGCCCGACGGCCTGGTCGCGCTCCCGCTCGACATTCTCCCCGAAGCGCTCAGCCAGCTCACCCTGCGCGATCTGCCCGGCATCGGCGTCCGGACCGAAAAGCGCCTGAACGACAAAGGCATCCACACCATGGAGCAGATTCTTTCGCTCGACTGCGAGAAGGCCGGCGAACTGTGGGGCTCGGTGTGGGGAGAGCGCCTGTGGCACTGGCTGCGCGGCGAAGACTTCGACATGGCGGACACTGAGCATTTGAAGTCGCTCAGCCATCAACACGTACTTGCTCCGGAGATGCGCACGCCTGAAAAAGCCTGGGCCGTGGCGCACAAGCTGCTGCACAAGGCCGCCATGCGCCTCCGTGCCGGCGGATTGTGGGCCGGCAGCATCGGCCTCGCCATCGGCTTTGCCGGACCGAAGGGCGAGCGCGGTCCCGTCAGCACCTACGGCGTGCCCACGCGTGGATGGAAGGCGGAGCTGAAGCTAAGCGAATGCCAGGACAATCCCACCCTGATTGCCGCGCTCACCCGCCTATGGGCCGGCAAGCCATCAGGCGAGCAGTACAACCATCCCTACTTCATAGGAGTCCATCTAAACGGCCTGGTCCCCGACCGTCTCCACTCGCTCAACCTGTTCGACGGGACGGAAGACGAGCAAAGCCGCACCCGCCTGCTCGCAGTAATGGATCAGCTGAACAATAAATACGGATTGAGCACCCTCGCCCCCGCAACCATGCTCACAGCGTACAAGTCGGCGCCCACGCGGATCGCGTTTCACAGCATTCCGGATCTATTCTGAACGGGGCGGCAGATATACCCCTGTTTTCGAGCAGCAAACGCCATCCATTGATTTCCGTTTCAGGAGGCCTCCCGCTGAAATTCTTCGGTCAGCTTTTTGAACTTCTTTTCATGGCAGAATTCACAAAGCATCCCCATGCGGCGGCCCACGAACAAATGAAGATGCCTGCCGCATTTGCAATTGGCATATTTCATCTCCATGCTGGAAACAATCGGCTCCTCGAGTTGTGCGTTGAGTCTCTTTGCCAGATACGCAAACTGGGAGCGCTCGAACTCTTTCATTGACAGCCTTAAAGACCGGAGGTTGGGAAACGAGTCCGCGATAAACGATATTTCCCGGTCCTGCAGCCGGATATTTGTAATCTCCAGATCTTCCAGTTTCCCAAGGCTCGCAATGGGCCGGACCGATTCGAGCTGAAGCGGCGGGTTCATGCTGCCGCGGTTTCCCGACAGCCGCAATTCCCTAAGATCCTCCAACGATTCGATGCCGTCGATTCGTCTGATCCGCGGAAGATCGAAGAGGGTCAGGCTCCTCAACCAGTGCATCGCGAAGAGCGGAGAGACATCTTCAACCTTGTTGGCATATTCAATTTTGAGGCTAACGGTCCGGCGGAGACGTTCGACGTCCGCCAGAGATCGAATCTTCAGATAGTACAGGCGGAGTTCCGATGCAGTGCATGACGCAACAATCGTCTCCCACGCCTTGGGGCCTATGGCTCGCAGATCAAGCGAGTCGTGTCTGGTGAGATCCTCAACGGGGAACTTTTCATACAACATTACGGGCACGGCCGCCATATGGGCCTCAGTGTACGTCATTTGTGCCGCTGGGTGAACATCCTGAGCAATGGGGGCGACCATTCCGCTCAGGCTCTAAAACGTCTCGACGGCCCCTCCAGAACTTTTTTCTCCCAAACGCGTATTCTCTGCATCCCCGCGCCCGCATTCCTGCGGATAAGAGAGTAGACGAGAGAAAAATGGCCCCCGAAGCGCAACCGGACTGGCAGCCTGATTTTGAACAACTCGTCGACGCGCACCAGTCGATGGTCTTCTCGCTGGCGCTGCGCATGACCGGCGACCGAGGCCTCGCGGAAGAGATTGCGCAGGATGTTTTCATGGAGCTGGACCGCAACCTGGGCAGAATGGAAAGCGCGGATCACACCTGCTTCTGGCTGCGCAGGGTGGCCATGAGCCGTTCGGCAGACGCGCTGCGCAGGCGCAAGGTGCGCGGCATGGATTTGTGGGTAGAGATGGAAGATGTGCACGGCGTGCAGGCCGAGGAGCGCTCTTCACCGCTGAACACCAGGCTCGAGGCGCTGCTTTCCACTTTGCCGGAGCAGCAGCGGGCGGCGCTGATCCTTCGCTACCAGGAGGACCTGCTGCCGGATGAGATTGCGGCCACGCTTCAATCGCCGGTGGCCACGGTAAAGAGCAATTTGCAGCGCGGCCTGAAGCTGCTGCGGGCCAAGGCGCAGAGCCATTTGAAGGAGTTTGTTCGTGGAGCATAACCCGATCGACGAATTCGAGCAGGAGCTTCAGCAGGCATTTGCCCGCCGGCCCGCGCCGCCCAGCCTGAAGCGCAAGCTGATGGAGAGGCGCCGCCGTCCGCAGCCGCAGCGGCTGTTTATGACATGGCAGCGCCTGGCCGCTTCGCTCGTGCTTACCGCAGTGCTCGCGGGCGGCATCGAGTGGCGAATCGCCGATCAGCGGCGCAAGGAAGAAGCAGCGCGCGAGCAGGTATTTACGGCGTTGCGCATCACCAGCCACGCCCTCAACCAGATGAATGCAAGACTCGCGGCACGCCGCCGCGGGACACAGGATTAGCAGAACCGTTTGCGGAGTGAAGGGTACGGGCTTCAGCCCGTACGTCGAGTCCACAACAGCACCCTGGGCTTTAGCCCCTGAGGGATTCGCGACAGGGATTTCCTCGAGAGCTTGCAGCCAGCAACGCGCATGTTTTTCAGACTTCATTCGATCAGAGAGTTGCAAGGGAGAGAAAGATCAATGCGAAACCGAATCATCACTTTCATTTTTGCCGCAGCGGCGCTAACCGCTCCAATACTGGCCCAAAGCACGCAGTTGCCCGCCTCCTCACCCATTGAGAAAGAGCTGGCTGCGCGCGCTTCCGACGTAACCGAGGTCACTCTGGGCAAGAACATGCTGGCATTTGCTGCCAAGATCATGAACGGCAAAGACGATGACGATGCCGAGGCGCGTCACCTGATCGAGGGCCTCGAAGGGATTTACGTGCGCGAATATGAGTTTGACAAGGCCGGCGAGTATTCCGCGGAAGAGGTCGAGCAACTGCGCAAGTACTTCGAGACCAGCGATTGGACGCCGATGGTGAAGGAGCGCGAGCGCAAGACCGGCGAAAGCACCGACGTGATGGTCAAGCTGGTCAACGGCGAATCGCACGGCATCTTCATTCTGGATGCCGAGCCCAAGGAGCTGACCATCGTGCTGATTCTGGGACCCATCAAAATGGATGAGTTGGGCAAATTGAAAGTCATCGGCGGCCTCGGCGCTCTTGGCGATGTGGCCAAGGACGTGGACAAGGACAAAGACAAAGATAAGGACAAGAGCAAGGACAAGAAAGGCGGAGGCCAATGAAGCGGTTCATTTTGATTCCCCTTGCAATTGTGGCGCTGGCGATTCCCGCGGCAGTCTTGGCCGGCAGCGGCCAAACTGGATTCAACGGCGTTGTGAACACCATTGAGAGCCGTTACCACGTCCATGCCACGCGCATTCCTTTCATGGGCCTCATCAGCCTGGTCTCGAACAAGGCCACGCATGGCGGAGTGGGCTCGCTGCACGTGGCGGAATTCGACTCCTTCACAGAACAAGTGGACGGCAACGAGCTGAACCGCATGGTCGAAGAAAAGCTTGGCCAAGGCTGGGAGCGCATGATTCGCGAAACCAGCAAGAAAAGCCACGAGCAGACGCTGATTTTCATTCGCCCCGACGGCGACAAGATGGGCATGTTTATAGTGGATCTCGATGGCAACGAGATGGATGTGGTGCAGCTCTCGGTCGATCCCAAGCATCTGGACGATGACATCGGCCATTACAGCCATCACCACCAGCAAGACGAGGATCAATAGGCGGGTAAAAGCGACTAGGTATGTCCTTCTACGATGGGGCCGATAGAACGACACCCTGCCATGCATTCGAGTTGTAATAACCGTTTCCATGTGTTACGCCTGGTAACAGTAACGCCCGCGCCCCGATTCCGATGATCGCTATTTCGTTCAAGTAGATGATTTTGCTTGGCGGACGGTTTTCGATGGTGCTGGCAGATTCTTTGAACTAACTGGTTACCTATGAACTTGCACAACAACTGGCCGCGCCGCAGAGAGATTCTGCCCATTCCCTTCAATGCGCCATTGCTTCGAGATTTCAGAAGGGACGCAGCTATGGCCGCCCGGCAATTGGCATTCCTGCTCATGCTCTCCCCACTTCTTTCCGGCGTAGCGCTCGCGGATGATGTGGATGCCTACATCAAGCTGCGTATGGACAAGGAGCACATTCCCGGCCTTTCTCTTGCAGTCGTCAAAGACGGCAAAGTCGTGAAGCTGAAGGGATATGGAACTAGCAATCTCGAACTGAATGTGCCTGCTGTTCCGGGCACGGTCTATGAGATTGGCTCGATAAGCAAACAATTTACTGCGGCCGCGGTCCTGATTCTCGTGCAAGAGAAAAAGATCGGCCTGGACGACTTGATCGGGAAGTACATCCGCGAATCGCCGGAGACATGGAAGGCCATCAAAGTTCGCCACCTGCTTACCCATACCTCCGGCCTGCAAGGGGATGGCCTTCCAGCAAACGGGAACGGGATTTTTGCGGACCATACGGAAGATGAGTTGATCCAGTCGGCGGCGGCCCTGCCCCTGCTTTCGGTGCCTGGAACAAAGTATTCCTACGGCAATCTGGACTACGATCTGCTTGCGATCATTATCGAGAGGGTTGGTGGAGAATCCTACGGAGAGTTTCTTCAGGAGCACATTTTTAGACCTCTGGGTATGACGTCCACCAGGCTGAAAGACAGGAGCACGATCGTGCCGAATCGAGCGCAGGCGTATTTATGGGACAACAACGTGCTCCAGAGATGCGATCCGCAGGTCAGCCCGACTAGGTACATCGGATCGGGTTCACTTCTCTCTACCGTTACAGACTTGGCGAAGTGGGATGCTTCCCTATATACCGACAGGGTTCTCGATGCAGCAAGTCGCAAAGCGATGTGGACTCCAACAAAGCTGGCGGATGGGACGGTCACGACCTACGGCTTTGGATGGGAAATCTCGTCAGTGAAGGGGCGCACGAACCTCAACCACAATGGGGCCATGGACGGGTTCGTGGGAAACATTTCACGGTTTGTGGACGACCGCCTGACGGTCATTGTGCTCACGAACCAGAGCGGTCTCTCCAATACCGGACGCATTGCAACGGGGGTGGCGCGAGTCTATCTTCCGGCGATTCGACCGGCGATGCAGGGAAAGCAGCCATCCCAAGTGAAAGTGGATTCCGCCGCTCTTGCTACTGCCGCGGGACGATATGAGTACTGGGGAGACTTTATGCTGGCGCTGACTCCGGGGAACGGGGTACTACTGGCACAGTTGCCTGTAGGCGAGGCAGACGATTACATTCCTGTTTCTACAACTTCGTTCTGGATGACGGAGGAGGGGATTCAGCTCACTGTGGTCAAGAATTCCATTGGAGAAGTGACTGGATTGGTGGTGCGGCAGGACGACGGGAGCGAACGTACCATACCGCGCGTCGGTCCGTTATTTGATTCGCTTAAGCCACAACCAGATCCTGATCAAGGGCGAAGCCGGCGGATAGAAGATGCGCTCATGGCAATCGAGCAGGGCGGAAAGGCAGCTGAAGAAAATGCCAACATCGCGCCATCGGCGAAGAAGGACTTTGGCTCTGGAAGCACGGATTTTGCCGGGCTCCGATCGCTTGAATTTGTCGCTGTCGAGGACGTTGCGGGTCGTGGAATTGTGCGGCACGGCGGCAAGGTCGGTCGCGTCCTTTACTACCGCTTTGCCACAGAAAAGCAAACGCACAACCTGATGGTTTACCTGACTGCCGATGGTCTGCTGGCCGACTACGACATCGTGGACAACTAGACCAGCCCATGCCTGGTATTCGGCTTTCCGTCGCCGTCCGCTGTGGCAGCTGCGAGGTCACGCGTCCATCCCATGATTGAATTACGCCTGCTGCTTAGGGCGGCGGGAATCGGACGCGTACTCATATTGCTTTCTTCGCTACCTGTTCAGTGAGAACCGGAATCAAGCTAGGCACCGGAATCAAGCTCGACACGGAATCAATCTGTAACTATGCGGCGATGCGCGGCCTTCCTACACTTAGTAGTTAGTATGGCCAGCCTTGCACCCACGCCGACGTCGAGTTATCGCGGCCGTATTGCGCCCTCCCCCACGGGATATCTGCATGTGGGCCACGCGCGTACCTTTTGGACAGCGTGGCAGCATGCGCGCGATGCCTGCGGCGCGCTGGTCATGCGCATCGAAGACCTGGATCCGGAGCGCAGCAAATCCATCTACGCCGATGCTGCATATGAAGATCTGCGCTGGCTGGGCATCCGATGGCAAGAGGGCCCTGACAAGGGCGGTCCGTTTGCTCCATATGTGCAGAGCCGCCGCCGGTCGATTTATCTGGCCGCGTGGCGCAAGCTGGTGCGCCGTGGCTTCCTTTTTCCCTGCCGCTGCTCGCGCAAGGATCTTGAAACCGCGCTCGGTGCGCCGCATGAGCGCGTATCGGCGCAGATGCAAGGCTCGCTTGGCGGCGGAAAACTGGACATGGAAGACGACGACCCCATCTATCCCGGCACGTGCAGGCGAATGCAGGCCAACCCCGCGCAACTGCCCGGCCCCACAGCAATCGAGATTGAGTCGCCGGAGGGGTACAACTGGCGATTTCGTGTGCCCGATGGAGAAGCCATCGAGTTTGTCGATCGCAACTTCGGTCGCCAGCGATTTGTAGCCGGCGTCGACTTCGGCGACTTCGTGGTGTGGCGCCGCGACGGCGTTCCCAGTTACCAGCTTGCCTGCGCGGTCGACGACGACGCAATGGGCATTACGGAAGTAGTGCGCGGCGCCGACTTGCTGAAGTCGACTGCGCGCCAGATCTTGCTGAACCGCGCGCTGGGCTACACCGATCCCGCCTGGTTCCACTGCCGCCTGGTGGTGGACCACAACGGCCGCCGCCTGGCCAAGCGGCACGACTCGCTCAGCCTGCGCGCCCTGCGCCAGCGCGGGCTCACGCCCATGAACATTCTGTCGGCGGAGTTGCCGGTGGAAGCGTAACTTCCGGTACAGCTCGGATTCAAATTCAAGTTGTAGACTGGATGCGCTTTCTTTGCGCGTGTGGAAGCGGCAGCGGCACAAGATCGGCCCGGAATATTGGGCCGTCGGTCCGCAGATCGCTAGAACGACCTGCGGACCGTGCCAACGCGAGGGAGGTGAGGATGATTGGATGAGAAATCGTCCTGGATGCGAGTCGCTGTTACGGTCGCCATTGATTGGCGGTTCGTAATCGCACTCGTAATCCTAATCCTGGCGCTGCTGATGAAGTAGCCAAACTCCCGGGAGGGGCCACACCTCTTCCGAGACTAACAAAAGTATACCAAATACTCAATGCATCGCGATACCAAGTTATCGCACGGTAGCGGGTCAGTTTGACGGGTACGGGCTTCAGCCCGTACGTTGATCGCAGCAAAATGAACCCGGGCCTTAGCCCCTGAGGGAACGGCTCCGCAAATCGACATCGACAGCACTTTCGCTGACAAATTTACTGGTGCCGGATAAACGTCCCGCTCTGCAACTCGCTCATCGCCTGCCGCAACTCAGCCTGCGTGTTCATCACGATCGGTCCATACCACGCCACCGGCTCTTCCAGCGGTTTCCCTGAAACCAGCAGAAAGCGAATCCCTTCCGGCCCCGCCTGCACCACGATCTCGTCGCCGCGATCGAACAAAACCAGCGAATGGTTCTTCGCGTCGTACCTTGCGGGCGCATTAGGATCGACGCCCGATTCAGTCAGCACAGCCTGCGGGTCCGACGCATCGCGAAACGTCCCAGAGCCGGCAAACACATAAGCGAATGCGTTGCGCGTAGTCTCCACCTTGATGCGCTTGCGCTTCATCGGCGGCACAGAAATGTCCACGTAGCGCGCGGCAACATTCGATTCCGTCGCCACGCCCTCCACCGGACCGTTCTGGCCCCAGAATTCGCCGCAGATAATCCGCGCTTTGGTCCCGTCGTCCTCCGTCACTTCGGGGATGGCGGCAGCCGGGATGTCCTGGTAGCGCGGGTCCGTCATCTTCAGCGCCGCGGGCAGGTTTGCCCACAGTTGGAATCCATGCATGCGCCCCTGCTTGTCGCCGCGCGGCATCTCCTGGTGCAGAATGCCGCTGCCCGCCGTCATCCACTGAACGTCGCCCGCTGTCATCTTGCCCTTGTTGCCCAGGCTGTCGCCATGCTCCACTTCGCCGGCCAGAACGTAAGTGATGGTCTCGATGCCGCGATGCGGATGCCACGGAAATCCAGCCAGGTAGTCGGCCGGATTCTCGTTGCGGAAATCGTCCAGCAACAGGAACGGATCGAACTCTTTGGTCTTGCCGAACCCAAAGGCGCGTTGCAATTTCACGCCCGCCCCTTCGATGGTGGGCGTAGTTTCAATGATTTGTTTTACCGCGCGAAGCGACATGGTTGAGCCTCCTGGGAGCTTACTTCTATTCGATGCGCGACCATGATATTCGTTGCAACAACTATCTCCTGGCCGTTGGCCCATGGCTGGCTCGATTTTCGGCTCCAAAATAAATTTGCTGATTGTTGCATATAATTACCATCCGAACGCGCACAATATATTCAAGCCATCCAAAAAACGAGGAGAGCCGTTGCAAATTCAGCCAACTCGAAAGGGTGCGCCCGCCGGTTTTTGCCCGGCGGGGCGAACATCTGGCAGAAGTAACCCCGTCTAGACCACCCCCTACCCCCCTACCCGGTAGTAACCACCTAGTAGTAGGGTAGTAAACTCAACTCATTCTAAATAATTTAGCTCTTGATGAACTCAGCTTCAAGGCTAATCTTGACATCCTCGCCCACCAGCACGCCGCCGGTTTCCAAGGCGGTGTTCCAAGCCAGTCCGAAGTCCTTGCGGTTGAGCTTGGTAGTGGCAGAAAGGCCAATGCGGTGGTTGCCCCACGGATCCTTCGATGGCTGGCTGAGATCCTCGACCGCGAGGGTCACAGGTTTAGTTACGCCACGGACTGTCAAGTCGCCGGAAACAGCATAGTTGGCGCCGCCAGTTGAGTCGATGTTATTTGATTTGAAGGTGATAGAGGGATATTTCTCGGCGTCGAAAAAGTCCGCGGCTTTCAAGTGCCCATCCCGCTGTTCGTCGCCCGTTTTTAGTGTGGCGACGAGAATGGAGACCTCGACTGTGGAGTGGGTGTAGTCGGTCTCGTCCAGTTTGAGAGTGCCCGAGAGGCCACCGAAGGTGCCCTTCACGTTCGAAATCATCATGTGCTTGACCTTGAACTCGGCGTGCGAGTGTGCCGGATCGAGGTTCCAGGTGGAGACAGTGCCGGGTGCGGACGGGTTTGTACTCATGGGTGGTGCTCCTTTCAAACCTTGGATGCACGGAATAGATATTCGTTGCAACAAGTATTTCTAAAGACGGAGGAATTCTTTGGGGGACTGGATTTCCCAAGCCTCAAACGCTAGACCCGGGAATCCTGCGAGGTTGGTGACCCGTTATCCACTCCGGCCGCGCTGTCGACGGCCTTATCCTCATGAGAGACTCCCGTGTCCGACTTCGCCCAAACCGTCAAGCAGCAGGCCGACATCATCAAGGTGATCGAGGGCTACATCCGCCTGCGCAAAGCCGGCGCGCAGAATTACTCCGGCCTCTGCCCGTTTCACAAGGAAAAGTCGCCATCGTTCTCAGTTCATGCGGTGCGGCAGTTCTACCACTGTTTCGGCTGCCAGGCCTCGGGAGACGTGTTCAGCTTCGTAGGCAAGATTGAGAACGTCTCGTTCCCCGAAGCAGTGCGGATTGTGGCGCAGAAGTCCGGAATTCCGCTGCCCAAGAAGGAGTTTTCATCGCCCGAACAGGCGGCTGAATCCCGCCTGCGGATGAAACTGCTGGAACTGCACGAGGCCGCGACATCTTTCTTTGAAGATCAATTGCGCGCTCCCGAGGGCGCCGTCGCCCGCGAGTACCTGGCCGGCCGCGGCCTCACGCCGGAGGGCATCAAGACCTTCCGCATCGGCTACGCACCGGACAGCTTCAACGCCCTGCGTGACCGGCTCAGCCCCATGGCCGACGACGAAATCCTGCGCGCCAGCGGTCTGTTCAGCGCCAAAGAACAGGGCGACGGCACCATGGGACACATCTACGACCGCTTCCGCAAGCGCGTAATGTTTCCCATTGCCAACGAGAGCGGGCGGGTGATCGCCTTTACCGCGCGCACGTTGGAGACCGGAGACAAGGCGGGTGCAAAGTACATCAACTCGCCGGAGACACCGCTTTATTCCAAGGGCGAAGTGCTGTTCAACGCCGATAAGGCGAAGGCCGCGATCCGCAGGTATGAATTCGCCTTGCTCGTGGAAGGGCAGATGGACTGCATTTCGGTTTTCCTGAGCGGGATTCAGAACGTAATTGCCACTAGTGGAACTGCCTTTACTGAGATGCAGGTGAGCCTATTGAGAAGGATCGCCGCATTTCCAGGCCGTACGCCTCAGGTTGTGGCCAACTTCGACCCCGACGACGCCGGAAATAGCGCAGCGGCCAAGTCGATCGCACTGCTCACCGAGGAGGGCTTCACCATCAAGATTGTGACCCTCGACGGCGGCCTCGATCCGGACCGGTTCATCCGCGAGCGGGGCGTGGAGGCCTATGCGGCGGCACTGCGTGGCGCGCGTAGCCAATCAGACTTCCTGATCGAACGGGCCAGACAGATGTTCCCTGGCGCCAGCGCCGACCAGAAGCTGAAAGCCATGAACTATCTATTGCCTCACATCCGGCGCATGCCGGAACAGCTTGCCCGCGCTCAGTTCGCAGACGACGCTGCGCAGAAGCTGGGAATCGATTCCGCCGTCCTACGCGCAGAGTTGCGCCAGGCAGCTCTCCGACGCCGCGATCGCATCGAGACGCGAGCCACGGCACTCACTGAAGTGGAGCGGGTGCTGCTCCGCGCGCTGGCCATCACCGACCCGGAAAACGAGTCTGCCCGCAGCCTGGCCGCCGAGACAATTTCAACACAAACCGCATGGTTTGAGCATCTTGGCGTGTTTTCTGCTTTGCAGACGCTGGCTGAGCGCCAGGCCCGGGACCCGATGGACGTCGTAGAGGATGAAGCGCAGCGGGCGCTTCTGGCCGAAGTGCTGCTGGCAGAGACCAAGCCGCCCGAGGAGACCGAGGTGGTGAGCGCGATTCAAGAGCTGGAAGAGCGCTCCCTCGCCGCACAGGTGCGCGACCTCCGCGCATTGATTGCCGAGGCCGAGCGCCGCGGGGACTTCGTCGAACTCGCGGTGCTGACGCAAAAGAAACTGAATCTGGACCGAGCGCTGCGCGAGTTGCATAACCGCCGGCCGCCGGATCAATGAGGATCGGCCTTCCAACCTCCCCGCAATTGGGAGCATAATGACGGTCAGGTGTGGTTTCTGCCGAAGGCGAGTTGGGCGGAGAGGGAGGAAACCTTGGCTACCACAGTTACCGATCTTCCGGAATTGCTCAAGGGATTCCCACCGGGGGCTTGGGTTGCAATTTCTGAAAGCCAGAACAGGGCCCTGGCATTCGGAATCGACGCCCAGACCGTACATGACGAAGCGCAACAGCTGGGTGAAGATCAGCCGCTGATGGTGCGTGTGCCCGATCAGATGATGGCTATGTTTCTCTGAGAAAATGGCAATCGCGACATTCCCTTACGTTTCGCTTCCACTGCCTGCCAATGAGGCTCATCCGCAGGGTTCAATTGCGCACCGTCCTCTGGCTTTCGCCACGATCAAGGCATCGAACGGAGCATCTACCCGCTGCATTGTGATGCCCGATTCAGGGGCCGATGCCTGCCTGTTTCCGCTGAGCCTGGCTAGGGTATTGATGCTGGACGTTCTCAACTTGCCAAAGGGTCTGACGGGCGGGTTGGGAAGCGGTGCAAACATTACTTACTGGGATACGATCACGGTCGATTTAGGCCACGGCATCGTTTTTTCGGCCTACACAGGCTTCACGCAGGGAATGGATCCAATGGGCCTGGGACTGTTGGGCCAGGATGGATTTTTTGAGCGTTATCGGGTTGAATTCATTCTCAGTAAGAGGGTCTTCACCATCGAATCCATTTAACCGGGCGCGCGAAGCCGATCCGGGGCCCGTAGATTTCCTGCCAGCCAAGTGCGCTCCCTTTTCGTCGCCAACCTTGCATCAAATCACCCATAACCTGCGTCTAATGAAACAGGAGCGGGGTTGGGTGAAACGCAGTTCCGCCCGGCCCGGCGGAAAAGCAGTCTGTAGCGCGGGAATTGCCGTGACTTTGATCTGGCGCTGGCTGTAACGGCTGTGGTAATCTATTGATCTCTGTGAGGATGCGCGCCCCTCAGCCCCAAATATGAGCTTCGGCTCGCGGGCGAACCAGGTGAATCCTGAAGCGCTGGTCATCCTGTTCCGAGCAACTACCTGAGACCGCTTCTTTTTCGCGGGTGACCGCGGGTCTGTCTCCGCATGTGCGCATGGGATTCCTGGTTTTCCACACGGGAATCTTTTTTCGCGCGCTGCAAACCCGACTCCGCACCGGTGCGCAATACGGTGCTTAATGCAAGATTGCGCTAGAGAGCAGGATTATTTTGGCGATTGAAGACAAATTCGAAGGCGACATCGACAGCCTGATCGAAGTGGGAAAGGAAAAGGGCTATCTCACTTATGGCGACGTGAACGACATTTTGCCCGATGAGATTAGCTCGGCCGACGATCTGGATGATCTGATTACAACCATCGGCACGCAAGGCATTGACCTGCTGGACAGCCCCAAGTTCGGCGCCGATAAAGATTTCGAAATCGAAGAAGGCGAAGACGTCGAGCTCGACCTGACGCCGGGAACCCTGGAGAAAACCAACGACCCGGTCCGCATGTACCTGCGCGAAATGGGCACGGTTCCACTGCTCACGCGCGAAGGTGAAGTCGAGATTGCCAAGCGCATTGAGCGCGGGCAGCTTCGCGTGCTCAAGGCCATTTCGCGTTCACCCATCGTGATCCGCGAGATTGTTGCGCTGGGCGAAGACCTCAAGCGCGGCGTGCGCAACGTCAAAGAAGTGGTGATCTTCGACGAAGAAGAGCTCACCGAAGAAGTGGTGCAGACGCGCGTGAAGGCCACCGTTGCCCGCATCGACGCACTGGTAAAGCACCAGAAAAAAATTCAGGTGCTTGAAGAGAAGCAGGCTGCGTTGACCGCAGCAAAGGCAAAGGCCTCGGCAGCTCGGCACACACGCTGGCTCATCGCGCGCGAGAAAGTTTTCATTTCGCGGATTGTGCGCGAACTCAAGTACACCGCGCTCGAACGCAAGCGCCTGCTCGACAAGGTCAACAAAACCGTCGACACCATGCGTACGCTGGAGCGGCAGATTCGCTCGCTTGACCAGAAGTTCGATGCGTCCAAAAGTGAAGAGCTGAAAAAGGAGTACCGGCGGCAGCAGAAAAACTGCAAGGTCGATCTCGAAAAAATCGAGAGCGATGCTGGCGTTTCCATCATCGAGCTGAAGCGCACGCAGCGCGAAATGATTCAGGGCGACATGGACGCCGAGCAGGCCAAGCGCGAGCTGATTGAGGCCAATCTTCGACTCGTGGTTTCCATCGCCAAGAAGTACACCAACCGCGGCTTGCAATTCCTCGACCTGATTCAGGAGGGCAACATCGGCCTGATGAAGGCAGTGGACAAGTTCGAGTATCGCCGCGGCTACAAGTTCTCGACGTATGCCACATGGTGGATTCGCCAGGCGATCACGCGCGCCATTGCGGACCAGGCGAGGACCATCCGCATCCCGGTGCACATGATCGAGACCATCAACAAGCTCATCCGCACCAGCCGTCAGCTTGTGCAGGAGCTGGGCCGCGAGCCATCGAGCGAAGAGATTGCCCGCCGCATGGATATTCCCGTGGCCAAGGTGCGTAAGGTGCTGAAGATTGCGCAGGAGCCTATCTCGCTCGAAACGCCCATCGGCGAAGAAGAAGATTCGCACCTCGGCGACTTCATCGAAGATCGCCAGGCGGTGTCGCCGAGCGAAGCCGTGATCAGCGTAAACCTGAAGGAGTACACCTCGCAGGTACTGCGCACGCTAACGCCGCGCGAGGAGCGAGTCATCAAGATGCGCTTCGGTCTTGAAGATGGCTCCGAGCACACCCTGGAAGAAGTAGGCCAGAGCTTCCAGGTAACTCGCGAGCGCATCCGCCAGATCGAAGCCAAAGCGCTGCGCAAGCTGCGCCATCCCAGCCGCAGCCGCAAGCTGAAGGCCTTCGTCGAAGGCGTGAAGGAAATGTAGTTGTAAAAAATCGAGCTCGGCTGCAAGTTAGCCGTAGAGAGCCGTAGCCTTGGAAGGGGCTGCGGCTCTTTTGTCGATCACGACAAGGAGCAACGATGGACGTGATGGATTACCTGATCGATCAGGAAGGTAAAGACTGGGCCGAACTGCTGTCCGGCTGGAGCATTCTGCTGCCCGGCTCATATACTGTTTGGCTCGTGAACCGCTTGGGTGACGTGTTCGCGGTTTTTGACGATGATTCCGTCCACTTTCTTGATGTAGGACGCGGTGTAGTCGAACGAGTGGCAGACAACCGCGACCATCTTGCCGACCTGCTCGACGTGGGCGACAAGGCCGGCGGTTGGCTTGCAATCGGAATCGTGGACGCATGCCTCGAAGCGGGCCTTAAACTATCTCCCAATCAATGCTACGGCTTTAAGATCCCTCCCATGCTTGGCGGGAACTATGAAGTCGAGAACCTCGAGCCTACTGACCTGTCCATCCATTACTCATTTCTCGCCGATATTTGTCGCCAAACCAAGGACCTGCCCGCCGGGACCAAGGTGAGAATCGTTTTGGAGCCGGAGCCGTAAGCTACTTCAAGCTAGGCCACCGCATCCACTTCCGCCCACTCTTCTTCGCTAAGCTTCAGCCCCG